>Ga0315289_10007573_pt1 | contig 15795 bp, 14 predicted proteins | sample YL17G11_40_MG_FD_203452 | JGI IMG/M metagenome (GOLD analysis project Ga0315289, IMG submission 203452) | Sediment microbial communities from Yellowstone Lake, YNP, Wyoming, USA - YL17G11_40 | ecosystem: Environmental > Aquatic > Freshwater > Lake > Sediment | place: USA: Wyoming | collected... | reverse complement strand
TCCATGATCAAGGTGAGTTTTTCACCCTCTCCCCTTCCCTCTCCCCCTCGAGGGAGAGGGTTAGGGTGAGGGGGTAGACGGCTATTTTACCCTAATATGGTGGTGAAGTTGAATACCCAATCTAACCGGAAGACGGTCTCGGAGAATCCACTCCGCCAGGGTCTGGGGGGGAAGAAATCCGTGAACCGGCGAGAAAATAACCTGGGACCGCCGAGCCAGGTTTTTTTTCGAAACCAGGTCCCGGGCGAAGCTGTAATCGTCGGAGTCATAAAGGACGAACTTGATTTCATCGTGAGGACGAATCAGGTCGAGGTTGGCCGGATCCATCCGGTCGGACATCCCGCTGCCCGGGCATTTCTGGTCGAGGATGATTACGGCCCGGGGGTCAATCGTGGAGATGGGAAGCGAGCCGTTGGTTTCGACCAGGATGGTGAAGCCGGAATCCAGGAGGGCTTCGATCAGCGCCGGGGTTTCCGCCTGGAGCAGAGGTTCCCCGCCGGTGATTAAAACCAGGGAAATTCCCAAACCTCGGATTTGCCCGGCGATTTCCGGGAGGGGCAGTTCCTGCCCGCCGGAGTAGGCGTAGGCGGTGTCGCAGTAGCGGCAGCGGAGATTGCAGCCGGCCAGGCGGACCAGGGCAACCGGGTAACCGCTCCGGGAGGATTCACCGAGGATGGTGGGGAAGATTTCGCAGACGTTCATATCAATTCGAAATTCGTCATTAGAAATTAACAATTTGAATTTTGAGGTTTATCCCCTCGCCCGTTCGCTGGCCTTGAGGAACACCTTCAGGAACTGGCGGCCCAGGGCGGGAGAGAGGCGCTTGATGCTCCAGGCGACTTTGGCTAGGTCGGTGAGCACCACGGCCTGGTTACGCTTCACCGCCCGGACGATCTTCCGGGCGACCGCTTCCGGGCTGGTTCCGAAGGTACCGCCCTTTTCCACGAATTCCCGCTTAAAACCCTTCATTTTCGCGGAACTGAATACGTTGGTTTTTACCATCCCCGGGCACACCACCGTGACCCCGATATCAAACCTCTCCAGTTCGGTGCGAAGGACCTCCGACATCCCCACCAGGCCGAATTTAGCGGTGGCGTAGGCCCCGCAGGTGGGGGTTCCGAGGATGCCGGCCCAGGAGGAGATGTTGATGATGTGCCCCGACTTTCTTTCCACCATCTGGGGAAGGAGGTAATGAATGGTATAGATTGCCCCCCAGAGATGGATCCCCAGGATCCATTCCCATTCCGAAAGTTCGGTGTCCTTGATCTCGGAAATCAAGGCCACCCCGGCGTTGTTCATCAGGATGTCCACCCGGCCGAACTCGGCCAGGGCCTTTTGACATAGTTGTTCAACCTGATCCCGCTTAGAGACGTCGGTCTTAACGCTCAGGGCCTTACGGCCCAAGGCCTCGATTTCACTGGAAGCGCTTTTTAATCCTTCTTCATTAATATCCGCGAGGACCAGATGGGCTCCCTCCTCGGCCAGTTTCAAGGCGGTGGCCTTCCCAATTCCGCTGGCGGAGCCGGTGACGAGGGCGACTTTGTCATGTAAATTCTTCATCGGGTTCTCCCTTTCGATTAGTTAACGAAAACAACTCCGATATATTAACCCAAATTCCTCAGTAAATTCTAGAAATTCTAGTGGAAATTCTAGGGTCAGGTCTTTACTTTGGTATTTGGCAGGGGTAGGATAAAAATATGGCCAGACCATTGAGGATTAGTTACGAGGGCGCGGTATATCATGTGACCGCTCGGGGCAACGAGCGGAGGAATATTGTTATTGATGACGAAGATCGGAAGCGTTTTGTCAAGGTTCTTCTGGATGTGGTTGATCAGTTCGGAGTGGTTTTGTAGGCGGGTATTGGGATTAAGATTGAGGGAAATTGGCGAGAAGTTTGGCCTGGGGTATACCGGGGTGAGCCGGTGTGTGAGCGACATGAAGAGGAAAGTGGAGGAGGATTTGAAGTTCCGGAAGAAGGTGGAGAAAATAGTCGCAAATAGCAAGGTAAAGACCTGGTATTTACTTAACCAATGAATTTTGGTAAATAATAAAACATATGGCTAATTTCTTCCCCAAGATTCTGGTCCCCACGGATTTCTCCGACAACTCGGAGGCCGCCCTCGAATATGCCGTTCATCTGTCTGAGAACTGCGGGTCATCGATTATTCTTCTTCACGTCATCCAGACTCTGGCCAGTTACCCTCTTTTTGTTTCCGGAATAGTGACTGAGGCCGATCTCCGCCGGGAGATGGAAAAGGAAGCGGAGGATAGACTCAAGGCCATGGCCCAGCGCAAGGGCGGCGAGAAGGTGAAAATCGAAACCCGCCTCCGCTTCGGGGATCCCCACGAGGAGATCCTGGCGGGGGCCCGAGAGGAACAGGCCAGTCTGATTGTTATGGGAACCCATGGCCGGACCGGGTTTTCGCGGGCCCTGATCGGGAGCGTGGCCGAGCGGGTGGTCCGCCGGGCGGCCTTCCCCGTCTTGACCGTTCCACTGGCTCCGGGAGCGGTCCTGCCGAAAAAACCCGCGGGTCGGAAAATCCGGGCTCCCCGGATTCCGAAAATTCCCAAGATTTCCAAGCTCCGGATCCGGCGGAAAAAGCCGTCAGCGTAACCGTTCTGCTTTAAACTTTTTCCGAAAATCTAATTTTTTCTGAGTAAACTCAAATATCCTTCTTAATTTAATGTACTGTTTCGTAAATAGCTTTACATAATCAGGGTTGAATTCAGCCTCGATTTTTATGATGTAGGGGCGGCTTTCCACAGCCGCCCTGGGAGGGAGCCAGTCTCTCGATGTTACTCGGGATAAATAGAATGGTTTATCCTGAAGGGACTCATCCTGAAGGACTCCCCTACGAAAAAATAATCACCGTCAAGGTATTTCTGAAACACTACACTAACAGTGCATAGCTAGTTGCCCAATTTATTGGGCATATTTAAACCTGCCGATAAATCGGCGAACTACACAGATATGAAGGTATTTTCACCCTCCCCTTCATCCCCTCCCATCGAAGGAGGGGAGATGGGTTTTGGTTGGATTTTGAAACCCCGCCTTGTGGGCGGGGTATTTCACTGGATCTGTTCAGCCTTCTGGAGGATTTCCGGGGCGACGCTTATATTCAAGGCGTTGGCGGTATTGAGGTTCAAAAACAGGTACCCCTGCGGGTGGGCCGAAGGCAGACTGCCGGGGGAGGTCCCGCCCAGAATTTTTTGCACCAGGCGACCGGCCTGGCGGCCCATGTCCTGGTAGTTGGGGGCCAGGGCCAGAAGGGCCCCGCCCTTAACAAAGCTCTGGGAGAAGGTCAGGATCGGGATCTTCCGGTTCAGGGTGGCCTCCAGCATGTAACGGAAGGAATCTTTCGAAACCACCGTCTGGTCCGGGATCATCCAGAGGGCATCCACGGTCCAGATCATTTCCTTGATCGCGTTGGCGATCTCGTTGCTCGAACTGATCGGTTTTTCGACCAGGGTGAGATCCAGCGCTGCGGCGGCCTGGCGGCCGTCCCGGATAACGAAAAGGCTCAAGGTGGGGTTGTAGATGACCCCGATCCGGCGGGCCTTGGGCAGGATGGAACTGAGGACCTGGAACTGGGCCCGGGCCGGCACCTGGAAACTCACGCCGGTAATTTTCTCGTTTTTCTGGAATTCGGAGGGATCCAGGACCATGGAGAACACGGTGGGAATGCCGGCCAGCTGTTCCCGGGCGACCCGGGCCGACTCGCTGCCCACGGCCAGGATCACGGAAGGATGACTGGCCTGGGCGGTGGGCACCGCCTGCGCGGCCGAGGCGGGATTTCCTTTCAGGCTGAAGATTTCATAGGCATTTTCCCCGATCACTTCCCGAAAGCCGCGGAGGACCTCCTCATAAGCCGGGATATCGTTGCTCTTGAGCACGAACACGTCGGCGGCGGGGGAGAAGGCCGGCTGCAGGAGCAAGGAGATAAAAATCCCCAGGCTGAAAATTCCGAACCGGGCGGCAATTTCTCTCATTATTTTCGTTTGACCCCTAAAATCCTTTCTTATTGTATGAATTCTTAAGGATTTTAAAAAGATGCCTCCACAAATCCGATTGTGGTCCGGACCAGGGGTTCCCCGCCGAAGTTTTCGGTGGTCTGGCCGTGGGTCCACTCGACCCCGGGGTGTTGATGATTATTGTCATCGAGAAGGTTAAAAACCTTGACCCCGGCCTCGATCCGGTTGCCGAGAAAGCGATAACTTGCCTTCAGGTTCACGAGGAGATTGCCCAGGTTTTGTTCGAGGTAGGAGAACCCCGTCAGGAAGCTTGAATTGGCTGGATTGATGATCACATCCCGGTAGGAGCTCATCCAGTGGAAAAGAAGGACAAAAAGCGGTCCCTTGGGGGGGACCCACTGGAAGCCGGCATTGACATGGTGCTCGGGATAGAAGTCCAGCCGGATTTCCGCGGGCCGGTAGATGGGCTTGGTCTTCAGGTAGGAATAGTTGAGGAATCCCCGGATGGAATAGGGGAGGAGCAGGTCGAAGGCAACTTCTCCCCCGGAGTTTTCGGCAAACTCGCCGGGGATCGTATAGTAACGGGTGGCGTCCGGAGCCCAGTAGATCTTGTCCCAGTACTGGTTGAAAAAAACGGAGACGCTGGCTTCGAGCCGGCGGTGAAGCTGGCCCTGGTAGTCGAGCTGGTAGACGTTGATATGTTCATTTTCGAGGTCGGGCGCGTAAAGAAACTCGCCCAGGAGCGGGGCGAGATCTTCCATGGCCTTTACCTCCATTCCGTATTCGAAAAAGGAAGGCTTTCTAAAGGCCCGCCCGAAGGAAGCCCGGAGAGAGTGACGGGGATGGGGGAGATAGACTACGCTCACCCGGGGGGAAAGGTCACCCTTCACCCCGGAGCCCGCGATCTCCTGCTGAGCCGAGGCGGAGTTATAATCGTAGCGCGCCCCGAGGTAGAGGATCAGGGATTCGAATGGGCGGAATTCGTCCTGGGCATAGAGCCCGATCCGGTGCTCCCACTGGGGGGTTTCCGCGAGAATATCCGAATCGAAACGGTTGGCCAGATATTCGATCCCCGAGGTGAGGCGGTTCCGGCGGCCCACAAAACCGGCCACCTCGATCCGGCTGGTGAGATTGAGCATATTTCCTTTAAACTCGGGGAAAAGGATATCGAGAAGGGGGGGCGGGAGCAGGGGGGTATTGATCCAGAATCGCCCCGAGTGGCTGCGGATGTTGGTGTGGAAGCGCAGGGGGCCGGTCTGAAAGCGTGCCCCGGCATAATAGATTTCCACTTCCCGCATGGGAATGTTCCCGACCCAGGAGTAATTGTGGGTGTCGCCCCGGACCATTCCTCCGTCGGCGTCCAGGATGGTCTGGCCGCTCCATTCGTAAACCGAGCGGAAGGAGGCCCGTCCGACCCGGGCTTTTTTTTCTTCGGAAGCGATAAAGCTCCGGGTATCGTCATAATCTCCGGTGGCCCGGAGGGAGAGTTTCTTAAAGGATTGGGCCAGACTGCCCCGGGCGGTGAGGGTGTTGAAATCCGATCCGGAGAAACCGGCCTGGGTGGTTACCTCGGCCCGACGGGCCTCCCGGGGGTTTTTCGTGGTAATGTTGATCACGCCGGAAAAGGCGTTGGACCCGTAGAGGGCGGAACCGGGGCCCCGGATAACCTCGATCCTTTCGATATCCTCGAGGGATATCGGGAAAAGGCTCCAGAAGATCCCGCCGAAGAGGTTCGAGTTGATTTCGCATCCGTTGATCAGCACCAGCACCATGTTGGCGTCGAGGAAATTCAAACCCCGGATCCAAAGGCGCTCGTCAAAGGGGGTGATGGCCTTGACGCTCACCCCCGGGATCAGGCGGAAAAGCTCGGCCAGGGAGGTGATCCCGTAGGCCCGGATGTCATCCTCCGAGAGAACGGTCATGAGGGAGGGAGCCTCCCTTAAACTTTGGGCGTACTTGGATCCCGACACCACGTATTCCTCGGGCCTCAGGGGGGCTTCCTTTAGCTGCTTCTCCACCTGCTTTTTCCATTCCTCGCTTTTCACCTCCTCCTCGGTCTCGAAGAGGTTATCCCCGGAGGAGGATTTTTCTTCGGCGGCAAGCTTCGGAGGGAAGCTTAAGGTCCAGGCCAAAAGGAAGAGGAGAAATGAGACCAGAAGGTTCGAAAGGCGATTCATAGTTTGCCTTAAAATATTTTGTCGGATTTTTTCAATATCTCCGGAGGCAAGATGATATTCAAGGCCTTGGCGGTGTTCAGGTTCAGGATCAGGTGGCCTTCTGGGGAAAGCGGGGGGAGGTTTTGCGGGGATTTGCCGGACAGGATTTTCTGGATCAGACCCACGGCCTGACGGCCGATATCTTGATAATTCGGGGCCAGAGCGAGGAGAGCCCCGCCCTTGACGAAGTTCTCGGCGAAGGCGAAAAGCGGGATTCGGCGATCGATCGAGGTCTGGAGGAGGTACTGGAAGGATTCCTTGGAAACCAAGGTGGTATCAGGGATCATCCAGAGGGCGTCCACGATCCACATCAATTCCTTGATAGCGTTGGCGATTTCCTTCTGGCTCCGGATTTTTTTCTCCACCAGAATGAGTCCCAGGTCCCGGGCGGCGGCATTGGCTTCTTCCAGGGTGGAACGGTTTTGGTCAGGATCGTAGATGACCCCGATTTTTTTGATGGAGGGGAGGGATTTCTTGAAAATTTCCAGCTGATCCCGGGCTTTGATTTTCAGGGTGATCCCGGTGAGGTTTCCTCCGGAAGCTTGGTAGCGCTCCGGGTTGAATACCATGCAGTAGACTCCGGGCACCTCGGGGAAATGCTTCTGGACCAGCTCGGTGGCTTGGGAGCCAATGGCGAGAATGGCCAAGGGAGCCGGCCCGGAGCGGATGGATTTCAAGACGCTATCTTGATTTTCAGGGGTTCCTCCCAGATCGTAGTTGGCCGATTTCAATTCCGGAGCCGCCTCGGTGAAGCCCTGGATGACCTCCTGGTATGCGTTCTGTTTCCCGCTCGAAAGGATGGCAATCGTTGGGGTTTCTTCGCCCCAAGCCAGGGAGAGTGCGCAGGGGGAGAGAGCCAGGAGGGGAATCACGAGCTTCAAGATTTTGGTCTTCCCTTTCATCTTATTACCAGGAGAGCCGGGCAAAGCCCGTGATTGTCCGGCAGAGTCTTTCCCCGCCGAAGTTGGTTTTTTCCTTATTCCCATCCCCGTCAAGATCGTAATCCCAATCGTCCCCCGGGTACTGGCGGCGATTATCGTCGAGGAGATTAAAAACCTTGACGCCCACCTCGGCGCGGTCCCCGAGGAAGGAGTAGCTCGAGTTGATCCCGAGGAGGAATTGGGTGGGAATTATTTTCATCACATTATCAACTTTAAATGGGGTGGTGTTGGGATTAATCAGGAAATCCCTTTTCGGGCCGATGAGGTTTCCGATCAAGCTGAAGGAAAACCCGGGGAAGGGGAGCCAATTCACGCCGAGGTTGGCCTTGTATTTGGAGTAGCGCTCGACCTGCACCTTCATTTCCCCATGTTGTGAGAGATCTTGGGTGCCGAGGAAGGCGGAATTGACAAAACCCTTCAAGCGGGGATGGATAATGAAATTGAGCGCGATCTCGCCCCCGAAGCTGTCGGCGTACCGGGAATAATTCACATACACCAGGTCAGCGTTGTCGAAGGAGATAATGTCCCGATGCTGGTTGTAGAAAAAGTTGGCGGAAAGGTCGAGCCGGCGGAAGAGCCGGGAGTTATATCCGAGTTCAAAGGAATTGATATGTTCGTTTCCCAGGTCGGGGGAATAGATGATCCTTCCCCCCAGGCCGGGGTTCAGGAGTTTCCCGATGGCTTCGAAAGCCTTGACGTTGATCCCGTATTCGAAAAAAGAGGGTTTCCGGAAGGCGCGGGCGAACGAGGCCCGGAGGGCGTGGTTCCGGGCCAGGGAGTAAACGATGCTTAGGCGGGGGGAAAGGTCCTGCTTGGTTTGTGAATTATAGTCGTAGCGGAGCCCGAGGATCAGGCTCAGGGGCGGGACCGGGCTCCATTCGTTTTGCAGGTAGGTGCCGATCCGGTTCTCCTGGTTGAATTCTTTCACCAGGGCGGGAGAAGCAAAGATATTCAATATGTAATTGGCCCCTACGGTCAGGCGGTCGGTCGTCCCGAGGTAAAGGGAAGATTCCAGGCCGGCCTCGAGATTGTTGGTTTCGACCCCGGCGGGATAATCGGTGGATACGCCCTGGAACAATTTTTTCAAGGAACCCTCCGGGAACAGCGGGGAATCAAACGCGAACTTGAAATCGTAACGGGACCAGCCGAGCTTGAAATTTAGCTTTTCCCAGTTGCCGAAGAGGTTGACCTGGCCGAGGGAGGCGTCGGAAACGGGGAGCTCGCCCAGATAAGTGTAATAGCGGGAATCGTTGGTGAGGAAGCCGGCGTCCAGGTCCAGCCGGGTGCTCCCGCTGGGTTCGTAATGGGAGCGGAGATAGGTGCGGATGGTCCGGGTGCTGATTTCCCGCGGATCGTTGTAACTCCGCTGGTCGTTGTAATCGGCGGAGGCCTTGAGCCCCAGGTTCTCCCAGACCTGGGAAAATTTAGCCTTGACGGAGGCGGCGCCCAGCTCCCGATTGTAGCCGCTGATTTCGGCAATCCCGTCCGCCCGCCGTTCATCGCGGGGGTCCTTGGTGATAATGTTGATCACCCCGCTGTAGGCGTTGGCTCCGTAAAGGGCCGAGCCCGGGCCCCGGATGATTTCAATCCGCTTAATATCGTCGATGGTGATGGGGAGAAGGTTCCAAAAAACCCCACCGAGAAAATTGACATTGACTTCCCGCCCGTCCAACAGAACCAGGATGGTATTGGCCGCAACCGGGAAGAAACCCCGGATTCCCACCTGTTTGAAGGCCGGGGTGGCGATGACCACGTCCATTCCCGGTACGATCCGGAGCAGCTCCTCCGGCCCGGAGACACTATAGGCACGGATGTCGTTTTCATCCAGGACCGAAATCGCCGCTGGCGCTTGACTAATTGTCTGGGGGTGTTTGGCTCCCACCACCGAGTAGGCCTCCGGCTCGAGGGGCATTTCCCGGAATTTCTGTTCGACCTGCTTCTTCCATTCCTCGGTGTTGACCTCGGTTTCCGTGTCCAGAAGCTTATCTTCACTGGAGGGATTGGCCTGGGTATCCTGGGCTAGGGCCGGAGCGAGCCAGGGGGCGAGTGCGAGCCAGAAGGCCAGAAGCAGCCCGCCGGCCCAGCGCGGTTTATTGATATTCCAAACCGTTTTGGTCATTGGGATTTAGGATTTACTTGGGATTTTGGATTTGGAATTTGGGGTTTTCCCTCCCGACTTAGAACTGATGGCTTCGGACTTATTTTCATTGTTTTCCCGCCTTATGGACTTTTAGGCTTTTAGGCTTTCCAGCTTTCCCGCCTTCCAGCTTTCTCGCGTTTTTCTTACATCCCCAGAAAGCTCGCCCCGCCCTCGATTCCGATGACCTGGCCGGTGATGTAGCTGCCTTCCTCGCTGGCCAGGAAGGCGATCAGCTCGCCGATATCCTGGGGCTGACAGACCCGCCCGAAGGGAAGCACGGAGGCCATGCCCTTGATGTCGTCCACGCCCCGGGCCCGGATCAGCCTCCGGCCCATCTCGGTCTCGACCAGCCCGGGGGCGACGGCGTTGACCCGGATTTTCTGGGAGACCTCTTCCTTGGCCAGGACTACCATCAGGGCCTCCAGGCCGGTCTTGGCGGCGGCGTAGGGGGCGCTCCAGGGGGTGAGCGTCCGGGTGATGATCGAGGAGGTGAAAGTGATCGAGCCGCCCGTTTCCTGCTCGTGCATCTGCCGGGACACGTACTTGGCGGTATAAAACGCCCCCAGCAGGTTGGTGGAAACCACCCGCTGGAATTCCTGAGGCTCGGTGTCGCGGACCGTTTGCCCACGGGAGGCGACCCCGGCGTTGACCGCGACGATGTCGAGGCCCCCAAGCTCCTTGACCGCCTCCGCGACCATGGCTTCCACTTCCTGGGGATTGGTGATGTCAGCCTTGACCGCCCTGGCCTTCCGGCCCATCCGCTTGAGCTCGGAGATGGTTTCCTGGATGGCGCTTTCATCCTTACGGTAACCCAGGACCAGGTCGGCTCCGTATTTGCCCAGGCAAAGCGCGATCCCATGCCCGATTCCCCTTCCGCCCCCAGTGACCAGGGCCCTTTTCCCGGTAAGCTTCATTTTTTCCCTCCTTGGTTAAATAATTTCGTTTATTGGTAAAAAAGTCGAAAAATGTGTTTTTTCAGTTTATGGATAATCCTTTGTTCCCTCTTACGGGGCAAGCAAAACAATTCGCTACTACCGAATTATAATCATATAGCATTCACCATGTTATCTTTTATCAGAAAATCGGGCATTTTATAACCCTTTCCCGTTTTCCTTTAAAAATAGAGAAGGTATACTAAATTACAATGAGCAGCCTGGAGATCATTCCGGTTTCCGGAGGCAGTGATTTTCGGGATTTCGTTCGGTTCCCCTTTCAGCTTTTTCAAAATGATCCCCACTGGGTTCCCCCGCTTCTCCTCGAATTAAAAATCCGTTTAAACCCGAAACGGAACCCTTTTTTCGAGCACGCCGAGATGCAGCTTTTCCTGGCCCGCGCCGGGAAGAAAATTCTGGGTCGGGTGGCGGCCATCGTGGATCATCGCCATGAACAGTTTCACCGCGACGGGGCCGGGCTCTTCGGTTTCTTCGAGTCGGTGAATGACCCCGCGGTGGCGGGCGCGCTCCTGGAGAAGGCGGGGATCTGGCTCTTCCGCCGGGGGAAGAAAACCATCCGGGGTCCGGTCAATCCCTCCCTGAACGACGAGGCCGGGATCCTGGTGGATGGGTTCGATTCCCCGCCTATGGTGTTCATGACCTACAACCCGGGTTACTATGTTTCCCTGGTCGAGGGGCTGGGTTTTAAGAAAATCCGCGATCTCTATGCCTACCGGCTTTCGACCCTCGCGGAACCCCCGGAGCAGATAGTCCAGTTTGCCGAGGCGGTGAAGCATTCGGAAAAGATCACCATCCGGCATTTTAATGTCCGAGAGGTGAAGGAGGAGGGGGAGAGGATTATGGAGGTTTATAACTCGGCCTGGCTCAAGAATTGGGGTTTTGTTCCGTTGACCCCGGCCGAGCTCTCCAACCATACCGGGTATTTTCAACTCCCGGCGGTCCGGAAGAAGGTGGCCCCCTGGATCCTTTTCGCCGAGGTGGAGGGCCGGCCGGTGGGCTTCTCCCTGACCGTCCCCAATTTTAACGAGGTTTTCCGGCGGATGAACGGGCGGCTCCTCCCCTTCGGGATCTTTCATTTTCTGGCCGGGATCCGGAAGATCAAGTCCGCCCGGGTCTACGCCCTGGGAGTGATCCCGGAATACCGCAAGTCCGGGATCGCCTCCCTCTTCTACTTGGAAACCCTGATGACCGGGAAACGGCTTGGGTTTGAGTGGGGGGAGATGTCCTGGATCCTGGACAGCAACGAGCAGATGAACCGGGCCATCCGGCTGATGGGGGGGGAGGTTTATAAAACCTACCGGATCTATGAAAAAGCTTTACCGGGAGGTTTTTAGATCGAAACAACCGGGGGTGATAATAATGAGGAATAAAGGGAAAATAATTTTTATCGGGCTGGGGATTATTTTCGGACTGGTTTTTTCGTATTCCCGGGCCTACGCCGACGTCTTTGACGTTTACGGGTGCGGCGCCCGGGGCATGGCGATGGGCAATTCCCTGGTCACCCTGGCCGACGATCCCTGCGCTTTTTATTACAATCCCGCCCGGGCCCCGATGATCGACCAGTTTTTCGTGGTCGGCTATAACGGGGTCTGGGACCAGCTCTATATCGATACCCAGAACCCGGATACCAAGCCCTCGAGTGATATCCCCAACACCCAAGGGGTGGTCGTGGGGCTGGCCTCCGGCCTGGGGATTCCCAAGTTCCGCCTGGGGGCGTTGATTTACAGCCCGGTGAACCGGCTCCAGCTCCAGCACAGCTATTACACCGACGCGAAGGAATATTATTTGACCAACCGGCTTTATTTCTCCCTGGTCGGGGATGTGACCCAGGTCCAGACGATCATTGTCGGGGGCGGATACCAGCTTTTCCCCTCCCTTTCGCTGGGACTCGGATTTTCGATTTCGATCATGACCCATTTGATGGAAAGCGTGTACCAGCCGAAATTCTTTGACGAGAACGAGATCTACGTTAACATGAACAGTTACCAGTCGAACGAGGTTAGCCCGGTCCTGGGCTTTTATTTCGGCGCCAGCCAGATGATCCGCCTCGGGGTTTCCTACCGGGGGTCGAGTGTCTTCCCGATCAAGGGCGAGGCCCGGGTCCGGGTGGGCGGGATCAACGATCCGCTTAATCCCGATGATTATTTCACCCAGAAGATCGACAGTTATCTTTTCTACAGCCCGGACAAGATCTCCGGCTCGGTGGGGCTCATCTTTTCCCCGACCCTGAGCCTGGAGCTTGGCATTGACTGGTTCCGCTGGTCGGGCTACCGGAATACCCAGAATGTCAGCATCAGCGCCGAGGATGACCCGCCCGTCCGGGACTCGGCCAACCTGCGGGCCGGGATCGAAAAGCAGGACGAGAAGGAACGCCGCTTCTGGGCCGGGCTGATATATGCTCCCTCCCCCATTCCCTCCCAGACCCGGATCCAGAACCTCGTGGATAACGACCGGCTCGCGTTCTCGTTCGGGGTCGGTTATCCACTCAAGTTCCTGGGGAAAACCATCCGGGGCGATCTCGGTTGCCAGTGGCAGCATCTTTTTCGCCGATCGGTGACTAAGGTAGAGGCATTTGACTCCGACCCGGCTACTCCCGAGGTTGAAAACCCGGGGTATCCGGGCTACGCCTCGGGTGGAAATCTCATCGCGGTCCAGACCACGGTGAATTATAATTTTTAAGGAATTTTCCAGTGTTTATTATCCCGCCCGATGTCTCCAATCTCGTGTTCAACAGAGGGGTCATTCCTGCGAAAGCAGGAATCCAGTGTTTTTTCAGGTATACGGATAAAACCAGTATCTTTATTCTGGATTCCCGCGTACGCGGGAATGACGTAACGATTCGGCGTTTTGCGCGGCCGATCAACTAATTGGTTTGTTGAGTTTTAAAAGATGATTTAGGATTTGATTACACATTGATAATTTCAATTTAAATCGGGAATATGGAATTTATGTCAGACCTTGGCCCCCTGGCCGTAGCCCTCCTCGTCGTAATCCCTCTTCTCGGCCTCGGCCTGTTTTTGCTTTTACTCGCGGAGGGGCCGAAGGAATTTCTGGATTCTTTCCGGCGGGGATTCGCGGCGATCCGTCTCCGCTGGAAAAATTACCTGCTGGATACCATCGGCTTCTTCAGCCTGATCGCTTTTACCCTGGGGTTGATGGTGAGCATCATCGCCCTGGGAGCGGTGATTTATTTCCTGGTCTGGGGACCCCATTTTCAGCTTCAGGACTACCGGCTTTATCTGCCTCTGGCTTGGACCGTTTTCTGGTTCTGCCTCGTTCTGGTCTGCAACTCGTTAAGCGAACAATTGCGGACCAAACCATCGGCGGATGACAAGCAACAAAATTAGGGGGAAAAATGCCGGAACCGATTTTTGACGTGATCGTGGTGGGGACCGGGACCGGGGGCTCCAGCCTGGCGGCGCTTTCCGCCCGGGCGGGGTTGAAGACGCTGGTCCTCGAGAAGAATCCCCGGATCGGGGGGGCCTGTTCGTATTACGAAAGGGACGGGTTCCACGTGGATTTCGGCACCCATCTTTGCACCCGGGGCGGAAAGGGGGCCGTAGGCGAGGTATTGCGGCGAACGGGGGGGGCCTCCCGGGTGGAATTCGTCCAGCCCCGCAAGCTCTCCCGGATCACGGGCCTGGGCCTGGATGTGCCTCTCTATAACTCGTTCCGGACCGTTTTTAAAACCATGTTCCGTCTCAATCACCAGCTCGGGGTCACCCTGCGGGAGTATCCCAGCATGTTTCGGCTCACCCGCGACTTATTCTGGATGGCCGAGGACGAGATTGACGAATGGGAGAACCGGACTGTGGAGGAATTTATTTTCAAGTATTCCCAAAACCCCGGCCTCCACGCCCACATCAATGTGATGATGGCTCTTTATTTCGTTTACCCTTACTGGAAATCCTCGGCCGGCGAGGCGATCTGGTGTACCAAGCGGATGATGAAGGATCGGGCGGTTTCTTATCCCAAGGGCGGGACGGTGATCGTGCCCCGGGTGATGCTGGATGCGGCCCGGGATTCCGGGGCCACGCTCCTGACCCGGGCCCGGGTCAGGAAAATCCGGGTGGAGAAAGGCGTCGTCCGGGGGGTGGAGCTGGCCGACGGGAGGAAATTCCGGGGCCGCGCGGTGGTCAGCACCAGCTCGCTCAAGGACACGGTTTTCAACCTGGCGGGGGCCAGGTATTTCCCGGCCGATTTCCGGGAGAGGGTCAAAGGGCTCCAGGAATCCCATAACGCCATCCAGATCAAGCTGGCTCTCAACCGGCGGGTAATCCAGGAGGGCAGCCTGATCATCCTGGGCAGTCCCCATGGTGATTTCCGGCCCAAGACTGCCACGATCCCCCGGGTCCATAAGGTTTACGAGGACCTGCTCTCCGGCCGGATTCCCGAGCTCGTTCCGCTTTATCTCGTGGTTCCCACCAATTTCGATCCCCGCCTCGCCCCCCCGGGCAAACAGTTCGTCACCATGTGCACAGGGGTGCCGGTGACCACGGCCAAGCTTGAGGACCCGCCCGAGGCCTGGGAGAAGGCGATGATGAAAACCCTGCGGGAAGCCGTTCCGGGGATTGAGCGGCATATCCTCTGGAAAGAGGTGGTCGGGGCCCAGGCGATCGAAAGCTGGACCGGGAAGCCCGGTGGCCCCGCGATTTCCACCGCCCAGGTTCCCGGCCAGGTGGCCGGGGAACGGCCCGGGATCCGGAGCCCCATCCCCGGCTTCTATTTCGCCGGCGACGGAGCCGGCGGAAGGGGAATCGGGACCGAGCTCGCCGCCCAGAGCGCGCTCGAGTGCGCCGAGATCCTGGATTCCGATTTCCGGCACGGATTAATACCTTAACCCAAGTTTCGAGTTGCGAGTTTCTGGTTTCTGGTTGAACAAAGAAATAAATCAACCGCACAAGCGAATTTAAATATTGAGCAGGAACAGGATAGTTATTCTATCTTTGGTCTTAAACTCGAAACTCGAGACCCGGAACTCGAAACTAGAGACTCGAAACCATTATTATGGACTGGCAGCAAATCCTCCCCGTAATATTTCCGATCGTCGTCGCCCTGGTGGTTTTCGCCGCGATGTTCTCCCTGCGCTACCGGATCACCCAGACGGAGATTCAGATCCGGATCCTGGGAGTCCCGCTCCGCAAGGTCAAACTCCGAGATATCGCCGAGATCAAAAAGGGCAAGGCGCTTCTGGGGGAAAACTGGGCCTTGCCTTTTCCCGGACGGGAGATGGTGGTGATCACGAGAAAAAGGGGCCTGTTGAAAAATATAAACATCACCCCTCCCCAGGCCGACGCTTTCATCGCCGAGGTGAAAGTTAAAATTGCCTCCCTCCCGCCCGAATCCATCGGGCCGGGTTGGAGAGGCGTTTAATAAGGTAGCCGCAAGCTTCAGCTTGCGTAATAGAAGCTGAGCAGTCGCCCCGGAAAACGGGCATAAAAAAAAGTTTTTATGAAGGGAAATAACGTCATCGAATTCGAGTCCAGGAAGAAAATCCTGGCCGCAGCTCGGAAATATATTGACTCCCCGGAATTGTTTCTCGCCGAGAAAGATAAAGCTGTGCCTCTGCTCTC
>Ga0315289_10007572_pt1 | contig 15796 bp, 13 predicted proteins | sample YL17G11_40_MG_FD_203452 | JGI IMG/M metagenome (GOLD analysis project Ga0315289, IMG submission 203452) | Sediment microbial communities from Yellowstone Lake, YNP, Wyoming, USA - YL17G11_40 | ecosystem: Environmental > Aquatic > Freshwater > Lake > Sediment | place: USA: Wyoming | collected... | reverse complement strand
CTTGGCATCTGGCATGCGGATTATATTCTTTATGATTCAGAGGGCAAAGAGATTCAGCATCAGGCTGATACTGATTCCGTAAGGTTCATTATTTGCTCTGCTAAATTAATCATATCCAAAATTGATGACTGTGAGAAAATAAATATAAATGAGAAAAAATGGCTTTTAATTGCGTCTACTTAATAGAAAAATATTAAACCTAATCATTTTTATCTCTTGACATGCTGAAAATTTTCAATAAAAATATAGCCACGTTCAGTGAAGAGATATTGGTGGGGCTTGATATTTATAAACAAAATGGCAGAAGAAAAAACCCCTAACAGAGGGAAATGATTTCTCCTGATGGGAATACCATTTTTGCTGGATGGCCTGAGATGGAGAGTGGGTATTCTTATTTTCTGGATTATTCTGGGAATATAGTGAAGCTCCCCGCGGCAAGCCGCGGGGAATTCTGTAAAGGTTTTGTTAAACTCAAGATGATAAGGACTTTTCTAGAAAAAATTAGGCTTTGTCCCAAAGTGACGGGAAACATTAAATCCATGCATAGGAAACTCTCAATCTAGAAAACCGGAATTGCTTATGGATTTCAAGATACTTTGTCCAAAGTTCATCCCAAAGAGCTGGCTTATAGATCTTCCGAAAAGCAATCATCAGCCAGTTGATAAGCCCTTCATCAGTCCACCGCCTCCCTACATGTTTAACTCTATTCACTATCCGACTGAAGGCGCTCTCTATCGCATTCGTCGTCAGAGGGATCCAACCTTTTCCCTCAAGCCAGTAATCGAAAACCAAAAGGGCATTCCTCGCAAAATTCTCGATATAGGTCCTGGCCTTCGGGTACTTTTGTGGATCAAGAGCTTTTATCAGTTTGTCAAACCCTATCTTAATCTCTTCGATAAGCTCCACGACAAGCTCTTTCTCTGGAGGCAGAACCTCCTCCAACAGCTCTTTGGTCAGAGAGAAAAGCAGAATCTCCTTCATGAGCACATGAAAAGGTTTTTGCTCCTCTTTTTTCGCTCCATCCTGATAAAGGAGGATAGGAAAATCTCTCCTTCCATGCCAGACACACCTCTGAGGCCGCATCCCTTCAGAAAGAAGATTATCTTCGATTCCAGGCCCTCCGTCAGAGAAAAGTACCTCCAGTTTGCAGTAATCCAATCTCTTCTCAAGATCTCTACGAATATATTTCCAATCCTTATCCACCCAGAACCCCACAGGCTCAAACCGTCCTCTCTCACCCTCAGAGGCCAGAGCCCACCGCATCTCTGCTTGCTCCAGAGGAGCTCCCCTCGGCCCCTGACGTTTAACCTTCGTCCCATCGACCATCAAAAACTTGAAGGCGCGGTGTTTATAGCAAGGCCATTGCCCATAGTGCTCAGCCAGTTCTTTTATACATCTGTGCAAAGTGCTCTTGCCCGGAGCTTCTCCCTTAATCCTTCTCACCTCTTTCTCTGCCATACGGTAAGAAAGATGAATCACTTGTCCCACCGCCGCCTCCAATGCTTCTCTCTGATATTGCTTATAGGGAAGAATCGAGAGCTTTTGGAGCAACGGAACAGAGACCTCGTTTGTTTGCCGGTCAAGCAGCTGAGCCAGTCTGTAGCGGATCGGGCCGAAAGAAGTAATAAACTTACGAGCCCTGGGCTGACGACCATGTCTGTAATACCTATCAGGATAACTGGTTATATAGTCTTGTATCTCTTTCTCTTCCAAAGCGCTAAGAATCGCTTTCGCTATGGTTTTCATCAGTATGTTTTGATCTTCCTGAAGACCTCGCAAAATTCCGTTGAGTGTGAGGCCGGTTTCTGGTATCTTGTAGGAAAGGACGATCTTGATTTCGAGTTCGTCCATCGGGCTACACCTCCTTTATTTGTGTTTACCTTTTTTGAAGGTTGTAGCCCTTCTTTTGTATTCATGTCAAATTTTTCCCGTCACTTTGGGACAAACTCGAATTTTTAGATAAAATCCAAGAGTTTCAAATTTTGAAGTTTATTTCTTTTTGCCTTCATTTCTTCTAAAATAAAGTGGAACCGGGGCCCCTTCCCGGTTGATGAACAGGACCGGTGAGAGAGCCGCTCCAATGCTTGAGTAAAGTGGAGGCCCGATTGGAGATATTAAAAAGGATTTCGCTGAGCGTCGAAAACGGGGATTCTTCTGCCGTCAAGGAGCTGACAAAAAAAGCCATTGAACAGAATATCAGCCCGGAAGACATTTTAAATAACTCCCTGATCAAAGGGATGAATGCCGTCGGCGAAAAATTCAAGGAAAACGAAATATTTATCCCGGAAGTGCTCATCGCCACAAGAGCGATGAAGGCGGGAATGGACATCATCCGTCCCTATTTAGCTGAACAGAGTTATAAATCCAAGGGCAAGATCATTATGGGCACGGTCAAGGGAGATCTGCATGATATCGGCAAAAAGATCGTCCTGGTGATGCTGGAGAAGGAAGGGTATGAAATCATCGACCTGGGGATCGATGTGGCCAAAGAAAGATTTATCAAACTGATCAAAAAAGAAAATCCCCAAATTGTCGGGATGTCGGCCCTCCTGACAACAACGATGTGGTACATGAGGGAAGTCATCGGCGCCATCGAAAAAGAGGGCCTGAGAAAAAAAGTAAAAATTATCATCGGCGGGGCCCCGATCACGCCAGCCTATGCCAAAGAAATCAGGGCCGATGGGTATGCCAGGGATGCTCAATCTGCTGTTTCCCTGGTCAACCATCTTTTGCGAACATAAATGTTATCCCCGGTTAAGAAAGATCCGCCTAGGAATGGAGAAATAACGTGAAATTGGCGATTACTGGAAAAGGCGGCACGGGAAAAACGACCATTGCCGGGGTCTTAGCCCATTATTTCAACAGGGAGGGGTATCAGGTCCTGGCCGTTGATGCCGACCCTGATGCCAATCTGGCCTCGGCTCTGGGGATTCCCGAGGAACAAGCCCGATCCATCGTCCCGATTTCTCTGCACCGCCAACTCATCCAGGAAAGGACCGGGGCCAAACCCGGTCAATTCGGCCAGATGTTCAAAATCAATCCCACCGTCAACGACATTCCTGACAAATTCTGCGTCACTTTTCAAGGGATCAAGTTGCTGGTCATGGGGGGCATACAAAAAGGAGGATCAGGATGTGCTTGTCCTGAAAACACCCTCCTGCGCCGTCTTCTGTCTGAAATTATTCTCAACCGCAACGAAGTCGTCATCGTGGATATGGAGGCTGGAATTGAACACCTGGGACGGGCTACAGCTCGATCCATTGATCAGATGATCATAGTTGTGGAGCCAGGCTGGCGAAGTATATCAACGGCCCGGACCATCATGAAACTTGCTGAGGACATTGGAGTGAGATGCTTTGGAATTATCGGCAATAAAATTCAGAACGAACAACAGAAGCGCTGGATTGAAAAGCAATTTCCTCCCTCTCTTATCCTGGGAATGATTTCTTATCGTGAACTGATCCGGGACGCGGATTTGAACAGGCGTTCTTTGATGGAAATTCTGGATGAAAGCCTCGCCGAAGAATTCAATGAAATTTATCGGGCCTGCCAATCCGCTTTCCCAACCCGATGAGAAGGCGGCCTGCTCTTGGCTTCTTTTTCATAAATTCTAGCAGGATAATACAATTATTTTATCCGGCTTTACTATATCAAGGAGTGATTTTTGGCTATATTATTTTGGACAAAGAGTCTTCTCGTAAGTTCGTAGAAGAAGTTCCTTTCTTCACCCGAATGGCCAGGGCTGCAAATAGCAGCGTTAAGGCCAGAATGAAATCAGGGAGATTTCGATGAATTTTAAACCCAACGGCTTGGCCACGGGCATCGGCAGCTTTCCTCACAAGACGGCCTTTCCTGCTTGTGCGGTTATCCTTGACGCTCTTCCGGAGATTCCTTTTTGGCCCCAGCTTTCCACGATTGATTTCCGCGAACAGATGGAGATTCAGTACAGTGAAGGAATGCCCCGCATCGTCCTGGATGAGGTCAAGCAGCGGATGTCTTTTGATACGAGCGGCGACCCGACGGAGGCATTGGAAAAATTTTATGAAAACGTCATGTCTGAAAACTTGGAACACTTCAAGATTTCCCCGACGTTCAGCCGCGGCATCTATGAAATGGAAAGGCTTCTGGCTCGACAAACGCATCCCTGCATCCGATTTTTCAAGAATCAGGTAACCGGTCCGGTGACGTTCGGATTAGCCACTGTGGATGAGAACAAACGGGCCATCTATTACAACGATGTCTTTCGAGATGTTGTGGTCAAGGCCATCACCATGAAAGCCCGGTGGCTGCTGAACAAATTCAAATCGTTCGGGTTCAATCAAATTTGCTTTGTGGATGAGCCGATTCTTTCCGCCTTCGGTTCTTCCACTTATGTGAGCGTCCAGAGGGACGATGTTGTTAACTCCATAAAAGAAGTCGCCGAGACCATTCGGAGAGAGGGGGCCTTAGTCGGCGCCCATTGTTGCGGCAATACGGAATGGCCGATCTTGATCGATGCCGGGGTCAACATCATCAGTTTTGATGCTTATGAATATGGGGACACGATCCGCTACTATCCCGAACAGATAAAAAGATTTCTAGAAGGCGGCGGTGTCTTGGCCTGGGGGATCGTTCCTACTTCAGAAAAAATCGGGCAGGAAACTCCTGACTCTCTCGTGAAAAAGCTGGAGGAAAAAGTCCGCCATCTAGCCGGCAAAGGAATAGACCTAAACCTTATCTGGGAACAATGCCTCCTGACTCCAAGCTGTGGGACCGGGTCTCTGTCTGTGGAGTTATCCGAAAAAGTATTTCGCTATTTGTCAGAGATCAGCCGCCGGGTTCGAAAAGGAGGCTAACCAAGATCGGTTTCAAGAGATGAAAGAAAAAAGCATCGATCATTCAGTCAACCGCTGGCTCGAGAAAACAGGGCCGAAGAAGCTCGAAACAGTCTGGGAGCGTTCACGCCAGCAAAGTCCTCATTGCGCGTTCGGGGAACAGGGCCTCTGCTGTCATAATTGCTTCATGGGCCCCTGCCGGATCAATCCTCGCGGCAAAAGCCCCCACCGGGGTGTTTGCGGAGCCACCGCAGAAGTGATCGTCGCCCGCAATTTTGCCGGGATGATCGCGGCCGGGGCAGCGGCTCATTGTGATCACGGACGCGAGGTGGCCAAAACACTACTCACCGCCGCCCGATCGCCCGATTCGGGCTATTCAATCAAGGATGTGCCTAAGCTCAAAAAAGTCGCCGCCGTCCTGGGAATTGCGGTCGGGAATAGGGATAGACGCGATCTCGCAGGCGAAGTGGCCGCGAAAGCATTGGACAATTTCGGCCAACAAGAAGGTGAAGTCTCCTTTATCAAAAAAGCTCCCCAAACTCGACAGGACTTATGGCGAGGGTTGGGAATAGCGCCGCGGGGCATCGACAGAGAAATTGTGGAAATGATGCACCGCACCAACATGGGCGTCGACCATGATTACAAAAACATCATGCTTCAGGGCGCTCGGACGGCTCTGGCCGACGGCTGGGGCGCTTCCATGATCGCGACTGAGCTTCAGGATATTCTCTTCGGAACTCCCTCTCCTATCCGCGGACAGGTCAATCTGGGAGTTTTATCCGAGACGCAAGTCAATATTGTTGTTCACGGCCACGAGCCGGCCCTCGCAGAAATGCTCGTTTTGGCCTCTCAGGATCAGGAACTAATCGCCTTGGCCAAAGCGCAGGGCGCCGAGGGAATCAACCTGGCCGGGATCTGCTGCACGGCCAACGAGATTCTTCTCCGGCATGGGCTTCCGATCGCCGGGAACGTTCTCCAACAAGAGCTGGCCATCACCACCGGGGCCGTGGAGGCGATGATTGTTGACGTCCAGTGCATCATGCCGTCCTTGCCTGAAATATGCAAATGTTACCATACCAAGCTCATCACGACGTCAGCGAAAGCAAAAATTGAGGGAGCCGAACACTATAAATTTTCTGAAGAGAGAGCGCTCCAAACGGCCAAGGACATCATCAAAGTCGCCATCATGAATTTTCCCAACAGAGAAAAAGTCGATATCCCCAAGGACAAGATGGACTTGATCGCCGGGTTCAGTCATGAGGCGATCAACTACATGCTGGGGGGAAGATTTCGTGAGTCCTACTTCCCTCTCAATGATAACGTGATCAACGGAAGGATCAAAGGAGTGGCCGCGGTGGTCGGCTGCTCGAACCCGAAGGTGACCCATGACCAGGTCCATGTCAGTTTGGTGGGAGAGCTCATCGCCAACGATATTCTGGTCGTGCAGACGGGATGTTCGGCCATCGCTTGCGGCCAAGCCGGTTTTCTCATCCCTGAAGCCGCCGACAAATATGCCGGGAAAGGGCTGGCCGAAGTCTGCGCCGCCGTCGGAATGCCGCCCGTGCTGCATTCGGGGTCCTGCGTGGATAACAGCCGCATTCTGATCGCCCTAGCCGAAATGGTCAAAGTGGGCGGTTTGGGCAAAGACATCAGCGACCTTCCCGTGGCCGGTGCCGCTCCCGAATGGATGAGCGAAAAAGCCATCTCCATCGGCCAATATTTTGTTTCCTCGGGGGTTTTTACCGTTTTCGGAGTGGGGCTTCCGGTGAAGGGCAGCCAAAAGTTCTGCGAGCATATTTTCAGCAAGTTCGCCGATCTTTTTGGCGGCATGTGGGCGACAGAGTCCGATCCCGGCAAGATCAGCGCACTGATCATCGACCATATCAATAAAAAAAGAGAAAAATTGGGCATCAGCAAGGGGAAGGAGAGGGTTCTCTTCGATATGGAAATGAGGAGAGGCCTGGACGTCTAATGCTGCCTCGGCCCATAACGACTCCAGGGTGATTAAGCAAGGTTATAGCGATGTCAAAGCGTATCGCCACAAGAGCTATTCGCGGCGCCCATAAGCTCGTTTCTCGGGCAGAAAAGGAGCTTGCCCTGGCCATTCAGCAGAAAGGCCCTGAAACCAGAGTCGAATTCCCGAATACAGGATACTATCTCCCCATCTCGCATGGGATCTTGGGGTTGAATATTCAGACACTCGGCGGCCTGACTGAGCTCCTGGAGGAGGCCAAGAAATTGCTTCCTCCTATCCCTGATGAAAAGCTCTGGCTGCCCTACCTCGGGCGCACGCTCGATGCCGGCATGGCCGCTCTGTTCGCCGACGAGATCATAGAAGCGATCAAATACACTCTGGACCCGCTCCCCTATCTTCCGGAGACCAACCCGCGAGACGGAAAGCTCTGGCTCGGCGCAGCCAACGATGTCATCCTGCGAGAAAGGGGAATGGAGTTCGTCGACGGGACGGCACCCGGTTTCGCCGCCTGCGTTGGCTACTGCCCGACCAATGAAATCGCCGTGCGCCTAGCCCGGGAATTGCAGGAAAAAAACCTCTATGTCTTCATGTCCGCTGCGACCGACGGCAAATCCATGGCCCGGCAGCTTCAGGAAGAGGGGATTCAAATGGGCTGGGAAACCAGACTCGTTCCTTTTGGCGATGATGTGGCCGCGACCATTCATTGTCTCGGTTTTGCCACACGGGTGGCCCTCTCTTTTGGCGGGGCCCAGCCCGGAGATTTCCAGCGAGTCCTGCGTTACAACAAGAACAGGGTCTTTGCCTTCGTTCTCGCCCTCGGCCCCGTGGACGACGAAAAGCACGCCCAGGCCGCAGGAGCCATAAACTATGGTTTCCCGACGATCTCTGAAACGGATATCGATCAGATCCTGCCGACGGGAATCTGCACCTACGAACATGTCGTCTCTCCCGTCGCTTTGGACAAAATCGTCTCCAAAGCCATTGAGGTCAGAGGCTTAAAAATAACGGTCACCAAGGTTCCTATCCCCGTCCCCTTTGGGCCGGCTTTTCAGGGAGAACGCGTACGCAAAGAAGAAATGTTTGTCGAGCTGGCGGGGCAGGATAAGCCGGGGTTTGAGTTTGTCACGAGCAAAGAGCTCCACGAAATCGAGGATGGAAAAATCGAGGTCAGCGGTCCTGAAATCGACGAGGTACAAGAGGGGACCCAGCTGCCGCTGGCGATCTGGGTCGAGGTGGCCGGGCGGGAGATGCAGCCTGATTTTGAGCCGATCCTGGAGCGCCAAATCCATGATTTCATCAACTGCGCCAACGGTGTGTTTCATATGGGGCAACGGGACGTCAACTGGATTCGTATAAGCAAAGAGGCGAAAGACAAAGGATTCAAATTTCGACACTTCGGTTCCATTATTCATGCCAAACTCCACGGGGACTACGGGAAAATTGTGGATAAAGCCCAAATTAGAATCTACACCCAGGAAAAAGATGTCCTCGACCTCATCGAGATCGCGCGCAAAACCTATCGGAAACGAGAGGCCCGCATCGCCAATATGACTGATGAGGTGGTCGAAACCTTCTACTCCTGCACCTTATGCCAATCCTTTGCTCCCAACCATGTCTGCATCATCACTCCGGAACGATCGGGCCTGTGCGGGGCCTACAACTGGCTGGACGGGAAAGCCGCTCACCGGATCAACCCTACCGGGCCGAATCAGCCGGTCAAAAAAGGGAAAGTCATTGATGACCTCAAAGGACAGTGGCAGGAGATCAACGAGTTTGTCCATAAAACATCGCACAAGACACTAGAAATCTTCAATGCCTACAGCATCGTTGAATATCCCATGACCTCCTGCGGATGCTTCGAATGTATTTCCGGAGTCCTGCCTTCCAGCAACGGCATCATGATCGTTTATCGAGAGTATCCCGGAATGACCCCCAGCGGGATGAAATTTTCCACATTGGCCGGAACGGTCGGCGGGGGGGTGCAGACTCCGGGATTCATCGGGCACAGCAAACAATATATCGGCAGCCAAAAATTTATCCGGGCTGAGGGAGGCGCCAGGCGCATTGTCTGGATGAACCGGGCTTTAAAAGAAGAATTGGAGCCGGTGCTCCGGGAGATCGGTCAACGGGAGGGTTTGAACGATTTTTTTGCGATGATCGCCGACGAAACGGTCGCTCTAACCGAAGAAGAAGTGTTGAAGTACATCAGCCAAAAAAATCACCCGGCCCTGTCCATGCCTCCTCTGTTTTGATCTTTAAAGTCAATGAAAACGATCGCTCTCTCAGGCAAAGGCGGCACGGGAAAGACAACTCTGGCCGCCCTCATCATTCGCTGGCTGAGCAAAAACGTGACGAAATCCATCCTGGCCGTCGACGCCGACTCCAATGTGAATCTGAATGAGGTTCTGGGTGTGGAACTTAAAGCTACTGTTGGAGCGATCAAAGAAGAAATGAAATCCAAGGTCGGCGAAATTCCTGGGGGGATGACCAAACAACAGTTCCTCGAGTACAAGATCCAAACCGGCCTGACAGAATCAGCTGATTTCGACCTTTTAGCTATGGGGAGGCCCGAGGGCCCGGGCTGTTATTGCTACGCCAATAACCTGCTTCGCGATATCCTGATGACCCTTAGTCAAAACTACGAATTCGTCGTTATCGATAACGAAGCAGGAATGGAACATCTGAGCCGCCGGACAACCCAGGCCATCGATTATTTGGTGATCATATCCGATCCCTCCGTCAGAGGAATTGAGGCCGCAGGCAAAATCAGCCGGCTGGTGAAGGAGTTGGAGAGCCGCGTTCAGGCAAAATATCTCGTCCTGAATCGCTCCCGAAACGTCATCCCGCCTGAAGTCAGGAAGACAATTGGAAAGGAAGGGTTGAAGATGTTTTGGTCAATACCGGATGATGCTAAATTATTACGAATGGATCAATCGGGCCAATCCGTTTGGCATATTGAGGATAATACTCCTGCCGGCCGAGCGGTCGATAAAATGTTGAGGAAGTTAATGAATTTTGAAAAACGCAAAGAGGCAACCGATGGCTTTTGAAATTCCTCGAGAAAATAACATTGGCCGAGTGGTCGAAGTCACCCTGGGGGCTACTCCCGGTCAGGGGGGTACGCGCTCGTACACGATCAGCCTGGGCGGCAGTACGGCTTTGCCCTTTCACCTCTTTGAAGGATCTCATCCTCATCGTCCCGTCATTGCCCTGGAGGTTTTTGATAAAGTTCCGTCAAAATATCCGGAGGTCTTGATGGAATATTATGGCGATGTCATTGCCGATCCAGCCGCCATGGCCAAAAAGTGCGTGGCCGAATTCGGAGCCGATCTCATCAGTGTCAGGCTGGAAGGGACACATCCTGAAAAGGGGAACAAGAGCGCTGAGGAAGCAGCCGAGATCGTAAAACAGGTGCTCGACAGCGTGAGCGTACCGCTGATCATCACCGGACACAGTCATTTTGAGAAGACCAACGAAGTCCTGAAGAAAGTCTGTGAAGTGACAGCGGGAGAAAATTGTCTGATAAACTATGTCGAAACAGATAATTATAAGACCATTGCTGCCGCCTGCATCGCCTACAGCCACACGATAGTCGCGCAATCCCCGATCGACGTGAATCTGGCCAAGCAGTTGAACATCCTTTTGACAGAGATGAATTTTCCTCCTGATAAAATCATCATGGATCCTTTAACCGGGGCCCTGGGGTATGGTCTGGAATACTCGTACTCCATCATGGAGCGAATCAGGATCGAAGGTCTGGCCGGAGACAAGATGCTGGCTTTCCCGATGCTGGCCAACCCCGGATATGAGAGCTTCCGGGTCAAAGAAACCCGTGCGCCGGAGCGTGATTATCCTGGCTGGGGTGATTTAAAGGCCAGGAGCGCTTACTGGGAGATCGCGACATCTTTGAGCCTGTTGGTGGCCGGAGCTGAATTATTGATCATGCATCATCCCAAGGCTGCCGAGGTCGTCAAAAAGAAGATTAGGGAAATGCATCAGTCCAGAAAGGAAAATTGACATGGCCCTGTCCGGCTTGGATATCTTTAAATTATTGCCGAAGACCAATTGCGGAGAATGTGGAGTCCCGACCTGCCTGGCCTTGGCCATGAAATTGGCCCAGAAAAAGGCTGAATTGAAGGATTGTCCTTATGTTTCCGAAGAAGCCAAAACGGCCCTGGGTGCGGCCAGCGAACCGCCGATTCGACTGGTCAAAATCGGGGCAGCTCATTCCCTGGAGGTGGGAAATGAGACGGTGATGTTTCGGCATGAAAAAACGTTCTTTCATCAGCCAGGCCTGGCCATCCAATTGAAGACTTCAGAAGGAGGGGAAAAGCTTCGAACAAAGATAAATGAGATCGAAAGCTACAGCGTCGAACGCGTCGGCGAAAAATTGAAACCGGACCTTTTTTTCATAACCCATGATTCTGACCATGATGATCATTTCTTAAAAACAATAAACCTGGTCAAGCAAAATTCCACCAAAGCCATCATCTTGGACTCTTCCAATCATAACCTGCTCCGAGAGGGCCTGGCCTTGTTAAAAGAGGACCATCCGGCTGTTTTTCTAAGGAACGAGGTGACAGATAAAGATCTCGAATTGGCCAAAGCCAACCAGGCCAGCCTCATCCTCACGGCGCAGTCTTTTGATGACCTGGAACGTCAGACGGTCAAGGCCAAGAAGGCCGGCGTGAACGAATTGATCTTGAACCTCCAATCCCAGGACATCGGAAGCATTCTCCAGAATAACATCCTTCTCCGGCGCGCCGCCTTGAAGAAAAATTTCAAGCCTTTTGGCTACCCGCTTTTCGCCTACTTCAATAGTGAAGATCATCTTGATTTACTCGCCCGGGCCGCTATTCTCCTCTGCAAATACGGGTCTATCCTCGTTTTGCCCGAGTATGATAAAGCCATGTTGTATACGTTGTTTACGCTCCGGCAGAATATTTACACCGACCCTCAGAAGCCGATCCAGGTCGACCCTAAGATATATGCCATAGGCGATCCTACGCCTGAGTCTCCTGTTTTTGTCACCACCAATTTTTCCCTGACCTACTTTATCGTCTCCGGAGAGATCGAAAATTCAGGGACCTCCGCTCATCTGGTGGTCGTAGACACGGAAGGACAATCAGTTCTCACGGCTTGGGCAGCCGGGAAATTTGTCGGCGCAAAGATTGCCAAATTTATTAAAGATATTCAACTTGAACAGCAGGTCAAAACACGAAAAATTGTGATCCCCGGCCTGGCCTCTCAGATCAGCGGTGACCTGGAAGAGCATCTTCCCGGCTGGCAGGTCATCGTCGGGTGCCAGGAGGCTGCGGACATCCCCTCTTTCGTCAAAAGCGTCAACCTGACCTAGAGGATAGAATAAGCAGGCACATGCCCAAGGACAAACCTCGTTCCAGGCCCCCAGAACTCAGGGTGAGTTTTCTGCCTTTCCGCATCAACGTCAAGACACAGCCCGGGACAACCCTTTTAGAGGCCATTAGAAGAGCGAGCCCTCCGCTAAAAACCACCTGTGGGGGCAAGGGAACATGCGGCGATTGTATCGTCAAAATCGTCCACGGGGTCTATAAGAGAAAGCCATCGGCCGCCCTCCCCGATCAACTGGCGGCCCAGAATTATGCCTTGGCTTGCCAAACAGAGATCAGCGACGGCTTAACCGTCGAGCTCCCTGAATTTCAAGAACTCTCGATCAGGAGCCTACCCGACACTCGCTTCATCGAAGAAAACAAAGACAAGCTCTCCGGCGTTTATGAACTCGATTCATTGGCCAAAATAGTCGCGCTCCAGATCCCTTCTCCTACCCTGGAGGATAATTCCAGCGATCTCAAAAGGATTCAACGAGAACTCCATAAAAAGTTCAGCCTAAAAAACATGGACTGCGCCCACTCTGTCTTAAAAAAGCTGGGTTTATCTGTCCGCGAAGACCAGGGCCGAGTCAAGCTCGTTGTGGGCGAATGGGGAGAGAACCGGACGATCATCGATGTGTGGCCAGGGCCCAGGAGGAAAAGGCTTTGTGGCGTCGCTTGTGATCTGGGAACGTCAACGGTGGTCTTGCATCTGGTTGACCTGGAAAACGGGAAAATCCTCAGCACAGCCTCAAGCTACAACCATCAGATCAAGCGTGGGGAAGACATCATCTCGAGAATCAATTATGCCCAGACGCCGGGGAGGCTGAGGGAGCTCCATGAGCTCATTGTCATGACGGTGAACAATCTCATCCACAAGACTGCGCGCTCGGCTCGCATCTCTCTTGCCGATATTTATTTCGGCTCTTTTTCCGGCAATACAACGATGACCCATCTCTTTCTGAATCTCGAGCCGCGTTTTATTCGGGAAGAGCCGTATGTGCCCACATTAAACACCGTGCCCATCGTCTCCTCTCGAGCTTTGGGGTTGAAGATGAATGAAGAGGCCCGATTATTCTGTGCCCCGATGGTCGGGAGCTATGTGGGCGGTGACATCACGGCAGGATTATTAGCGACTCCCATGTTGCGTGATTCCGAAAGAATATCCTTGTTCATTGATGTTGGGACCAACGGCGAATTGGTCGTCGGCAACAAAGAGTGGCTGATCACCTGCGCCTGCTCGGCCGGCCCTGCTTTTGAAGGCAGCGGCATAAGATGTGGAATGCCCGCCGCAGCGGGAGCCATCGAACAAGTCAAGATGAAAGATGATGAAACAATCGATTACAGCGTCATCGGCGGCACGAAACCCAAAGGTCTATGCGGTTCGGGTTTGATCGACCTTCTCGGGGAATTATTCATCCACGGCCATATCGACCGCTGCGGAAAATTTAAGGGGCAAAAATCCGCCGGGAGGCTCAGAGAGACAGAAGAAGGGATGGGCTTCCTCATCGAAAAAGGAGACAAGAGTTTTTGGGGGAAAGACCTGGTCATTGCGGAAAGGGACATCTCTAAACTGATCAGGACCAAAGGCGCGATGTTCTCTGCCTGTTCGCTCTTGCTGAAAAAGGTCGGGCTTAGCTACGATAAAATCGATTCCTTTTATATCGGCGGCGGGTTTGGACAAAACCTGAATATCGAAAATTCCATTCGGATAGGTCTTGTGCCCGACTTGGCCAGAGATAAATTTCACTATCTGGGAAACACCTCTCTTCTGGGGGCCTATTTAATTCTTCTCTCCAGGAAAAACATGGATCTCGTCGGCGGCCTGGCGGAGAGAATGACCTATGTCGAGTTGAACACGGAGCCTGCTTATATGAACGAATATACGGGAGCGCTATTTTTGCCGCATACGGATATGGATCTGTTTCCATCCGTGAAACAGATATTTCGTCCTTGAGAGAAGGCAATTTTTGGAGCAGTGAGTTGATTGACCAACGATCAAGGAAGGAGGGAAGAAATGAATTCTTCGATTTTTGAACTCATGAAAAAGAGAACTGTCCTGCTGGATGGAGGAATGGGGACAGAACTCATGAAGCGTGGTTTTCCTCAGGGCGCCTGCCCGGAGTTGTGGAATGTCGAGAACCCGGAAGTCGTAAAGAAAATTCATCAGAGTTACTACGCAGCCGGTTCGGATGTGGTGCTCACCAACAGTTTTGGCGGGAATAAAATCAAGCTCTCGGCCCATGGGTTGGGAAAAAGATGCTTCGAGCTGAACGAGGCGGCCGCCAGAATCGCCAATGAAGTCAAGCCAGCAGGCAGATTTTTGGCGGGAAGCATGGGCCCCACGGGAAAATTCCTCAAACCCCAAGGGGAATTTACCGGACAGGAGTTCGAAGATGCCTATGCCGAACAAGCCAAGGGCTTGGCCGCCGGAAAGGTTGATTTTCTGCTCATCGAGACCCAGTATGACCTCAGAGAAGCACTCTGTGCTCTAAGAGGAGCAAGGACTGCCTGCGATCTCCCGGTGTTTGTGACGATGACCTTTAACCGCACGCCCAGGGGCTTTTTTACCTTGATGGGCAACAGTGTCTCCCAATGTCTCAAGGAACTGGAGACCAATCGGGTCCCGGTCTTGGGGTCAAACTGCACGCTGAACAGCGAAGAGATGACGGATTTGGTCAAAATCATGAGAGAGCTCACCCCGCTTCCCATCATCGCTCAGGCCAACGCGGGAAAGCCATCTCTCTCCACTGGCGGAGAAGTGACCTATTCCCAGGGACTGGAAGATTATGTCCGTTTCATTCCCCAAATGATCAAGAATGGCGCCAGCCTTGTCGGCGGCTGTTGCGGCACGAATCCAGACTACATCAGGAGAATGGCGGAAATAATAAAAGCGATTTAGTTCTGGCGAGAATTTAAACAGGAAAAAATATTTCAATAAAAAGGAGAACTTATGAGCCAAGAAGAATTGTTTTCAAAAATGAAAAGGGCCATCATCGAAGGAGATAAAGAAGAAGCCGCAGCTCTGGCTAAAGAAGCAATCGATGAGCAAATGGACCTCAATCAAGTCATCGAGAAAGGCTACATACCGGGCATACAAAAGGTCGGAGAATTATGGGAAAAGGGAGAGTATTTTCTTCCAGAGCTGATCACGAGTGCGGAGTGCATGAAAGCGGCGATGGAAGTGCTTCAGCCCGGGCTGGAAAAAGCTCACATTGCGGTCAAATCCTTGGGAAAGGTCGTCATCGGCACAGTTGAAGGCGATATCCATGATATCGGCAAGAATCTGGTTTCTTCGATTCTGTCCGCTAACGGGTTTGCTGTGATCGACCTGGGAGCAGATGTGAAATTAGAAAAGTTTATCGATACGGCTGAGCAGGAGAAAGCCGACCTGATCTGTCTTTCCGCTTTGCTGACAACCACCATGCTCGGTCAGAAGAAATTGATTGAAATGCTGAAAGAGCGAAACCTTTATGGCCGGTTCAAAGTCATGGTCGGGGGAGCCCCGGTGAACCAGAAATGGGCTGCGGGTATAGGAGCGGACGGGTACGCGGAGAACGCCCTGACTGCTGTCGAAGCCGCAAAACATCTGCTTAAAAAATAAAAAAGGGGGAACGATGCTACCGACCATAAAACCAAAATTGGAATTCTTAAGCCAG
>Ga0315289_10007570_pt1 | contig 15803 bp, 12 predicted proteins | sample YL17G11_40_MG_FD_203452 | JGI IMG/M metagenome (GOLD analysis project Ga0315289, IMG submission 203452) | Sediment microbial communities from Yellowstone Lake, YNP, Wyoming, USA - YL17G11_40 | ecosystem: Environmental > Aquatic > Freshwater > Lake > Sediment | place: USA: Wyoming | collected... | reverse complement strand
CCTGACAAAACACCTGCCTTAGTCGAGCGTGCCTTCGGCATATGAGCCGGCAACCACCTTTTTATCGTAATGTTCCAGCTTACCGAATACGGCAAAGGTCCGCGTTCTATCGCTAATGACAGGGACTATGCGGGTGACGATCGCCTTGCCCACGTAGTTCGCAGATGGCACCGACACGCCGATAGCATCACCGACTTTGATCTTGCCCATCAGACGCTCCGGGGCCGACAAGCTGATTTCAGGCTCAGCTTGATCAAACACCTGAAGCACCGGTGCTGGCGGCGCCGGCTGCACGCCCTCGCCTTCGAACTTAAGCTGCTCAGAAACAACGCAATCATAGGGCGCCGTCAACTTGGTGTCTTTCAAGGCGTCGGCCGCGGCCTGCGTTTCCAGTTCAGCCAGGCGCAAGCCAAGGCGCGCTTGATCGGCTCCGGCTTTCACCCGGTCGTAGGTCGTCGCCGTCGAGGCGTTTTCCTTTTGCAGTTGCAGCTCGCGCTTCAGCTCCTTTTCGGCCGTATCGAGCTGGACCTTGACGTTGTCACGGCGCAACCTGGCCAGCTCTAGCCGGATCACAAAATCACGGTCGTCGAGGGTGGCTAGGACATCCCCCGCCTTCGCCACTTCGCCAGCACGGACGTTTATGGATTTAATATATCCGGCCACACGAAAGCCCAACTGAGCGTGACGCACGGCCACAATCTGGCCGGCTAGACGGTATTCGCTCGCGGCCGGCTGCGGCGGCTGACCGGCGGGCAGCGGCTTGTCGCCGGCGGCGGGCTCTGCGACATTGGTGGCGGCTTCACTAACCGTTGCGGTGGCGGCAGCGACCGGGGCGGCCGCCTCCTCTGCCTTGACGACCACAGCGCTCTTTGGCGGCAGGGTTGCCTTAGCGCCAACTTCGTTGTGGCAGCCGACAACGCCAAGCAGCGCCGCGCAGAAGCTCAAAGATACTTGTTTAGATGCGGGCATAGGGCTTCCTTTTGCTAGAGTTTTGGCTGCTCGGCGCCGAGCGCCCGTTGCGTCTTGAGATTCCAGCGGACAAGATCAGTCTGGGTAGTGACCAGCCGGCCTTTAGCCGCCGTGCGGGAGGTTTCGGCTAGCACTAAATCCGTCGCTGATCGGCTGCCGGTACGAAACCGCACCTGCTCGATGCGGTAGCTTTCATCGGCCTGATCGACACCGAGTTTAGCGACTGCGAGGGATTCCTGTGCGGCCTTGTAGTTGGCTAGGGCCTGTAGAATATCGAGGCGGACTTGCTGATCGGCACCGCGCACGCCCTCTTCGGCAGCAATCACGCCCTGACTGGCCTGACGCACCTGAAAGAACGAGGCACCGTTGGTCCAAATGTCCCACGTCGCTTGCACCCCAAATGAATGGGTAAATTTCTCACCGCCTAGGCCGAGTTCGCCCATATTCTTCTCTGATTTAACGAAGACATTCACCTGAGGCGTAAAAGTCGTATAGGCCAAGTCTTTGTACATGTAGGCGACGTCGATGCCGGTCCGTGCCTGCTTCGGCTCAAGACGCTGACCCAAAGCCTCCGCCAGAGCCTGCTGGGCCTCCGGTGGTGGCGGTACCATTGGCAGCTCACCGTCCAAGGCGACCTCATCGGTGACCGCTAGATTAAGCACCTCGCGTAAAACTGCAAAGGCGGTATCACGTCCAGCCCGCACTAAAGCGACGTTGCCCTTAGCAGCCGACACTGCCAACTGCAGCTTCAAATTATCGCCGCGATTAACTCGGCCCGCCCGTTCCATAGCATTGCCATCCCGAGCCTGGCTCTCAGCCGCGGCAACCGATGCCTCCGCGATCTCTAACTGCCGCTGCGCTTGAAATGCCATCAACCAAGCGTCGGTGGCGCGAAAGGCGACATCGCTGCGCGTGATTTTAAGCGCCTGCTCTTTAAGATCTTCCTGCAGGCCCTCGAATTTTGCCTTAGAAATGAGGCCATATGCGCCGGTAATCGGCTGCGCCACGGTAATGGCTGCGGTTTCAACCTTAGCTGGTCGCGTGACTATGAGGTTTTGGCCAAAAGGCACCTTCACCGCATTATTGAAGTGCACCAAGTTGTAGGCTCCAGTCACCCGTGGACCGACGTCGGCCCAGGCACCGCGGCGTGCTTCGACCTGAGCGTTGCGTTGAGCCTCGGCCGCCTTTACGGCAGGGGCCCTATCCAAAGCTAATTGTACTGCGTCCACAAGCTTGATGCGGACTGCGCCGGCACCTGTCGCGAACGCAGCGTGCGGCGCCACCAGACCGGCAGCAAGGGCCATGGGGACAGCCCACGCCAAGATCTGGCTATAAAATATATTTGTTTGCATTAAGCTGGTCCTTTACCTGCGTTGAAGATCCACTGATCAACCTGGATACTCAGGTGATTAAAATCGGCGTATTTCTTTGTCGCCTGGGGCGTGAGACCGAGGCCGCGAAGCATGTAGCGCATGACCGGAACCGTAAGAGCCCCTTGAGACTCTCTATGGTAAGCTACCACTGGCACATGCGGTAGCTGGTACATGTTGATGGCCACCAATGTATGATGGCAAAACCAAAACAGCAGGTCGTCATCGCCTTCGTCGCTAACCAAGTCGCCAGCCGCCCTTGCGGCGGCAATGCAGCGGTGGATCAAGACCACCATGCGGTCGGTAACGTGCTCGAAATGAGCGCGCGCAAAAGCCCCGTCGTCGAGCAAGCTATGCAGCATCAAACGCGGAAACAGCGGATCATTGGTGCTGCCGAAACTAACGTGCTCGACGATCGCCTTGGTCATAAAAAATAGCAGTTGCACCAACAGCTGCGTTGAAGGCTTGAGGCCTTCGAGCATGAGCCGCAACTCCTCACTGGGATTGCAGCAGAAACGCTGGACTTCGGCGTACAACTCGTCTTTGCTGGGAAAGTGCTGATATAGCAGCGCCTCGGACACGCCAGCCTGCTGAGCTAACCGCTTCGTAGTGACCCCGCGAAAGCCTTCTTGAGCAAACAGCGGGACCGCGGCCGCTATGATCATACGGCGGCGCTCAACGGAGCTATAACGCTCTTTTGATTGAGTTTTTTTTGATTTCTGAGACGCCTTAGGCATCGCACACCCCACTAAGTAAGTGTTAACTTACCATATGACAAGGCGGTTGCCTAGAGGGAAATATTGCCGTGCAAGGTGCTAAAAAACACCTCACAACAGCAATCCACCGGTAGCAAGCCTCCGGCAAACCGATCTATGTTACGACTCCAAAGCGCCACCCGCATCCAAGATGGCCTTTTGCCTGAGGTCCAGCTACATTTTCAGGATCTTGGTGCCTAAGCCGTAACGTAAGGACTATCTATGGCCGCCAATGCAGCAGTACAAATCATCGGCGTTCCCCTCGACCTCGGCGCCAACATGCGCGGCGCCAATATGGGCCCAGCCGCTATCCGTATCGCCGAGCTCCATCAAAAGATCAGCGTTTTGGGCATCCAGACCTTTGATCTCGGCGACCTCGCTGTACCGGTCAGAGATACCCTGCCGAAAGAAGCAGCCGAACAGCGTTTCCTGCCGCAGATCACGGCCGTCTGCCGCGAGCTTGAAGGCCACGTTTACACGGCTCTAAGCAATGGCCGCATCGCTATTACCCTAGGTGGCGATCACTGTATTGCCATCGGCAGCATAGCCGGTGTCGCCCGCTATTACCGCGAACGCCACCAGAACATCGGTCTAATTTGGATCGATGCGCACGCCGACTGCAACACCCCGGCCTCATCGCCATCCGGCAATATTCACGGCATGCCGCTATCGATTGCGCTCGGCCAGGGACACCCCGAGCTGCTCGCCGTCGGTGGCGACGTTGCGATGGTACGACCTGAAAACGTTGCTCTAATCGGTATCCGCACACTCGACGGCAAGGAAAAGGAGATCCTCCGTGCCAGCGGCGTGCGCTACTACACCATGCGCGAGATCGATGAGCGTGGGATGCATGCCGTAATGATCGATGCCATCGCGGTCGTCTCGAAAGGTACCGCGGCCATCCACCTGTCTTTCGACCTCGATGGCATTGATCCCGCGGCGGCTCCTGGTGTAAGTACCGCTGTCACGGGCGGCATCAGCTACCGCGAGGCGCACCTGGCTCTCGAAATGATCGCCGATACCGGTTTACTCAGCTCGATGGACTTCGTCGAGTTGAACCCGATGACCGATATCACCCATAAAACCGCCCAGCTGACCGTCGAGCTGGTGCAATCAGCCCTCGGCAAAAGCATTGTATAATCCCCTTCCCGCCCCAAGTTTGAGCCTTGACGCTGCCGCCGCTGCTAGCCCGGCTAGCTATGCGAACGTCAAGCGTTTCACCCTGCACCACCAGATCGGACGCGCCCGCCTAGGCACCCTCGAACTGCAACATGGGACGGTGCAAACTCCCGTTTTTATGCCCGTTGGTACCGTCGGCGCTGTGAAAAGCTTAACACCCGCCGACCTCGAGTCACTGGGTGCTAGCATTATCCTTGGCAATACCTACCACCTCTACCTACGACCTGGCCTCGAGGTGCTGCGGCAATTTGGCGGCTTACATCGCTTTATTGGCTGGGATAAACCAATTCTTACCGATAGCGGTGGCTTTCAAATCTTTAGCTTAGGAAAACTAAACAAGATTACCGAACAAGGCGCGACGTTTCAAAGTCATCTCGATGGTAGCCGCATCGACTTAACGCCCGAGCTTGCCGTCGCCATCCAAGAAACCATCGCCAGCGATATTCACATGGTTCTCGACGAATGCACGCCTTACCCTGCCACGCACGCTGATGCCGAGCGCTCGATGCAGCGCTCGATGCGCTGGGCGGCCCGTTGCCGCCAGGCCCGCACCAAAGGCGAATTATGTCAATTCGGCATCGTCCAGGGCGGCGTCTACCCAGATCTGCGCCAGGCCAGCGTGAGGGCGCTCGTCAACATCGGCTTTGAGGGCTACGCCGTCGGCGGATTGTCGGTGGGCGAAACCAAGCAGGAGATGGCCGACATGCTGGATGCAAGTACTGAAATCATGCCAGCAGATAAGCCGCGCTATCTTATGGGTGTGGGCACACCGCTCGACCTGATCGAGGGTGTATCCAGAGGCATCGATATGTTCGACTGCGTTATGCCTACCCGCAACGGCCGCAATGGCACGCTATTTACGTCGCTTGGCCGAGTCAACATCAAGAACCAAAAACATCGGCTCGATCAGGGCCCGCTTGATCCAGCTTGCCCTTGCTATACCTGCACTACGTTCTCGCGCGCCTACCTACGCCACCTTTTTGTCGCCGGTGAGCTGACGAGTATGCGACTGCTAACGTTACACAACTTAAGCTACTACATCCGCCTAATGGCGCAGATTCGCGCCAGCATCAAAGATGGCACCTTTCCCACCCTATTGGCAGCGCAGCGTGCGCTTTGGAGTGGTGGCAGCGACTGAATGGCGCTTCCAGTCAGTCGACAGAAGCCGCTTCACCATCACGAATCAATTGCTGGGCAAATAGCAGGTGGCGCGCCGCATAGAGGCGAGCCTTTGTCCGTATACCCTGCAGCGCCGAGGCCTCGCCCCCTTGGTCGAGTAGGGCGATGAAGGCGTATTGCGCTTCGACCTGCTGCTTTAGATAAACGTGATCAAAGGCGCGGCCGTAGGTAGCGCGCAGATCGCGAAGATCTTGCTTGCAGCGGAGGTCTAGATGCTGGCTCTCGGAGGTGCTGGCAGCGACTAGTCCGCTCTTAGCTACCTGCTGCACCAGCTCGTGATTAAGCTGGACTGCATCTCGGAGGATATCGTCAGCCATGCCCTTGACACGAATATTGTGCGAGGCCGCAATGGCTTCGGTGGCGGAGTCGGCGTCATAGGCCAGGGCATGGCTAAGAATTTGCAGCAGCTCTGGGTCGCCAAGCGCCGTGGCGAACTGTGCGGAGGCGGCGAAGCCAGAGGATGACGAAGCCGTCACCAGACCGAATAAGCACACAAGCATCCAACCAGAGACTAGCTTAAACATGCGCGCTCCTTTGCATAAGGACCCGTCAGCAGCGAGTAGGTTATGGTGAAATGCCACCAACCTACTCGCCTGCTGACGGACCCTAAGGTTGATCTCCGTAGAAATTACCATCAGAGCAGACTACGGTAAAGCTACAGGTGGCCGGCGGGCATCATGCATATTAGCCTGGTCGACCTAGCGCACAGGCGGTAGGTCGCTGCGACCCTAGGAGGCTGCCTTACCGTATTTTCCCTTCAAATCACCTTCAAGCTGGTCAAAGCGCTGCTTGAGTTCGGCACTATTGAGGTAACGAGGCTTCCAATAGATGCTGATTTTCGACCATTCCAGCATCGACACGCTAAAATGGGTGCGCAGATGACTAACTAAATCGACCCCCTGCTCAACCCAACTGGCCTGGGCTACCTGCATTTCGACGTATTGCTCGAAGGGGCAGGGCTCAGTCAACGAGTTGAAAAGAGGAGCCGGACCGGCGGTGACTGGGGGTACGAGTCCCGCGTCCTCACCATCGCTTAAGGCTGGGCTTATCTCCTCTTTCTCTAGCTTAGACTCAGAGGTGAATTCGCTGTCTTCGCTGTCTTCGCTGTCTTCGCCGCGAGCTGCGGAGCCAGAAGCGTCACGGCGTTTCAGGTAGACAAAGGTTCCCGCACTCGCCGTTGTGAACAGCAAAAACACCATCAATACCTGCCAGAGCCCACTTCCGCTATCGTCGTCTTTATCGAGCATTGAGTCATCGCCGACGGTAGGCTTATCAGCGTCCTTATCCCGTGGCGCCTTCGCGGCTAAACCCTTTGGGGCCACTTTTGCTGCTTCTGGCTTGGCGGGTTCTTTTTTCACCGCAACTGCTGCCGGCGCAGGTTTGACCGGTACCTTTGCTGTTACAGGGACCACGGCTGATTTTACCGTTGTCGGCTTGGCGGCGGAGGCGACTGCGGTGTTGCGGTGCTTACTGCGTTTACTACCGCCCCGCCCTTGCGTGTGCGCCTTTTTACCGGTCTTGCCAGGCTTAGCTTTGGCCTGCCTAAACTGCTTTACCTGGGTGGGGGCACGATTCTTTTGGAATGATGGCAAGGTTTTCTTTAGTGGTGGTGACCCCGCAACTTTATTTGGGTCCGGCTTGGCTGGCAAAACTGGACCTGCCGCAGCGGATGGAGCTCCCGGCTGTGTCGCTGCCTGCGCGACGCCGCTGGCCATGACCGTAGGTTTAGCGACTGCGGCCGGCTTATTAACCACAGCTGGACTTGACGCGGCTCCTGGTTTTGCTGGTGCAGCTGGTTTGGCGGATCCCGCAGAATTGGTCGAGGCTATTGATTTACCGGCTGCTGGTTTGCCGGCTGCTGGTTTGCCGGCTGCTGATTTGCCGGCTGCTGGTTTGCCGGCTGCTGGTTTGCCGGCTGCTGGTTTGCCGGCTGCTGGTTTGCCGGCTGCTGGTTTGGCAGTAGGAGCATACAACCCGCTACCGAGGCCCTTAAGTGAAGTTGATGCTGGTAGGGTCGGCGTTGATGCATCTGCAGCGAAGGCATCGAATGCACCACCGAGGACCAGCGACATCGCCAGTAAGGTTGAATTCCAACCCATGACCCAGTGGTTTACTAATCGACTCATATTGCCTTCCCAAGCGAGAGCAGACCTCCCTCCCGGTTTCGGAACATTGCAGACTATATTTAGTGGCAAATGTTTTTGGCGCAGCCACCGCATGCCCAAAATGACGACTATAATCATTCATTACGAATACTTAAAAAAAATAAAAAAAGCTATTTTAGACCCGCCAGCTCGCGCAAACATCACTAGGTGCCAATAACCAATGCCGGACCGGGAACACCGCCGCAGTTTAAGCGGACGCGATACCCGGGCACGGGACGGTCGATGCTGTTACCATTGCCTACGCAGGCAGAGAAACTTGCCGCCGCCGGTACTGCGCATTCATAGCGGCGCTGACTGCCCTCCGGGCAGTCATCCTGCTTGATCAGATCAACCGTATGGCGGTTATTGGCGTCACTGACGTCGCGCAGCATCAAAGCTTGGTAGTCTTCCGGCACACCATACCAGAATAACCGCAAGGGCGGCCCAACCTTGTCAGCACAGCTGGCTTGGGCCGTTAGATACTGCAGTCCGAGGGCCAGCTGGTCCTTTGCGACGGAGTATGAGGTGCCATTGGCATCACAGTTGGTCCAAAAACGGCTGCCGAGGCTATCATACTTACACTTGACCTGTACGCCTTCGCAGCCCGCCTTAGTCAAAAGTTTAAAACGAACAACAAAATCTCGATTTAGCGACCAATTGCCACCGTTGACGAAGCCGGGATCGTCCAGCACCAACGCCATGGTCGCTGGCCCTGCGCCCGAGGTCAACACCCCCAGCACCCCGGGCAACACGCTAAATACTACAGATTCACCTACAGCGGTGACCACGTTTGCAAGCCGAGCAGTTACTTTGATCTTATGGTCACCGAAGCTTGGCCTGGTATACAAGCCGCCATCGTTACACGGGGTCAGCGGCTGCAGATCCAAGGTGCATTCAAGAGTAGATCCCGCCGGGACTGCGCCAACCCGCAAGATAAGCCCGTCTTCGCGAAGTTCCGCACCGACGGACAGAATACCAAGGTCAGAACTCTGTCCTTGCAGTGGCGTGTCCCGACTCAAGGCCCCTGCTTGGCGTCTATCGACCGTATCTACCTTGATACAAGCGCTGGGGGCAAGGGCAGCACAGGCAAGCAACCCGTAAACCCAGACATGATAACCTTTCAAAGCTCTCTCCTTAGCAAACTGCTAGGTCCATTACTTCTTACCAATGCGTGGTGACTCACTGGCCAAGGCAGCGACCGCAGGCTGGGGCGGCACCTTGATCACGTACCCAGGAGGCAGCGCCCTAGTTGATCTTAGCATTGACGAGCTGATATCTGGATTAAGTTCTGCAATTTGGGTAGTCGACGTCGCGTAGGTGCGCAGGACCTCGCGAATGGAAGTTGACTTGGTCAACCGCACTGCTGTGTATTCCAGGGCCTGGACGGTTGGAACTTCAGGGAAAATGCGATTGGCATCTTTGAGGGTCGCGAGCATACCGAGGAAGCCGGCGTAGAAGTTCTTCGAAGCAAAGCCAAACTGATTGCCTTGATAATGATTAATCAAATCAGCAATATCTTGCGAACGGACAGCCTTAGTTGCCCGACGGATGCCGCCAACACCATGATTGTAGGCGGTAATCGCCAGCGGCCAACTACCGGTCAGGGTATAATTCAAACGCAGCAACTTAGCAGCGGCACGGCTCGCTTTGATGGGATCGTTACGCTCGTCGATACCATCAACCATCTTCAGGTACTGTTTACCGGTAGCAGGCATGATTTGAAAAACACCCGAAGCTCCGACCTTCGATTGAGCTTTAAGGTTAAACGATGATTCGATAAAAGCTAAGCGAGCCACATCGGTGGGGATACCTTGCGCCGCAAATTCCTTCTCAATCGCTGGCAGATACTTAGGCGCGATGAGCAAGCCACCGGCGATAAAGTCCCGCTGCCCGCGCTGTAAACGCAGGGACTGATAGGCCACCAGATATTTGCCAGGAGCCTTAATATGCGCCATAGACTGCGCCACTCGCTTCATCGCCGGCGTGAATCGTTCTTCATTCTGACGGTTATTATGCATGGCAAGAAGCAACTTTCGGTAAAGCTCTCGTTCGACTTTGGCGACCTTTTTAATTTGATTTTCACGCGCCACGGGCCCGAGGTCGCTACCTAATCGCGCGCCATCTAGAACTTCGAGAACGACTTCAGGGTATTCGGCGAGGTGTATGACATACTGGTCCTTACCCCACAGAGAGTAAATGCGTCGCCAAAAATTGTAGCGACGGGCAATCGAATCAGGAACACTAAAGGTCTCACTGATTTTGACGCCTTCGCCGTCATGTGTGTAAGCATTTTTAGAACAATACAAAAACAGCACACTGATCTTACCTTCGTCGCGGATATGTATCGGCAAGCATTCTTCCGAATGATCCACGGTGTGGGTTTGACCAAGAAAATCGGCGTTATCTTGTTCTATCTGTGCCGAAGGTGCGATCAATGGCCCGCTAGGAGCCTTGGCACGGTGTAGCTTATGACGGGCGTAAAGCAGTAGCGATTCATCGCCATGCCTGATGGTCAATCCAGCTAGCAACAGCCCGGCGGCTAAAACTAAGAAGGTAAATCCGTAGTGATTCTTTTTTGGCGGTTGCTTGGTCAAAATCGGCGACATCTGGAGAACCTCTTGTGCAGCAGCGGGGATGTGGAGAAACAATGGGGACAGCAGTAGGGAATTTGGGCATCGCAGCAAAGCAAACCGGCACCCTCAACCCAGGAAGGTTCAGCACCGGCAGCATCAACTAAGCAAATTCTATTCCATGCCCAAAAATCGGCCTAACCACCTGAATTCATCTGATCAGATGGCCATAGTTACAAAATTAAAAATGACTGGTTCGCAACAGCTGCATAGTTTCTAGACGGTTTATCCAAACCCCCTGCCAATATTCCGGCGGCCGCGCCTAGGCAGAGTCAAATCTTTGATGGCAGATTAAGAGGCAAGGATTACGGTAAAAATATCAAATTATTGGCAATTCGCGCCCAGCCGTCAAAAAGATGACCATCTTTCATGAAATCAAACAATTTCTTAGAATAATCCATAGACACAAAGCTTGAGTCGGAGAACCCACGCGATGGCGACCAATAAATACACCGGTGCCCAGAAGGCTGCAATTCTACTGCTCTCGTTTGGCGAGGATGTGTCTGCTGAGATCTTCAAGAACATGACGGAGTTCGAGATCAAGAGGATCGGCTCGGCGATGAGCCGCCTGGGCCGACTCGAGCAAGAAATCGTCGATGAAGTGATGCTTGAATTTTACGAAATCCTGCAACAAAATAAGAAATTCTTTTACGGTGGCAATGACTTCACCATGAAGGTTATCGGTAGCGCCTTTAAGGGTGGCGATGCCGATGAGTTGATCGACCAGCTAGCACTCGGTTCGGCTGCTAACCTCGACTCTTTAGAGCTGATCGATCCACGTACCCTATCGACCTTTATCCGCAATGAGCACCCCCAAACCATCGCCCTGATCCTCGCCCATTTGGATCCCAAAAAATGTGGCGAGACGCTAAAGATGCTGCCAGAAAGCTTGCATACGGAAATCCTCCTCAGGATTGCCAACCTCGATGCCGTCGCGCCAGACATTATCGATGAAATCGACGACGTCTTGCGCAACGAAATCCAAGCCATGGGCTCGATTCACACGCAGAAGATCGGCGGCGTCGAACCCATCGCCGAGATGCTCAACTTGATCGACAAAGCCACTGAGGAGCAAATCCTCGACAACCTCGAGGAACGTGACCCAGACCTAGCAGAGCAGATTCGGCAGCTGATGTTCACCTTCGATGACCTGATCAAAATCGATGACCGCGGCATCCAGGAGTTGGTCAAAGGCGTCTCCAATGACAAGTGGAAGATTGCGCTTAAAACCTCCTCTGAGGCGGTGCGCGAACTAATCTTCAAGAACATGTCAGAAAGGGCAGCCAAAATGCTCAGAGAGGATATGGAGGCCATGTCGGCAGTCAAATTGTCGGATGTCGAAGCGGTTCAATTCGAAGTCGTACAGATGGCCCGCAAGCTAGAGGCTGAAGGCAAGATCATCATCGCCAGCGGTGGCGAATCCTCCTACGTTTAAGGGCCCGTCCATAAATAACTTGTGCAGTGGGGCGTCAGATGATGGTTGGCTGCAGCTGCCACTTTGGGGCACGCCCCTGCACAGGTCAAAAAATGTAGGCAGTCCCAGCACTCATCAAAAGGACATTAAGCGTGAAAGTACCCTCTTGCGTGTAACCAACTGGCACGGTGTGGGCTCCAGTCATATACGCACCTGCCAGTGCCAGGTAGGTACTGCGTGACAGACCGTAACGGTAGCCACCAGCAAAAATCGTCCGCCCAACAGCCTCGATCTGCCCGACTCGCACCCCGCCAACTTCGGGCAACACAGTACCCTTTGTGACAGGGTCGCCGTTACCCATATTACCGCCATTGATGCCTAAGGCGACCTCTAGGCGCTGTTTCACGGTAGGCCAGAAGCGAGCACCTACGGTGATGTTATTCGTGTCAATTAAATCGATGTTTGGTGAGTCGCCACCGAGTCCCTGTTTGAGGATGCTGCGGCCGCCGCTCCATTGTTCGCGCACATAATCAAAAAAGGCACCAAACCTACCCCTCCGCCCTTCGAGGCCGAGGCCAAATTGCGCCGGATCGTAGCCTACACCTGTAAAATCAGTGATCTGGTAGATCCCCTCAGTAGCGTTGCTCGACGCAGTATTCACCGCCAACGTGCCGACATAAGGCCTGGTCGCAGCCGTCCTATAACTGACCCCAACGACATAATCATCCTTCAGAGTCAGGCGCGCTCCAGCGCAGAATTGCTTCGATGTTCCCTTAAAGTCCGCAACAAGAAAATCAGTCGTGGTGCCAGAACGTATGAGTGTAAGCTTCGAGGTATCGCTGTAGTAGAGTAAACCCGCACCTACTGCAAGCATGTTGTTAAATGACCAGGAAGCTCCGGCGGCGGCGCGAAACGAGGTCTGAATGCGAGTGATATCCATTGGCTCATAAGAGCCAGGCGAAAGCTGCGCCGGCACGCCTTTATCCACCTGCGCAGTACCTGCACCTGTAGGTAGCAGCGCAAGCCCAAGGCCCAATTGTGCCACCGGATTCCATGCCAGCCCAACGGTCGCTAGCGGTGTAATCGCCGACACCGTTGCCGGCACATAGCTGGAGGTATCGCTGTGCTGGTAAGAATAGGTAATCCGCGCCAATGCCAAATCGATTTCAGGTTGTACCCCCCGCGCCGTGCTCAAGTTCGCCGGATTGTAATAAAGCGACGAAGCGCCCCGCGAGACGGTTTGTCCAGCGCCCGCAGCGGCCTTACCCTGAATGCCAGGGATTAGAAAGTCCGCCGCCATAGCGCGTGGAGCCAGACCCAAAACTGAGGCCAAAATGGTCAAGGCAGTGATGGTCATGCGATCTTTATACGAATTATTCATAGCTTAACTTTAACACATGTCGGTGTTTTATTTATAGGAACCCACATGATCAACAAAGCTGGAATCATCGAAATCCATCGCGTCACTCCCTAGCTGCGCTTTCTTGCTCAAACCAGCCTCTGCCACTTTAGCGCCAGCCTCTATTTGGCGACGGGTTGGCCGATGGCCTGCAACACCGCCGAGGCGATGACCTCGCCGCTCCCCCCGAGGCGATGACCTCCAGGTAGCTTTATGACCTGCGTACCATCATGAAGCTGAGGACAAAGCGCATGGTGGTCGCTGCTGCCGTAGATACAGAGGCGCCTGATATCCTTGAGTTTTGCTAGTTCTGGAGCCACTGGTTGGCCCGACGGAGTGTCGCTTGGGCCAAACAATTGGGCAATTTCGAATTCGAAGGTCGCTAGCTTCGATGGACTGACTAAAGCCACAAGTGGCACCTTCGCCTTGCTTGCTGGGCTCAAACGCGCCACCATAAACGGCAAGACCTCAGCACCGAAAGAGAAGCCAATAACAATAGCTTTTTGTTTATGCCAATCCTTTAGGTAATAGGTAAGCAATAATTGCAAATCGCTGGCGCCATTCTCGGGGGTACGCTCGCTCCAAAAATACTGCAGCGAGTCGAGTCCGATGACCGGTACGCCCGCATCGGCTAGGCTATTTGCGATATCACGGTCCAGTCCGGCCCAGCCGCCATCGCCCGACACCAGTATGGCAAGGTAGTCGGTAAGTGGGGCATCAAGCGGCGGTTTAATCTCAACCAGCGGTAGATCGACATCGCCGCGGTCTAGGGGACTAGGCACGGGGGCATCCGCGCTTAGCCCTGTAGTGTGCTCCTTGTTGATTTGCGGTGCCCGGACGAAGGCAGCAGCAGTGACGTCACGAATGGACCGCTCAAAGGGTACCTGCCAGCGTTTTTGTACGCCAAAGCCATGGCCAACCATATCCAAACCGACCAGTCGCGCATTGCCTACGGCGGTAACGAAGGTCTCGGTTTGCTTGTACGGGCAAGTTTGGTCGCTGCGGCCATGCAGCGCCACCCACAATGCGGGTAACTGCTTATACGGCAACAGGTCGTAACCTTGGCTCTTGCCTCCCGCCTTAGTCCGGTGCGGCCGAGTACTTAGCCCTTCGCCTTTACACATAGGCTTTTGGCTAACGGCGTCCGGGCAAAAGCCAATACTGATAGCGCCGTCAAAAGTCCCCGGCGGAGCCGCCGCCAATGCGCCGTAAGCAAGCGTCGCGCCGGAGGAATAGCCGACCAAAATTGGCCGCAAATAGCGGCGCATGCCAATGCGCTTTTGCACCACCTGGGCCAAACCCTGTAGTTCCGCAGGCGGATAAAAGCAGCGTTCCTTGCCCTTCCCTACCGCCGCCAAATAACGCCGCATATCAATGCCGATTACCAGGTAGTCTTTACGATAAAGAACCTGTGCCATTTCGATGACACCCTGATTCCAGCCACCGTCCCCAGACAAAAACAGCACAGCATGCGTCGGAGCTTTTGGTTTATATACAGCGACTTCACCAAACCGGCCAAAACGAATACCGGAAATGATGCCGTCCTTCAATGCAGCCGGCGTGACGACCGCCAGCTTGGGCACGGCTGGCGTAGCCAATGTGGCGTCGAGTGGCTTTGCGACGACCAGCTTAGTTGCAGCCGCAGCAGGCTTGGCTGCGACCGACGAAGTTGCGGCCGCCTTAGGCTTTGCGGCTGCCAAGCCAACCGCGCCTTTGCTCGATATGATACGTGGCTCAGGCAGCACCTCTGGCGACCCAGAGGCTGCCGGCGATAATACCGCAGGGCTATTGACTGCGCATGACAGCAGCATTGCGGCCAAAGGCAACCGTAGTAAGTGCAGGTATTTCAACGGGTGATCACTCCCTTGATGCTGCCGTTAATAAGCGTGGCAATGTTCGCGAGTATATATGGCAACTGCCCGCCGGGCGGACTGGCCAAATACTTTGGCTGCCACTTCGGGGCGAATTTATCCTTGTAGTCACGCAGACCCTGGAAATTATACAGGCCCTCGCCGCGCTCGAATAGCTTGGCGCCCAATCGGCTCCATAGCGGTGCGAGCGGCCGGCTTTCCAAGCCGGAAAACGGCGCCATACCTAGATTGAAACGCTGGTAGCCAGCTGCTTGCCCCCATTGCATAAGCGAGACCATCATAAAGTCCATAACGCCCGTCGGCGCATCTGGGCCAAAACGCATCAGATCAACGGACAATTCGCTCTTGTCCTCGGCCATCCAGAGGTTGGCGAAACAGACGATTTGATCAGCCCGCCTGATGACTGCGAGCGGAAAGTAGCGTAAATAATCCGCGTCGAAATTCCCCAATGAAAAGTACTTTTCTTTAACTTCTTTATGCCCAAGCCAGGCATTTGAGATGCGGCGTAGCTCCGGTAAATTCACGTCAACTGCCGACGCCGGCAATACTTCAAGCTGCCAGCCAGCTTGGCCCAAGCGGTTCATGACGTTGCGAAGCGCCTTGAAATTGCGCCCGGTCAGAGTGAACTCGGGCAGGTCGACCTGAGCCTCTTCGCCAATTTTAAGCAGTGCCAAGCCAGCCTCGACATAAAGCCGGAGGTTGCCTAAGTCGATCTGATAGAACACTGGCCACCCATGGTAGCGATCGACTAGATCGATGAAGCTCCAGATTAATTCTTGGCGAGCGTGTTCGGGTCCGACAGGATCACCCATCGCCACCCAACTGCGACCTTCGGTGCCGTACATGATAAACGCGTTGCGCTCGGCGTTTATCAGGATTGACTTGTCCTGCAG
>Ga0315289_10007569_pt1 | contig 15805 bp, 12 predicted proteins | sample YL17G11_40_MG_FD_203452 | JGI IMG/M metagenome (GOLD analysis project Ga0315289, IMG submission 203452) | Sediment microbial communities from Yellowstone Lake, YNP, Wyoming, USA - YL17G11_40 | ecosystem: Environmental > Aquatic > Freshwater > Lake > Sediment | place: USA: Wyoming | collected... | reverse complement strand
CGGCGGCCAGTCCCTTTTTCTTTGTCGGCTTCGAATTCTCCGCCACCAAAACCGCCCTTTTAAGCGTCCTCGCTGCCATCGGAGTTTTCTTGCTCACCCTCTCGGTTCAACCCCGGGCTCGAGAGTTCCAGGTCTCCTCCGCCTGTCTTCCTCTTGTCGGGTTCCTGGCGCTGGCCGGCCTTTCCTCCCTCGGGGCCGTCAGCCGCACCGCGGCCTTGACTGAACTGGTTAATCTAGCCCCCTTCCTCGCCCTTTTCTTCCTGGTCTTTTTCTCTTTTCAAAGCCAGGACCCCGGGAAGCTCATGCTGGTTCTCGCTCTCCCGGTCGCGGGCATCTCCCTGATTGGAATCCTGCAATTTTTCGAGATCCTGCCGATCGGAATGGACCGCTATGGAGCCAAAGACCCCGCTTCCACCCTCGGGCTCTCCAACTTTGCCGCGGAATATCTGGCCGCCGCCCTCCTGCCCCTGGCCGCCGCCGGATTGGCCCGGGGGAAAACCCTGGCCCGGATTTTCCTGGGCTCCGGCTTCGGAATCGGGTTTGTTTATCTCCTCCTGACCGGGAACCGGGCCGGCTGGGTCGGGTTCCTGGCCGGGCTCTTCCTGATGGCCCTTTTTTCTCTAGCCTCGTCCATCGGTCAGGAGAAAAACCGCTTTCCCCGGTTACCCGGGGGTCATCCCGGCCTCAAGTATCTCCTCCTCCCCGGATTCCTGACCGTTTTGGCGGTGATTCTCATTCTTCTGACCCCGGGGGGGAGAAAAATCCCGGATCGGTTTTTTTCCATCTTCAATCTCCACGATCCCGCGATCCGCTTCCGTCTCCTCGCCTCCGGGGAAGCCCTGCGGATGTCCCGGGATCATCCCTTCCTGGGAATCGGACCGGGCAACTTTTCGGTTATGGAGCCGCTTTACCAGACCCGGGAAATGGTGAAACTCTATCAAGGCGCAAACGTGGATATCAGCCGGGTTCACAATGAATACCTGAGCGCGCTGGTCGAGCTGGGGATCCCGGCCGCGCTTCTCTTCTTTCTTTTCCTGGGACTGCTTTTGAATTCAACTTTCCGCTCCCTCTCTCAATCCTCCAGCCGGGAGGAATTCCTTTCCCGGCTCGGGATACTCGGGGGTCTGTCCGCCAGTCTGGTTGTCGCTCTTTTTTCCTTTAACCTCCATAATCCCGCCTCGGGATTTGTCTTCTGGGTGCTGGCCGGGACGGCCCTGAAAACCGGGGCGGCGAAAACCATTCGCCTTTCCCCGCCGGGCCGGGAAAAATTTTTTTATCGCGCCCGCCGGGCGCTCGGGGCTTTTTTCACCCTCATCCTGATCGGCATCTCTTACCAGAACATCCAGATGGCCCGGGCCGAAGTCTATTTCCGGGACGGGCTTCGCCGAATGGTGATGGAAAAGGCCGGTCCGGCCGAGGCATTCCTTTCCCGGGCTATCGCCGCTTACCCCTGGCGGCCCGCCTACTACTACAACCGGGCCATGTGCCGGCATTACCTGAAAAATACCCCCGATGCGGTGGAGGACATGAAACGGTACCTCGATTTTCATCCCCACTCGGCCCGCGGACACCAGGCCCTGGGGGTGATGCTGGTCGAACTCGGGCGGGAGGCGGATGCCCTCCGGGAAATCGAGCGGGCCACCGGGCTCTATCCCGAACCGGCGCCCGAGCTTTTTTCACTCCTGCTCAACCTGAAACTGGGGGTCAAGGAATACGATTCGGTAATCCAGGTCGGCGCCCGGGCGTTAAAACTCTATCCTGGTTCTCCGGAAATCCTTCTGGCTGTCTCCCAGGCTTATTTCTACCGGGGAGACCTGGAACTGGCCGCCCGGGGGTATCAATCGGTAATAGAGACCGACCCGGAGAATGTCTCCGCCCGGCGTTACCTGGGGCAGACCTTCATCGAGATGAAAAAATTCCGGCCCGCCGCGGAAGTTCTCGCCCGGGCGGCCCGGCAATCCCCCGGCTCTCCCGACCTCTGGTTCCACCTGGCCCGGGCCCAGGCCGGGGCGGGCCAAACCGCTTCCGCCCGGAACTCCCTGAAAACGGCCGTTGGCCTCGATCCCCGGCTGCGCGACCTGGCCGCCCGGGACATTTTATTGTCAGTTATCAAATGAACGGGGGTTGTTCTTATTTAATTGACATGAAGCAGATGTCTGAAGGTAGGCCGGGGCGGATTCTTTCTCTTCGGCCGCCTGCTATAATTGCCATTTAAGCGGGCACCAGCCCCTTAATCCCGAGGGAAACGCCCACTTCTGGAGGTAGACCAAGATGGCCAGTGAATTCCAGGTCGCCGTGATCGGTGGGGGGGTCAACGGGAGCGGGATCGCCCGGGACCTAGCCCTGCGCGGGATCCACACCGTCCTCCTCGAGAAAAATGATTTTTCCTCCGGGACCACCGGGGCCTGTTCGGGGATGATCCACGGGGGGCCCCGCTATCTGCAATCCGACGTCCAGACCACCAAGAATTCCTGCCTGGACTCGGGTTACATTCAAAAAATCGCCCCGCATCTGCTTTTCCGGATTCCTTTTTTAACCCCGATCCCCCGTTCCACCCCCTTTGCCCGGATTTTTCTCGAACTCCTGGAAACCTATTTTGAGGCCTACGACCGCTTTTCCCCCCTGAAACGGGGCAAGCCCCATACCCGCCTCTCCCGGGAGGAAGCCCTGGAGCTCGAGCCCGGGATCAACCCCGACATCGTGGGGGCGGTAACCATGGACGAATGGGGAATCGACACCTTCCGGCTCTGTGCCATGAACGCCCTTTCCGCCGCCGAAGCCGGGGCGGAGGTCAGGAATCATACCGAGGTTTCCGGCTTTCTCAAGGAAGGAAACCGGGTCCGGGGCCTGCGGGTCCGGAACCTCTTGACCGGCGCGGAAGAAACCATCCGGGCTGAGATCGTGATGAACGCCGCCGGCCCCTGGCTCCCGCAGGTGGCCTGGCTGGCCGGGGCGGAAGTCAAAATCCGCCCGGGGAAAGGGGTTCACCTCATCTTTGACCGCCGGATCTCCAATATCGCCATTTTTACTTTCGCCATCGACGGGCGGCAGATCTTTCTCATGCCCCACGAAAACGGCTCCATCCTCGGGACCACCGACGACGACTACTACGGCAGTCTCGATCAGCTCGAGGCCACCCAGGACGAAATCGAGTACCTCCTGGAGGGAATCGAGCGGGTGTTTCCCCCGGTCCGCCGGGGCCGAATCTCCCGGGTCATGACCGGGATCCGGATCACGCTTTACGCCTGGGGCAAGAACGAAGACTCCCTTTCCCGGGAACATGAAATCGTGGACCACGAGGAGAAGAACGGCATCCCCGGCTTCCTGACCATCGCGGGGGGAAAGCTGGCCTCCTACCGGCTGATGTCCGAGGAGGCCGCCGACCTGATCTGCCGCAAACTCGGGGTGAATTCCCCCTGCCGGACCCATCTCCTCCCCCTCCCCGGCGGAGACCGCCCGGTCAACCGGGACGCGCTCGCGGAGACCTATCGGATTCCACCGTACCTGGCCGAACGTCTGATCCACCGCTACGGCTCCCGGGTGGATGAAGTCCTGGAAGGAAGCCGGAAGGATCTTTCCCTCCTCTCCATCGTCTGCCGGTGTGAACCTGTGATCGAGGCGGAAATCCGCTACGCGATCCGGAAGGAATGGGCCCGGAACCTGGTGGATCTCCGGCGCCGGACCAAGCTCGGCACCGGTCCCTGCCAGGGTTGTCGCTGCGCCCAGCGGGCCGCCCTGATCCTGGCCGAGGAAATGCAGCTTTCCCCCGGCCAGGTCAAGCGCCTGATCCGGGATTTCCTGGCTGAACGCTGGCGGGGCAAAGCCCCCATCCTGGCCCAAGACCAGCTGGCCCAGGAAGAATTAACCCAAGCCTTATACCGGAATATGATTTAACCGCGAGACAACTTTTGTGGCAATTAAAGGTCAAATATATTTAAATAAATGATCGCCAAATAAATTACCCAAACAAATTGAACCAAGCAAACGAATCCATCCTCGTAATCGAGCCAGGCCGAGCATCCGGACCGGATCAGGTTTATCTCCGAACCGGATCGGGGTGTGGGCGACGCCTGGAATAAAGGTCTGCAGATGGCCCAGGGGGAAATCTTCGGTTGGATTGGATCTGATGACACCTATCAACCGGATGCCGTCCGGATCGTGGTCGATTTTTTCCAGGCCCATCCGGATGCCTACTTTGTCTGCGGCGACCTCAATCATATGAATGGAAAAGGAGAACTGATCGAAAGGTACCATGCCCAAGACCTGGTCTGGGAAGAGTTAATCAACGATTTCTGCGCTATTCCCACCCCCTCGGCTTTTTACCGGCGCGAGGTGATTGAAAAAATCGGTAAGTTCAATCGCCGGGGGAACGACCTGGAATATTGGATCCGGGTGGCCCGGGTGTTTAAGACCTGTCGGGTGGACCAGGCCCTGGCCAATTTCCGGGCCCATCGGGACAGCCAGACCGGATCCCCGGCCACCCGCGGGAGATGGAAACTGGAAGATTTCCTCATCAGTTTACGATCTGGCGGAAGCCTCTTTTCACCCCGGAGCAAAAGATTCTACAATTTCGTGGGGAAAAAGTTGGTCCGGAGAAAACCATCCCGCGACAAAACCTGATTGCTCCCGGTTAACCTCCAGAACCCCAGATGAAGAAAATTCTCTGCATCGTTCACCGGATGAATTATTCCGGCGCGCCCATTTCCCTCTTGAGAATCCTCAAACATCTGGACCGGTCCCGCTTCCAGCCCTCCGTCTTGGCCACAAAACCGGGCCCGATGCTCAAGGAATATCAGGACCAGGGAATCAACTGCCAGCTCTGGAAGGAAAGAGAAAATTTCTTCAGCAAAATCGACATCCTCCGGCTGGTTTCCCTGATTAGAAAAAACCGAATCGACATCGTTCATGTCAACACCGGCATTCTTCCCGCCGCCGCCCTGGCCGCCGGGCTATCCCCCGCCAAATGCGTCTGGCATCTCCACGAGGTTCCCCCGAAGCCCCCCAACTGGAGGTGGCGCCTTGCCCGGCGCTTCGCGGATTTTTTCATTTTCAACTCCCACCATACCTACCTTTCTCTCTCCCGGATGGTCCGGATTGACCAAAAATGGCGGGTGATTTACAGCGGCGTTGACCTCCCCTTCGACTCCTTGCCTCCCCCGGAACCCGGCTCCCGGTTCAAAATCGCCATGGTCGGCAACATTCAGTCGATCAAGGGCCAGATTTTTATGGTCGACACCCTGGCCCAGCTCCGCCCCTCCTATCCCGACCTCGAGCTTCACCTGGTGGGCGATTGCTTTGAAAAGAGCTATCTGGAAGAAATCAAGACCCGGGCCCGGGAGAAAAATGTGCTGGGAAACTTCATTTTCCACGGCCTGCGGCCCGATCCGATGGAGATCGTCAAGGACTGCGACCTGCTCGTTCATCCCGGGCTCGTCGAGTCGCTGGGAAACGCGATCATCGAGGCCATGGCCTGGGGCAAGCCCGTGGTGGCCTTCGATGAGGGCGGACCCGCGGAAATCATTAAAAACGGCGAAACCGGCTACCTGGTTCCCAAGCACGATTCCGGGCTGCTCGCCGATCGGATCGCCGATCTGCTCCATGATCCCGGGCTCCGCCGCCGGATGGGGCAGAACGCCTTCCGGGAAGTCCAGGAAAGATTTTCCGCTGAAAAGATTGCCAAAGAGGTGATGGATATTTACAATTCTCTATTGGTGGGCAAACCCTAAGGAGGAAAAGGAATGAAAATCTTTATCGATACCGCTAATATCCAGGAAATCCGCCAGGCCAACTCCTGGGGGATCCTGGACGGGGTCACCACCAATCCTTCCCTGATTGCCGCGACCAAGCGGCCCTTCCGGGAGGTAATCGAGGAAATCTGCGCGGAGATCCCCGGCCCGGTAAACGTGGAGGTGGTCAGTCCGGACTCTCCCGGCATAGTTCGAGAAGGAAGAGAGTTGGCCAAAATCGCCAATAACATCGTCCTGAAGATCCCGATGATCCCCTCCGGAATCCAGGCCACCCGCCAGCTTTCCGGGGAGGGAATCAAGGTTAATATCACCCTGGTTTTCTCGCCCCTCCAGGCCCTTCTCGCCGCCAAAGCCGGGGCCAGTTACGCGAGCCCTTTCATCGGCAGGCTGGATGATATTTCCCATACCGGGATGGACCTGGTCAGGGATATCATCGACATCTATGACAATTACGCCTTCCCCACCGAGATCATCGTGGCCTCCATCCGCCACCCGCTGCATGTCCTGGACTCGGCCCGGATCGGCGCCAGCATCTGCACCATCCCCTTCAAGGTGATCGAGCAGATGTTCAAACACCCGCTGACTGATATCGGCCTGGAGAAATTTCTCAAGGACTGGGAGAAAATCCCCAAGTCCGGTTGAGCGGCTGCCCCGCCCCAAGGGCGGGGCCTCAAAATCCAATCAAAACGAAACTCCCCTCCCTCGATAGGACTCGTCCTGAAGGAGGGGATGAAGGGGAGGGTGAGAAGAGGTATAAAATTAAAACTTGTGCGACGTCGAGTAAAATTACATTATTGTTCTCCGACGTGCCGAGGTGGCGGAATTGGCAGACGCGCTAGACTCAGGATCTAGTGGGCGCAAGCCTGTAGGGGTTCGAGTCCCCTCCTCGGCACCATTTTTTTCCGACCGCTGACGGCCTCAACCTGCGCTAACCTTCCTCTAATAACTTAAACGGCGCCTCAACTCCGCCTTCCAGGGCGGGAATTTGGCGCCGTCGCAACAAAAAGCTCTTTATCCTCGATTTATTTTCCCGGTATTTTCCCGAAGCTAGCGGGCCGTAACCACCTGGGTTTCCAGAAACCCGACGAAACGGGTGATTTCCACCTGCCGGTCGAGGTCTCCGGAAATAAACCGAAGGTGGGTGGCGTCCGCGGGCAGCTGGCCGAAAACCGGGTCAACCGCGATCCAGCCATCATCCCCTCCCCCTATGTATACCTCGGCCCAGGCGTGGTAGAAAAATTTACCCTCCAGGTAGACGATTCCGGCCGCCATCCGGGCGGGCAAGCCCACCTGGCGGGCCAGCGCCACGAAAAGAAGCGTATGCTCGTTGCAGTCCCCCTCCCGGTCCTTCAAAATCTGCAGGGCGCTCGGGATGGAGAAGGTGGGGACCTTTTTAAGATTACGGTTCACCCAAACCATGATGGACCGGGCGGCCTTCAGGGAATCGGTATTCCCCTCCGCGGCTCCCTTGGCCGCTTTGACCAGTTCCGCGTTACCCAGGGGGATAAAAGGCGTGGCTTGCAGGGATTCCTTGGCCTCATTTCCTCCCCCCACGATTTCCGACCAGGGAAGCGGGTAGGAACGAACCCGGCCGGGATCCTCCACTTTGACCTCAACCGTCCGATCATTCAGGATCTGGCGGTGTCCGGCGATATCGAATCCGCTCAGGACCACCTTGTTCAGGACGATTTTCAGGTACCGGGTTTCCCGGGGGTTATTGACCAGTCCCTGCACCGGTATAGCCAGGGCCTGGATCAGGTCGGGAAGCGGTTCCGACTTGGAATCCGGCTTCTCCGCCTCTTCCCGCGGCTGGAGCTGGACGACAAACCCGCGGGGGGAATACTCCTTGATCGTTTTCCCCTCCGGGGTCACCCAGGTCAATGAATCGTCCCCCTTGAAGCTTTCCTTCATCCGAAAGACCGAGGTCAGCTTCTCCCCGATCTTCAGGTTTTCGGTCCCCAGGACCTCGATCTCCAGCTCGGCGTTGGCCATGGTCATCGGATCAAAAAAGGGAAGCTTGAACTTCTGGCCCACCTCCAGTTTGGTCTGGGGATTCCGGAGCAGATAATCCCGCACCGTCAGCATCGTCAGGGGCGCTTCCTGGATTTCAATCACTTGCTGGGTGCGTTCCCCCCCGGCCTTGATTCCCAGGATCAGCTTGTTTCCCTCCACCTTTCCGTCGATCTGGGTCTCGGCCTCCTGGGAGTGAAGCCGGAAATCAATTTTCTGGAGCCGGAGGTCCTTTCCCACCCGGGCCTCGGTATTGGTATCGGCCTCCACCGCCTCCCCGCTCACGTTCAGCCATAGATGGGTATGATCCCGGTAAAGGTACCCCTCCGGAATCACCTGCCGGGAGGTCTGGCTGTAGCCGATCTTCCGGCCCTGGAAATAGTTGCCATACCATTCTTCCCATCCCTCGGCCGGCAAAGCACCCGGCTGGACCGCGAGAGAGGTCGGCCACTTCAAGGCCACTTTCTTGGGACCCGCCAGGTAGTAAACCCCCACCCAGATGGCCACGACCAGAATCCCGATCAGATTAACCGGACGCTTGAGCCATCGCGAAAAACCCATATTCCCCTCCGTTAATCAAAAGAAAGACCCAGGAGTTGATTGGGATCCACCCGCTCACTCAGAATCCTGGCCCCAAAATGCAGATGGGGTCCGGTCCCCCTGCCGGTATGACCGACCCAGCCGATAACCTCCCCTCGCCTGACCTCGTAGCCTTCGGAAACCTGGAAAGATTTTAAATGCAGGTACATGGTGTATATGCCCAGACCGTGATCAATGATAACCGTATTTCCCTCAAAGTATAACTCCCGGGCCAGAACCACGGTTCCGGAATCGCTGGCGGCCACGGTGGTGCCTTCCCGGGCGGGGCAATCCACCCCGCCGTGGGGTGACCGCCTCTCCCCGTTTAAAATCCTCTCTTCGCCAAAAGCCACCCCCTGAAAACCGGGAAAGGGGGAGAGGAACCGGCCGGTGATTTTAATTTGCGGGCTGACCTTCCGGAAAACCTCCTCCAGCAGGGCCCGCTCCGCCGCGATCCGGGCCCGCTTGGAAGCCGGAGGGTGCACCATTCCCGCCGGGAGGTGGAGCTCGCGCCGGCCAAACTGTCCCGGTTCCAGCCTCAGCGCGATTTCCCTCCGTTCCTCCCGGCCCGAGGAAAAGACCACCGCCAGGTCCTGCCGATAATCCCCGGGAGGATCCTCCAGATCGAAAGGAACCAAGGCCAGCCATTCTCCCTTCCGGGTCAGGGACGGGAAAAAGGGCAAATTTTTTTCGCGCTTGGAAACCGCGGCCCGCGAAACCCCGGCATCATTCAATCTCAACACCACGATTTCCCCCTGCCGCGGGCTGGAATTGGAAACCGTGACCTGGAGGTCGGGATTCCCCGTCCCGGGCGGGGAAACGGCCAGAGTCAGCCATAAACCGATCCCGATTTCCCAGAAGGAATCAAATCCCTTCATTTGGTTTTTACCTCTAAGACTTCACAGCGGGCCGACCCCCGGGCAAAGCGGACCCCGACCTTTTCCCCCGTCCTCAGCTGACCGGCCTGATAAACCACCTCCCGGGTTTCCTCCCGGGTCGCAATCGCGTAGCCGCGCTCGAGGACGGAAAACGGGCTCAGGGATTCAAACACCCTGACCACCCCCGCCAGCTGCTCCCTCCGGCTCGCGAGCAGATTCCGCATCGCCCGCCCCAGCCGCTCGGAGAACTCGTCCACCCGCTGACACTTTTCCTTGATCAGGGGCAGGGGGGAACGGACCCCGCTGATTATTCCCTCGCAAAACTTCTTCTCCACTTCGATCCGCCGCCGGATTTCTTCCCCGGCCCGGCGCTCAAAATCGAGCAGGGAATCGGTGAAATCCGTGACCCGGTCGGCCAGGAGGCTGGCCGCCGCCGTCGGGGTGGGAGCCCGGAGGTCCGCGACAAAATCGGAAATCGTATAATCCACCTCATGACCCACCGCGGAAATCACCGGGATCCCGGAAGCGGCGAGCGCGCGGGCCACTTCCTCCTCGTTAAAAGCCCAGAGATCTTCCAGCGACCCTCCCCCCCGGGCCAGGATGAGGAGATCCAGGGATAAAGGCAGGCGGTTAAATTCCGAAAGCGCCCGGGCGATTTCCGGGGCCGCCCCCGGCCCCTGCACCCGGACCGGGTAAAGATAAATCTGCAACCGGATTTCCCGGTCCTTCAGGACCTTCAGCATATCCCGGATGACCGCCCCGGTCCGGGAGGTAATGATCCCGACCCGGCGGGGAAAAAGCGGCAGAGGGCGTTTTCGCTCCGGGGCGAAAAGTCCCTCGAACTCGAGTCTGCGCTTGAGTTCCTCAAAGGCCAAGGCCAGGGCCCCCAGCCCGAGCGGCTCCAGGTATTCCCCGATGAGCTGGTATTCACCCCGGGGGGTATACATACTGGTCCGGCCCAGGATCAGAACCTCCTTCCCCTCGGCCAGTTCAAACCGGAGCTGGGAACGGTAGGCGCGAAACATCACCACCCGGATCTGGCTCAGGGCGTCCTTCAGGGTGAAATAGGTATGTCCGGAAGCGGGAATCCGCAGGTTGGAAATCTCACCCCGGACCCAGACCTCCCCCCGCTCTTCCAGGCGGAAGCGCATCTCCTCGTTGAGCTCGGTCACGGAGTAAATACGGGGCTTTAATCCTTCAAAAAGCTGGTCCGGCATTGGTTTGGAAGTTTAAAATCCCCGGAAATGGTGAGCGATTAAAAGGGAAAATGACGGGATTACCCACCGCCGCTTTTCGGGGCCAGCCACTCGACATTCAGGACTAATTTCAGGGAAATGGTCTCGTTTTTTCCTTTTTCCCTGATCACCATCGGAATTTTCAGCTCCTGGGGCGAAACCCGTTCCGGACTGCCCCAGGAAATAATCTCCCAGTTCTTACCCCCCCCTCCGGCCGGTCCGGGCGCAGGGGGAGCCGGGGCGGGAGCGGCAGGCGGAGCGGGTGCCGCGGGTGGAACCGCTTCCGTCGAGGGAGGAGCGTCGGGTTTCTCCTTGAGCTTGAAGGGAGAGGGCTTGGACGCCTGTTCCTCGGAGGGTCTTTGCTTCTGTAAAACCATCTTGGAAATCATGGTCAGGGTGCTGAGAACGTTTTTCCCCTCCGAGGCCACGGCTTCCTGGTGGGGAACACCCAGCCGGTTTAACTTCTGCTGTAATTCTTCCACCGAAATAATTTCCGGCAAATCGCGCTTGTTGTACTGGAAAATAATCGGAACGTCCTCGAGTTTCTTGTTATAAAAATTGAGGTTGGCTTCGAGGTTGTTCAGGCTGTCGATGTTCTCGTTCATCAGTCTTTTCTGCGAATCAGCCACGAAAACAATCCCGTCCACATTTTTCAAAACCAGCTTCCGGGTGGCATTATAAAAAACCTGGCCCGGGACGGTGTAAATCTGGAAGCGGGTTTTTATCCCCCTGACCTCGCCCAGCTCCACCGGCAGGTAATCAAAAAAGAGGGTCCGATCGGTCTGGGTGGCCAGGGTCATCAGCTTGCCCCGGTGCTCGGGCTTGAGCTTGGTGTGAATGAAATGAATATTGGTGGTCTTTCCGGACAAACCCGGTCCGTAATAAACAATCTTGGCACTGATTTCTTTTTTCTTCTGATCAATTACCGCCATGGATTCACCGCCATTCCTGATCCCGGGCTAATGGCCCCGGGGCTTTTCCTTCTGCTGGACCAGGCGCCGGGCCTGGGCCTGGACCGCGCTGGGAACGTTTTTGCTCCGGGCGATGGATTTGAGATCGCTATCCCGGAGCAGGGATAAAAACCGGAAGCTGGACTGAACCGGGGTCTTGGGGTTTTCCACCAACGCCTTTTTCACCGCGTAATGCTTGGTCCATTCCTTGTTGGCGGCGACAATCCTTAGAATCTCGTCCGCCACGTTCCGCATCTGGGCAATTTTTATGATTTCATCATCCTGCAATTTCGGGCTCTTGACCACTGCGGCGGAAACCATCTTGTTGGAATCCCGGATCAAAAGCACCCGGGCTTCCTTATTCCCCAGCAGGGCCAGCTTGATCTTTTCGGAAACCGTCATGGTCAGAAGCTTAGTGGACAGGCTCTTCCTTTCCTCCTCGTTTATCTCCCGCTGGCCTTCCTCCATCAATTCCTGTGGAAGTTTGATCTTGCTGATCTCTTCGGCCAAATCGATCATGTCGTTCCATTCCCCCTCTACCTCCACCACCTGGGTTTTGTGATCCGGGGTCTGTCCCGGCGGTACCGGCACCGGCGGCGGAGCCGTTTCCAAGACCAGGGGGGGCGGAGCGATTTTCTGCTCCAGGTCGATCATCTCCGCCTGCGGAGGAGCGAGATCCGGGACGGTCGGCTCCAAACCTGTCCCCGGTTCCCCCCGGGCCGGTTGGGCCGGTTCGATCGCCGGGGGTTTCTCCCCCGCCTCATCTCCCTGGACCGGGAAGGTGGTTTTCAGGAATCCCTTGAGCCTCTCCTTGATCGTGCGGGGGACATGACGACTCTGAAAAATCTCGCGGGCGATCAGCGAGTGACGCACCACCCGTTCCTGGTTGTTGGCAATCATCTCCAGGATGTATTCATCCTTTTCGGAGGCAGCCAGAAAAGCGACTGTCTCGTCGGGAGTCCGGCGATTAATGATCAGGGTTTCGAGCAGTTCCCGGTTGCCCGGCAGGCGGTGGCCGAAAAAATCCAGGATCGCCGGGGGAATGTCCGAACCCAGAATGGTCCGGAGAATATTGGCCGGGATGCCGGCCAGGCTCTGGGTGGATTCAGCCCGAACCTCGGCATCGGAATCCTGCTGGAAGTGATACTGCAGAATCACCAGTTCCCGGGGCGGGAGTGGCACCGTTCCCCGGGCGATTAAAAGCTTTACGTTTGCAGGGGTATCGGGCTCTAGGTAAGTCTGCGCCGCAGGGGAAAGGTTGGCTTTTTCAATCTGGAATTCCTCCAAACATCCCCCTTATGATCATTTCAGTCCAGGCTGACGATCTCGGCCTTCAAACCTTTTTGCTTCAGGGTCGCAATCGTTTTGTTGGCTTCATCCCGGGTCGCAAACCTGCCGGCTTTGAGCAGGAAACCCTTGCCCTTGGATTCTTCCGTCTGTATCTCCGAAGAATAACCGGCTCCTTCCATTCGACCCTTCATTTCCGTCGCCTGGTTTTTATCCGTAATCGGCCCCACCCTGACCCTGGCCGTCCCGTCCGGCTGGGGAACGATTTCGTTTTCAATCTTGTTGATCATTTTAAGTTTAAAGGAATTGGCCTTGGCCTGTCCCTGGGTTAATTTCTCGTTCAGGTAGATGAAATATTTCTGCGTGGTAACGGTTTTCTCCTCTGAAACCGGTTCCAGTCCCAGCCCCTTTAATTTGGTTAGGTTGGCTTTTACCTCCTCTTCTTCAGTGAAAATCCCGAGGCTCAAGGTGAAACGCGGTACCGCCGCCACCTGCACCGGTTTCTTTTCCGGCTCGGGCTTGGGCGCCGGGGCCGCGGCCGGTTTGGTTTCCGGGGGCGCCTGAGCCGGGGTGGGTTCAGGCGCGGCCGGCGGATTCACCTGGGGACTGGCCGGGGACGGAGGGGCCGGCTGGGCCGGAGCCTGGACCACGGGAAAGGTTTCACCCGGGCTAACCACTGCCGCCGTTTTTATCTTCAGATTGGAAAAAACCAGGAAATAAAGCAAAAATCCAACGAAAATCAGCACCAGAAGACCGGCTCCCCCGATAATCAGGTATTTGACCGGGACCCCCTTGAGCTGGTCGGACCTGGCTGATTCCGCGACCGGCCCCGGCTCTTCCAGGATCTCGTCTATCGGTAAAACTTCCTCGACGGCCTCGCTGGATACATCCTCCTCCATGATTTCATCTACCGGAGGTTTGAAGAAATCATCCTTGAGTAGCTCGTCGCTTAAGCTTTTTCCCCTTGAAGTTTTTGATCCTTTGTCTGCCATAGTTTTTACTATTAATGTTAATGTAACAAATTATATTATTATTTGAATATATCAGTAAGGTCAATAGGTTATTGTTTTGTTTTCATTTTCCCGCGATTGAGTTCATAAATAATCCTGAGACCCGACAGAGTCAGGTATTCATCAACAACGTTTATTTCACTGGATTCCTCCGCCACCAGTGAAGCCAGGCCGCCGGTGGCAACCACATGGGTGTCCGCGCCCAGGCTGGCTTTTATCCGCCGGACTATCCCATCAACCATTTCCGTATAGCCGAAGATAATTCCTGACTGCATGCTCTCGATGGTGTTTTTTCCGATCACCGTCTTGGGCCTTTCCAGCTCGACCCGGGGAAGCTTGGAAGCCGATTGGAAAAGGGCTTCGGCCGAGATCTGTAATCCCGGCGCGATTACGCCGCCGAGGTACTCCCCCCGGTCGGAAACACAATCAAAGGTGGTGGCGGTGCCGAAATCCACCACGATAAGTTTCTTCCGGACCTGATGATAGGCGCCCACCGCGTTGGCGATCCGGTCCGCTCCCACTTCGGGAGGGTTGTCCATCAGGATTGGGACTCCGGTTTTTATCCCGGGACCGACGAACCAGACCCGCATCCCGAAATACTTTTTCAGGGTTTCTTCCAGAACCGGGTGAATCGGGGGAACCACGCAGGAAACAATGGCATCCTTCAACCGGTGGATCGGGAGCCGGGCCCGCATGATCAGGCTGCTTAATAGGATCCCGTTTTCATCCACGGTCATCTGCCGGTTGGTGGCCACCCGCCAGTGACAGCGCAACTCTTTTCGCGCATAAACACCAATCACGGTATTGGTATTTCCCACGTCTATAACTAACAACATTTTCCCTCCTTATCGGCCGTAATCAGACTGACATCCCCGGCCAGGATTATCCGGGGTTTTCCTTCTTGATCGTTCAGTCTCAAAGCCCCGGAAGGATCCAGGCCGACGACCACTCCCTCGAGTTCTCTCTCCCCGCTCACTCTAATTCTTTTTCCCTCTAAAATCGACAACCGATTCCATTCCGGAATGAAGGGTGACAGTCCCCGGATTAAAAAATCGTAATAAATCTCCTCAAAATCCTCCAGGAAGGCCCGGAACAACTGCGGCCGGGGAACCGGATGCCCGAGAAATGCCGACACCGAAGTGGACCTTTCCCTGACTTCCGGGGGAAGATCGCCGGGATCGAGATTCACGTTGATCCCAACCCCGCAGATCACGAATCTAACCCCGCCGCCGTCCCCTTGCGCCTCGGAAAGGATGCCCGCCGCCTTTTTCCCTCCCAGGAAGACGTCATTCGGCCATTTCAACCCCGGTGAGATTGACCAGACCCGGGAGCAGGACCGGGCCAGGGCCAGGGCGGCGAGAAGGGAAATCTGGGCCACCCGCTCCATCGGCATTTGCGGGCGGAGGATAAGGGAAAAGTAAATGTTCACACCCGGAGGAGAAATCCAGACCCGGTCCAGCCTCCCCCGGCCCCGATTCTGGGTCTCGGCCACGACGGCCTCCCCCTCGGACGCCCCCGCCAGGGCGAGTTCAGAAGCCAGGGAATTGGTGGAATCAAGCTCGGAGAAGTAGTGGACCTTTTTCCCGAAGCCGGAGGTCGCGAGGCCCGCGGAAACCTCCCAGGGATAAAGCGAAGAAGCGCCCTCCCCCAGGAGATAACCGCCGGCATAGCCGCCCTCGATCCGATAATTCCGGGCCCGCAGCCAGCCGATCGACTTGGCGACCGCCGAGGCGGACAATCCCAGTTTACGAGAAAGCTCCAGGCCGGAAACCCCGCGCCGCGGGTCCAGCCCGCGCAAAACCGGGAGATGATAGCAATCCATAAAATGACTAATGGCTAATTTCTAATTCCTAATCAAACACCAATGACCAATTACTAAACAAAAACCAATGACTAATTTTTAATTCCTAATCAATTCTCAATGACTAATTACTAATGAAATCCCAAAAATCAAAATGGGCATTGTGATTTGGACATTGATTACTCATTAGGTCAATTAGAAATTAGTGGTTTGGTTCGGACATTAATCAGACACTATTCATTAGATATTCTATTTTTAGACATTGATTAGACATTCGTCATTAGAAATTAGACATTTTATTCTATAAG
>Ga0315289_10007568_pt1 | contig 15805 bp, 14 predicted proteins | sample YL17G11_40_MG_FD_203452 | JGI IMG/M metagenome (GOLD analysis project Ga0315289, IMG submission 203452) | Sediment microbial communities from Yellowstone Lake, YNP, Wyoming, USA - YL17G11_40 | ecosystem: Environmental > Aquatic > Freshwater > Lake > Sediment | place: USA: Wyoming | collected... | reverse complement strand
TGTCTTCTTGATAAAACCTCTCTGGCAATATCTTCCTTGGTCATCGGCTTCTTGGCTTCTTTCAATACTTTCATAATAACATCTTTTACAGTTCCTGGCTCGTACCCCCATTCTTGCAAAGCATACAGTCCCCTGCCAACCAGAACAAACAATGGACTTCTTATCAATTCATTATGAACGCTCTCTACTAAAACCTTTTTATCGTCATATTCAAGATCATTGATTCTCTTGGTAATATCCATAAAATGCAATGGTTTTCCTTCTTTTTTCAAAACAATGTAGGCTCTATCTCTGACACCTCTAGGATTAATCTCTGGCCAAGTCATTAAACCAAAAGCTCCTTCAGGAGATGCAGAAATCAGTTTGGATATTTCAATGTAAGACATGAATATTGCTTCTTCCAATGACTGGCTCAAAGAAGATATCAAATCTTCTAAAGAAGTTGGGGTTTTCACCTTCTCAAGAACTTTTACAGTTAAGGTGATGGTCTTCTGAGCATGGACCACTGGTTCTTCTCCATTAGCCCAAAAAGAATAATAGCTATCATCTTCATTAAAGCGGTCAAATTCAGGGCCAATAGTAAGTAAAAATGAAATATATCCCCTGAACTTGCCTGGAGCAATTTCCTGATAAATTTTGTCCTCTTTTCTTAACCCTCCGTTTTTCTGAAAATAGTCAGCTAAATAATGTAAAGGCAGAGCCAATTCTTTGGCTTTGTCTTGTCTGATAAGATTAAGGCTGTCATTGATAAGCTGTCTGACTCTTTCTCTGGTAATGCCTAAATCTTCTCCAATAGACTGCAGAGTTTCTGGGTCCTGGCCCTTAATGCCAAATCTCCTTTCCAGAATCTCTTTTCTTTTAGGATTCATGCCTGAGAGAAGGGTGTTAAAAGTTGTTTGGTATTTTATATCCATAATGTTATATTAGATGATTTAAACAGATTTTGAAAAAGAAGTCAAGCGCTAGGCCTTTCTGGTATGCCATTCATGCCATTTGACCAATATTGGACCTGCTAACAAAACTGCTGAATAAAGACCAGCTATAATACCCAGCATCAAAACTAAGGCAAAGTCTTTTAAGCTTTGGCCTCCCCAAAAGTATATAGCTAGTAATGGAAATAAGGCTGTTAAAGAAGAATTCAGGCATCTTGTAAATGTCTGGTTAATGCTTGTATCAACAATTTCCTTAAATGTCCCACTAGCTTTAGTTAGGTTTTCTCTGACTCTGTCAAAAACAACAATAGAGTTATTTACTGAAGCACCTAATACGGTTAATAAAGCAGTTAAGATAGGAATGGTAAATTCATGGCCAAAAAACCTTCCTAAAAATGCCATTATACCTATTGGCAATAAAATATCATGACAAAGCATTAATAGAGTTACTATCCCGTATTTCCAGGATTTAACTGGCCTGGAAACCTTTTTAAAGGCAACGGCAATATAGATAATTATGGCTATTAGAGAAAGGATGACAGCAAACATTGATTTACGCTTGGTTTCTCCTCCTATCATTGATCCAATCTTATCAAAGCTTAAAGCATCTCTATTTACAGTTGAATCATTGTAAAAAGTCTCATATAAAGCCTTTCTCTGCTCTTCAGTTATATCCCCTGTTTTAATAATTACCCCTTTTGTTCCTTCTTCCTTAAAAGATATTTTGGTTAAACCAGCAGCTGCTAATTTCTGGGAAATGTCTTCAATTTTTGGTCTTTCAGTAACATATTCAAATTTCAGAACGCTTCCTCCGGTAAAATCAATTCCTAAATCAAGACCGAAATACAGCCAGGAAAAAATACAAGTAGCAGTTATTGCCCCAGTTATGATAAAATACCATTTTGAATATTTGGTAAAAGCAAGCATATTATTTCCAAAGCCATTTAATGTCTCTTAGTCTGGTTCCAGCAACAGCCATTATCAAGATTCTAGTAACAACTATGGATGAAAACATGCTGATTACTGTACCAATACTCAAGGTAGTGGCAAAACCTTTAACAAAGCTTGTGCCAAATCCAAACAGAATCAAAGCAGCTAGTAAAACTGTTAAATTGCCATCTCTAATAGGCGGCCAAGCTCTTGAAAAACCATTCTTAATTATTAAAAGCATATCTTTGCCTTCTTTTCTTTCTTCTCGCATCCTGGAAAAAATCAAAACATTACCATCTACTGCCATGCCAACAGAAAGGATAAAACCACCAATCCCTGCTAAGGTCATTGTTACAGGAATCAGTTTGAATAAAGCAATATTAATTAATCCATAAATAATTAAGGCTATTGAGGCTAAAAATCCTGGCAACCTGTAAAAGATTGTCATAAACACAATAACTGCAAGGAATCCAAGTAGGCCTGCTTTTAAGCTCATTGACATGGAGTTCGCTCCTAAAGTAGCTCCTACTGTTTTTTGGGATATTAAAGTGATTGGTACTGGCAAAGCACCAGCATTAAGATTATTAGCTAAATCTTTGGCTTCTTTATCTGTGAATTTACCAGTAATCTGGGCTTTCCCTCCAGCAATCTTTTCCTGCACTGTTGGTGCAGAAATCAAAACATCATCAATAAAAATACCTACTGGTTTTTGAAGATTTCTTTCAGTAATTTGTTCAAATAGTTTTGCTCCTTCATCATTAAATTCTATTGAAACCAATGGTTCATATGTCTGAGGATGAAAATCCATGGTGGCCTTCTTTAAATATCTGCCAGTTAAATCAGTGGTCTGAAAAGGATTTTCAATATTTTCTAATTTCTGCTCTTCTAAGGCCTTTTGGTTTTTCTGCAGAATCTCTTCATAATTAGGTTTTGGCTCCATAAAAACCAGATATGGAGTTTTGCCAATTTCTTTTACTGCCTCATTAGGATCTTTAATGCCTGGCAATTGAACGCTTAGCCTATTATCCCCTATGGTTTTGATTTCTGATTCTCTGACCCCAAAAATATTAATTCTTTTTTCAATTACCGCTCTTAAGCCATCCATAGCATCGGTAATATCTGTATCCTTAATATCTTTTAAGTCAGCTTCATATAGCAATTCTGCTCCTCCTTTTAAATCCAAACCTAAACGATAACCTTTGTCTGGAAAACCAAGGAAAGAAGGATTAATAGATTCAATCAGCTTATTGAATGGCTTGGGATAAACAAAAATCGCCAGAGCGATAGCAGCAACGATTATTAACAAGGCTAACCATTTTTGTATTCGTGAAAACATTGTTTCCAGTATAGTGATGAAGACTTAAAAAGTCAATACAGCTCGATAATGTCCGCACAATGTTGACAAGATTTACGCTTTTGCTATACTGATAATGTCAAACTTCTCCCCGCTTCGGTGGGGGGACTTTTTATTTGTAGAAGGAATCTGATCTTTCAGTTTTTTAATATTGGCATACTTAAATGTTCAACTTCAAACGGGAATTTCCGACTTGTACTCTTCTGCGCGATTACTTGCGCGATTATTGCGCGATTATTTGATACGTGGTAATATAAAATATATGTTCAAACCTCAATACAAACTTACCAATAAAATCGTAAAGTTGCTTACTGCCATCGCCGAGGCAAGAGCAATGATTGGGCGAGCAAAACTTCTTCCAAAACAGGAATTACGCTTACGGCGCCAAGCGTTAATTAGAATGACCCACAGCTCAACCAGTATCGAGGGGAATATCTTAAATCTGCATCAAGTCGAAGCTGTTGTTAGCCATCAAAAAGTTGATGCTCCTGCTCGAGATATCTATGAGGTTGAAAATTATCTCAAGGCTTTGCGGTATATTGACCAAGTGGTAAAAAAGAGGCAAAAAATTACCGAGAGAATAGTCTTAAAAATTCACAAACTTGTTACTGACAAAACCTTGCCAGGAGAACAGAGCGGTTATTACCGGAGAGTACTGGTGTATGTTGTGAGACAGCGCCTAGGTCTACCACAAGAAATTATGTATACCGGCCCTAATGCAAAAAAAGTTCCAAAACTCATGAAGGAGTTGACCGGTTGGATACAGGAAAGTGAAAAACAAGACGTCCATCCTGTTATTGTTGCTGGTATCGTTCACCAAGAAATCGCAGCAATCCATCCATTTTCAGATGGAAATGGCCGCACGGCCAGAGCTCTCGCGACCCTTATTCTTTATAAAAGAGGATATGATTTCAGGCATCTGTTTGCTCTGGAAGATTACTATAATAAAGATCGGCCAAAATACTACAAAGCAATCAATATCGGTAAAACATATGAAACGAGAAGAAATGATAGCACTTCTTGGCTTGAATATTTTGCTAAAGGCTTCGAGGAAGAAATTGATGATATAAAAGGAAAAGTACGATCACTTTCCTTGAGAAAGGTTGATAAGGGAATTGAATCACAAATTTACCTTGATCCTGACCAATTGAAAATAATTGATTTTATGGATCAGGTGGGAAAAATTAATGTAAGCGAGGTAGTAAATATCCTTAAATGTCCCAAACGAACTGCTCAATTGTATCTACAGAAACTCAAGAAGATAAAAATGATAAAACAGGTTGGCAAGGGACCTTCATCGGCATATATCTTAATGTAGATGCTTGATTTTATTTCCTAGCTGCGAGGGTTATTCTAATGAAATAATCTGTATTCCTCTTTTTTTGATCTGTTCCTCGGCCAGAAGAGTTTATCTATTTTGAACTTACCAACATAAGTCACTTTCTTTTCAACCTTCCTCCCCGTGTATTCTTCTGTTTTTGGATTCCACTCTTCAAGAATCAATGTATCTCCCTCATTAATCTCAAAATCATTGAGCGAAGTTCATATTTTTTCTTACCAGAGGCCACTGCTTCGAAATATTCTGGCCAAATTTTCTTTTTTATTATTGCCATATTGTTTCCCGTAACAATTTTTGATTTTATTTCTGCATTTGCAAGAACTTTCTCATAATCTCTGCGGCTTTTTTAGGATTGCCTCGTCCGACTGGAAAATAACAAGGAATGACCGGGACCATTAATCCAGAAACTGTTTCTTTCTTTTCCTCTCTTCCTTCAACCCAGTAATCAGATAATCTTACATTCTTCTTTGTAAGTATTTTATACACCAACCCACCAAATGCCACAATCTTTTTTGGCCTGACAATTCTTATTTCTTCTGCTAATAATTTAAGCTGCTCTGCAATAACTCTATTCTCCGGATACAAGCTGTGGCCATAACAACATTTTACTATATTTGTCAGAAACAGCCTGTTCTGAATCAGCTCCTGTTTAATTTGTTCTGTATGCTTTTCTTTCCAATCTTTTCTCAGCGGTAATCCCTGCCCAACATCCTTATCAATCAATCCACCATCAGCCAGTACTTTCCAAAACTGCCTTACACCGATAAATGGGAACCTCACATCTTTATATTCTGGATCAGAGCTTAAATTTCTATAAGTCGGGTTAACTAAAATCAGCATCAGGTTCGGATTTAATACCCCAAATCCATGAATATGCTGCAACAAATTCTTATCTGTTTTACAGAATTTACAATTATCTATTTGCTTATATAACTTCTGCAGTTTCCCACTTCCCATGGCTATTTTTATAATTCTTTATCCATCCACTGAAAATAATCTTTGTTCCCTTCAATAATCGGCACGGCTATAATTTCTGGCAATTCATAAGGATGGATATTTTTAATCGCTTTTTCTATGGTTTTGTATAGGTTCTTTTTGGTTTTAACAACACACAGCCATTCTTGGGATTTCTCCATCTTCCCTTTCCATCGGTAAACGCTTATGATCGGTCCGATTATTTGAGTGCAAGCAGATAATTTCTGCCTGAGTAAAATCTTGGCGATGCGTTCTGCATCTTCCATCCTTAGAACAGTAGTTAAGATTTGTATGTATTTCGATTTGTTTTCCATGGCATTTTTTATATTTCTTTAACTATAGGAGACATTGCAGGAGTTCCGGACGCTGGGCAAAGCCCTGTACGTTGAAATCTCGACTGCTCGTCTGCAAAGAAGCTCAACCGGCTTTATTCTCGTTATCCGCTCTCAAAAACGAGTAAATCTTTGGATTTTAATGTTCCTAAAATTATTTTGGGATTACTTTATAATCCTCCTCATTCCCGCCTATACGGATATAATACTCGCAACCGTCAACATAAATTTTGCCGCATTTGCAGGATATCAATTGTTTGTGAGTATTCCAGAAAATCTCATCTCCGCAATGGGTACATTTATAATAAATTTCTTTCTTTGTTTTATTTCCCTTTGCCATTCTTTTCAATATTTAATAATTTATCTAAAAAGGGCAAAACATATCTTAATCATATTTCGGCTCTTTCCAGAAATGATGCTTCAAATTTTGAACTTCAACTAATTTTTGTAATTTGCTCCAATCCTGTTTTTCGTTTCCTTCATCGAACATTTTGTTTAACTTGTCTCCGCTTACACCTGAATATAAAGCGGATATTTCATATCGTACACCCTGATTATCATTTGGATTTAATTTTAATAAAAGCCTAAAAAGTTTTATTGCGTCGTCGCTTTTGCCGTCGTCCCAAAACAAATCTGCGCGATATTGCAATGCCCTTAAATAAGCCCTGTTTTCCAAAAATCCCCAAGGCATTTCCCTTGGCCATTTAGGAAATTTTCTTAATGTTTCCTCGTAAGCCTTTATTATTGCTTCTCGTGCTTTTTTCTTCTCTCCAGAAATTCCAAAAACCTGTGCTAATCCTATATAAGTTTGTACATAATGTTCGTCTATCCTTAAAGCGTCAAAAAGCAATTTTTCAGCCTTTTTAACGCCTCTCTTGCCTTCTCCCAAGCATTCCATCGCGTCATAATACAAATCATCTTTGTTTTCCTCTTTTGCTTTCTCAAACAATCTTTTAGCTTCGGCTGATGATAAACCCTTACCACTTTCGTAAGCCTTTTTCATTTCCTGGCATATAGGGTAGTCATCAAAGTAAAATTCGTTTGGGTACTTATGTACTTTGGTTTCTTTATTCTTCTTTTTCATAGTAATTTTTATCTTAGAAATGATTGGATTTTTTGTTCAAAGATATTTTTAAAATCTCTGAGATGCATTGCGTGGCTGTGAGGCAGAAAATCTCTAAGTTCGCCCTTGAAGTTTATTTTTGTCTCTTGAATAAGTTTAAGTACTGCTTTTAAATTCTCTTTTTCTTTAACTACTGGGTAGTTGCCTGATAATAGAAAAAAATAATCGTAGAAATCCCTTGGCTTTTGTCGATTAAAAAGCGCCTCCAATTTACCTTTAATGATCCTCTCTTCTGGGAGACGAACGAGCGTGTAAGCTGGAATATAATCGTTTTCAATCAAAGCCCTAGTGGTGGCATTTTTCTTGTCATTTCTTAACGATACATCTATTTGCACAGTGATTGTTTTTCCATAGGCATGGAATTTGGCAATGCCCAAATATCCGCCAGTGGTTGACTTTCCCTCCCCTAACTCAACGTTTATTCCTGTGTTTTCCAGATCAGCCAAAATGTTTACAAAGATTTCCTCAATCTCTTTTTGTGTAATATTGACCCCGGTAAAATCTAAATCTTGGGAATATCTCGGGCTGTGGAAAATAATTCTCAAGGCCGTACCGCCTTTGAATAATATCCGCTCTGACCCTGGCTGTTTATATAGATACGATAAAAACAAATGCTGGCAATACTCCCTGACAATATTCTCAATTGATGTCTGGGCTTGACTAGTAAATTTCTCGAGGTTTTTTATACTCAGCATAAATTCGGTCAATTAATTTAAACATCGATTCTCTCTTAAATAATTTAACGAAGCTTATAAGCTCTTTTTTATTAATGTTTTTTAATTCCAGGCGGTCATTTAAAGAAACCTTCTTTAAGTCAACAAAATATAGATAATCCGCAAGCGCCTTTTCCGGTTCGGCGATTAAAACCTTTTCTCCGTCTATCTCTTTTAATTCATATCCCGTAAACACCTCTTTTTTAATTCTTTGGTAAATAAAGTTTCCTTTGGGAGTATTAAATTCCCGGAATGCCTTTGTTGTTATTGAAGTTATAGCGTAAACCGTTTCGGGGATTATACCATAATGAGACAAAGCGGCGCTAAGAGAAATATAAGATGGTTCATAAAGTTTGTTGGCAATGAAATAATTGGGCAGATGCGAATCGGCCACAATATAAAAGCCGTTGCGCAGTTTTAAAAATAATCCGCTTTTGATATTCTTCTTGATAAAGGATGAAGCGGTGTTTGCTCCTGTGCCAAAAACGTCCCGAAATTCGCGGGGAGTAAAAAGCAACATACCCAAAGATTTAAGCTTTTCTTCGACTCTTAGGCGATTTAGTTTTTGTCTCATAAGGCACTGAAAGTGAATCGTATTATTTTAACTTATCAGATTCATTAATATCTGTCAAATCGCATTTGTATTTCTATTTTCCCAACATTAGCCTCTGGCGCTCTTTAGTGTTTAACATACCCCCAACGCTTGATCTTTTCTACTGCCTCACAGGACTAAACCGTGGAATTTTTTTGCCATCTGCCTCGATCTCTTCCAGAAACATTTTCAATGGCCTAACCCAAATCTGTCCTTCGCCATAAAGTGATCGATATACCACCAGCTCTTCAAGTGTTTCGCTGTGTTTAGCTATCCCAATCACTTCGTATTCCCTCCCTTTGTAGTGCCTGTATTTTCCCAATTTAAGCATATTATTTCCCACAACACTTTTTATACTTCTTCCCGCTCCCACATGGGCAGGGATCATTTCTGCCAACCTTTTTGATGTTTGGATCTATTGTTTGAACAGGTTTCTGGTATTCTGTTTTAATAGTCAGATTCAGAATAGCCTTAATAATCATCTCATCAATCATTTGCATCAATTGACTAAACATCCTGTATCCCTCGTTCTTATACTCAATAACTGGATCAAGCTGGCCATAAGCTCTTAATCTTACTTTATCTCTTAAATATTCCATTTCTTCTAAATGGCTAATCCATAGATTATCCATTGTTCTTAAAGCCACGAATCTGGAAATAGACCAGAAGTCCTTTTCCCCTACTTCTTTTTCTTTTGCAAGAAGCTTGTCTTTTTGGTCTTTGAATATTTCTGTTATCTTTTCTTTAACAACACCTAAATCAGCTTCAAGCAATTCCAGTCTTTTTTTGTAAAAAGTATCTCTGTGAAGGTTCATTACATCGTCATATTCCAAAAGATGTTTTCTGGCATCAAAATTCAATCCTTCAATCTGGCTCTGAGCAGATTCAAGAACTTTGCTGATTAGTCCTGATTCTATTGGCTGATCTTCAGGGAAATTAAATCTTTCCATCAATGTCTTTATCTTATCCTGAGCAAAGATACGCATTAAATCATCTTCCAAAGACAGAAAGAACTGGCTTGCTCCTGGATCTCCTTGTCTTCCAGATCTTCCTCTTAACTGATTATCAATTCTTCTGGCTTCATGGCGTTCTGTACCAATAACTATTAATCCTCCTTGAGCTTTAGTTTCTTCTGCCTCTTTTTCTTGCAAAGGATTGCCTCCTAAGATAATATCTACTCCTCTGCCAGCCATATTAGTAGCCACAGTCACAGCTTTGGCCCTTCCAGCCTGAGCAATGATTTCTCCTTCTTTTTGATGATTTTTGGCATTTAAAATATTATGAATAATCCCCTCTTTATCTAATAAAAGCCCTAGATACTCATTTTTCTCAATAGAACGAGTGCCCACTAATACTGGCTGGCCTTTTTGATAACAATCTTTTATCTTTCCTACAATAGCCTGATATTTAGCTTTCTCATTTTTATAAATAGCGTCATTTAAATCCTTTCTTATCATTGGCTTATTAGTAGGAATACTTATCACTTCCAAACCATAAACCTTGCCAAATTCTTCAGCAGAAGTAGCAGCTGTTCCAGTCATGCCTGCTAGTTTTTTATACATCCTAAAATAGTTCTGAATAGATATTGTTGCTAAGGTCAAAGATTCAGCCTGAACATTTAATCCTTCTTTAGCTTCAACTGCCTGATGCAATCCTCCAGACCATCTTCTGCCATGCATTAATCTGCCAGTAAACTCATCAATAATGATAATTTGACCATCTTTAACAACATAGTCTCTGTCTTTTTTAAACAAGACTGTTGCTCGTAGAGCTTGCTCAAGATAATGCAGATACCTTATCCCTTTATCCTCATATATGTTGCTAATTCCTAAGATCTTTTCTATTTGAGCAATGCCTTCTTCAGTTAAAGTAACTGCTTTTTCTTTTTCAAATATCTCATAATCTGTTTCCTGGCTTAAGCGAGGAATAATTCTTGAAAAGTCTTTATACATCTGCGAGCTTTCTGTATCAGGAGCAGAAATTATCAAAGGGGTACGAGCCTCATCAATCAAGATTGAATCTACTTCATCAATAATGGCAAAATTAAGTTCTCTTTGAACTCTTTGATTAACATCGTAAGCCATATTGTCTCTTAAGTAATCAAAGCCAAATTCATGATTAGTGCCGTAAGTGATATCAGCGCTATAAGCTTCTTTTCTGGATACTGGCCTTAAAAAATCCTCTTCTATTCTAAAGCTTCCGGTTTCATCTCTATCTTTGTCTTTTTTTTCTTCTTCTGACTTAGCTATCTTAAAATCAGGATCATACAAAAAGGCTGACTCATGGGCAATGCATCCAACGCTTAATCCCAAAGCATGATATATCTGGCCCATCCAAACAGCATCTCTTTTGGCCAGATAATCATTAACTGTTACCACATGAGATCCTTTTTTAGTTAAGGCGTTTAAATATACTGGGGCAGTGGCAGCCAAGGTCTTTCCTTCTCCTGTTCTCATTTCAGCAATCTTTCCTTGATGCAAAGCTATTCCTCCAATAAGCTGAACATCAAAATGCCTTTGATTTAATGTTCTTTTAGCTGCTTCTCTTATTAAAGCAAATGCTTCTGGTAATATTTCATCTAAATCAGCTGCTAATAACTTCAAGGAGCGGTCTTTTAATTGCTGATCGCTTAATATAGAAATCTCCGGTTCTAAAGAATTGATTTTCTCAATTATTGGCCGAGTTTTATTAACAAATTTCTGATTGTCATCGCCTAAAATTTTTGAAAGAAATGACATAGATTTATTACAAATCTATCACAAAACCTTGCCAAAAGAAAGACAGATCAGTATTTCTGTCTGTCTTTTCTTTTGATATTATTTTTTCTTTATACCGAGAATGTTTAAAACTTTTATCCTTTGCTCGTCTAAAAAGGTCTCTGATCCTCTTACCCATTCTTTAGTCTTTCTAGCCCAGGTTCTGGCTCTGGATATTCTCCTGCCTTTGTATTTTTTAACCTCAATTTCTAGCTCTTCTTTTACAATGTTAATAGCAACCCTTAAATCTTCATGAATAGCCTCAGCGCGCAAGCTTTTGTTTGGAAGATGCATCTGAACTTCAGCTCTAAAAACATCTCCTTTCTGATGATGCTGGCTAGTTCTTCCTATATCTACCCACAGCTCTACCTTTTCCTTATGCTTTGGATCATCCAAACCATCTGAGCCGAAACTGCCTAAAAACCTATCCATTTCTCCTAATTTCTTTTCCACCCAAATTCTTAATGGTTCATCTAGGCTTATATTAGTAGTCTTTATATTTATTTTCATCAAATTCTGTGTTATTTCTTACAACAAGCACAACATTTTTTAGTTTTCTTTGTTTTCTTTTTTGCTGCCATATTATTAAAAAATTGTTTTTATGACCTTTAATGTATATATTTTGGCTTTTTAAAAATTGTCTGTCAATTGACTATCTTAATTTCTTCTTCCATGTCTATCTTAAATCTTTTTTTAACTTCTTTTTTAGCTAATTTAATGAGCTGCAGAACATCTTTTGCCTTAGCTTTGCCTAAGTTAATGATAAAATTAGCGTGTTTTTCTGAAATCTGGGCTTGTCCTATTCTCTTTCCTTTTAACCCAGATTTTTCTATTAGATACCCAGCAGGTATCATTTTCCTTTGATTAAAAACTGCTAATTCTGGATACAAGGAAATCAGCTTTTTATTCTTAATGGGCCTAATAATATTCTTAAAGACACACCCAGCTGATGGGTAATCTAAAGGCTGGCCAGTTTTTCTCTTATTCTGCATTTCCGCTATATCGCTACTCATTTTCCTTGCATCTCCTTTTTCTAAAACCAAATCTGCACAAAGAATAATCAAATTAGGATTTTTCTTAAATATGCTTTCTTTGTAAGAAAATTGGCATTGTTTTGGATTAAGTCTTTTAATCTTAAAAGCCTTGGTATCCAGTACCTCCACAGCTTTAACTGAATCACTCATATACTGACCAAAGGTGCCTGCATTGGCCCATACAGCCCCTCCAGCAGTGCCTGGGATGCCTACAGACCATTCAAGACCAGATAAGCTGTTTCTGACAAGCTCTGTATTCAGCTTGCTTAATTTCACGCCAGCCCCAGACTTAACTGAATTTCTTTGGATCTTTAAATCTTGGTTACTAATTTTAATTACCAATCCATTAAAACCCTTATCAGAAAAAAGAACATTGCTGCCTCCTCCAATGATAAAAAAGGATAACTTAATCTTCTTTGCTAATTTAATAACCTCTAATATTTCTTTGGAAGTTTTTGCCTCTAAAAAATACTTGGCTAATCCTCCAATTCTAAAAGTAGTTAAATCTTTTAGAGAAATGCCAAATTTAATACCAGGAAAGTATTTTAACAGAATAGTTTTTGTATTACTCACAGACATATAGCGGATTTTCGTAGATCTTTTTAAAAAATCTGCGAAAACCAGATATATGAACTTAATGGGCCTAGGCAGTTGACCCCGACAAAGTCATTGGTGGGTGCATACACCTAAGCCCAGAAGCATTATAGCAAATACCATTAAAAAGCAAAAGACCTCCAAATAAATCCGGAGGCCTTCTGCCGACTTTTGTCGGGTTTTCACCCACCTGATTGTATGTTAGCAAATATATATATAAAAGTCAATAGTTTGAGAAAGCCCGGCCACAGAAACACCTTGCAGTGAGTCTATGGCCGGGCCAGCCTTGTTCAGGCTTTCGCGTACTCGCTCGTAAAGGTCACTGGGCCGGTACCAGTCACGATGTGATGACGCCAGCTCCTCGGGTGTAGCACCAAGACCGTATTCAACCCCTTGGTCTTGGCGATCGGAACCTTGCAGCCTTTAGCTGCGCACTTCAAGTACCCGGCCTCCTCAGTCAGACTACGGCAACCACACCTGGGGCAGTGTCTGATATCCTCTTTGCCCTGAAGACACAAACCCTTTTCTTCGTCTCTCACCTCAACCGTAGGACTGCCAGGAGCACGAATCTGGAATACCTTGACTGTGCGCATACCAGTTGTTCCTTTGGACAATGTGATGCCTCCTTTGGGAATTTTATCCCCAGAGCACGATACGCGACAACGAACAATGATACAAAAATATATTATAACTCTTCCCTCTTATTGTCAAATTTAGTTTGTAGCTCCTGTTCGTAATATTGAACTAACTGTTGATTATCCAAAGTGTTTGCTGCTTTCAAAGCAGTATTGTAAAAAAATGGTATGCTTGGCTCTAACCCTATTACTTGCTGGCTTATGCCTAAAGCTTCCTTATATTTCTTTTGAGCCATTTTTAGATCTATCAAGTACCAATTATAATAAACATTTTTATCATTAATTCTCTTTGCATCAGCCAATACATTTTCCGCTATAACAAGCCATCTTTCATCTTTTTTTCCGAGCTCAATCGCATATCGAGATAAATTAATAAGATTATAAAAATCTTTTGGAAATTCGATTCTTGTCTTTTGAAATTCTGATAAGGCTATTCCCATTTGCTTATCATCAATATCCCCTTTCAAAAACTCTTCGTGAATATTAGCAGCATAATACTCTCTTAATTGTCTTGTTCCCCAAGGAGAATAATTCACAGCTTTATTGTAATATTCAGCTCTTTTTTCAAACGTTAAATCTTTAGCAAATATCTTTACTCCATAATGTGAAGATAAGTATGGCTTTATGACAAAGAATATTAATCCAAAAGCAAAACCTATCAGCAGAATAAGTATCCCTCCAATTTTAAAAATAGATATTTTAGGATTAGAGTCTTCTGTCTTTTTTCCAAGAGAGGCCAAAAAAGATAAACAGAAAAAGAGAAAATAATAGGATGTTGGAGTATCAAATACAGTAAGATTCTGGAGAATATAGGCTGTAAAAAGACAGATAAAACAGGCGGCTAGCCAATAATCTCTTTTTAAATATCTAAAAAGAATATAGAAAACTGACCCAAAAAGAAATATATATGCTCCTAATCCTAAAAATCCTGTTGTTACCAAATGATCCCAAAAAACACTGTGAGCTCTGTCAAAACGATATTCAAAAGCAGTATTAGCATATATCAATTTAGGAGGTGCATTTGTAGCAAAAGCCATTTCAAAAGTCTCTGGCCCCCAACCCAAAAAAGGTTTTTGCAAAACTAAATCTTTGGATGCTTCCCAGACTATAGATCTGGCAGGAGTAGCTATTCTGGAAAACATTTTCTGGATAAAAGAGTTTTTTACATTCAAACCAATGGCAACTACAATGATTCCAATTAAAAATATAATCAGAGAAATTTTTGCTATCTTTCTGATCTTAATTTCTAGATTACCATGAGCAAGATAGAATAAAAACAATAGAACCAATCCTATCAGAGATGAAGCTGCTGCTGCCTTACCAGTGCTTAAAACCAAACCAATTATAGTCAGAAGAACAGATATTTTCATAGCAAATTGGATGTCTTTTTGTTCTAAAAGCCATATTTTTGATATTTTCAGATCCTTAGTCCACCCAAGGTAGGCAGCAAAAAACAAACCAAAAACCAAATAAGTTGCCAGAAAAGAACTATTCCCCATTGTGCTGTAATCAATAGCTCTGGCTTTATCAAAAAGCCCAATGCTGCCAAAGATTATAGTGATAGCAACAGCTGCTGCCATAATAGCAGCAATACCCATAAGCTCCTGCCAAAGCTTTTTATCAAACAATACCTGGGCAGCAAAGAAAAATAATAAAAGATGGATAATTAAAATTACTCCTGTGCTGCGGGCAAAATTAGACCAAAAGCTATCTATTGGCGATATGCCAAAAATAGAAGCTAAAACCAGAATTAAAACATATATACCTACAGCTATACTGATTAAATTAACTTTTGGCCTGTATTTTTTACTTAAAATGGCCAAAATTATCCAGCAGACAAATACTATCTGGCACAAAAGATTAATATATGTGAATTTCAGACTTACATAGCCAAAAAACGTTAAACCATATATAAATGGTGTTACTGCCAGAAAATAGCCTGCGCACATTGATATAAAGCGGCAAACTATCTCTATTTTCGCTGTTAAATTAGTTGATTTCATCAGAAAAATGCTCTAATATTAGCTAATGATTTTCCCCGCATTTCTTAGAAAAACGATATTGTTTTGTGGAGATATAGGCTTATATTATCTAGCTCTAATTATAACGTTAATAATTAGATTCGGAAATAATTTCTCTTCTGCAATTATAAAACAGCACTTAATCCCTTTCTCTTGCCTGCTTCCTTTCTGGTTGACGGGCCTTATCTTGCTTGATGGATACGATTTAAAGGTTTTAAAGGAAAGACAAATTTTAGCGATAAAGATAATTATTCTTTGCGTGGCCGGCGGATTGTTATCTGGCATTTTCTTCTATATCTTCACCATCTTCGGCATAACGCCAAAAACTAATTTAGTAGTTTTCGCTGTGTACTTTGGCTTTTTGGTTTTTCTGGAAAGAGCGTTAATCCTGCAAGTTTTCTCTAAATATCTCCAGAGAAAGATTGTCTTTTGGGGAAAGACCAATGAAGTAACCAGACTAATTGAGACTATCAAC
>Ga0315289_10007567_pt1 | contig 15806 bp, 10 predicted proteins | sample YL17G11_40_MG_FD_203452 | JGI IMG/M metagenome (GOLD analysis project Ga0315289, IMG submission 203452) | Sediment microbial communities from Yellowstone Lake, YNP, Wyoming, USA - YL17G11_40 | ecosystem: Environmental > Aquatic > Freshwater > Lake > Sediment | place: USA: Wyoming | collected... | reverse complement strand
TTTTTCCAGCTCAATCTCCAGTTGAGTTCTTTTCTCCTGAAGCAGTTGATTGTACTTAGACAATAGCTGTTCAATACGCTTGTTGACCTTTTGATCCTGGATAAATCCCTCTTCGGCTGAAAGATCGTCAAAATCAATTTTGTCGAAAGAATCTTCCTTGAACTTAAAGCCCGCACGGAATATAATCGAACCATCGGAGATTTTACGAATTGTCTTGGCAGTCTCTCCATTCAAAAGTTCCCTGAGTTTCTGATCGCGGGTCCCTTTGAGGCTATCCATCTGTTTCTGATGTGCTCTTTTGAGTCTGGAGACTTCGTTTTTCTCCTGTTTCTTGGATTCATCGGACCTCTCTTTTCGGGAGAAGACTTTAGAATCTATGACTATTCCCTTCATCCCGGGAGGTGCTTTTAATGAAGCATCTCTCACATCTCCGGCTTTTTCTCCGAAAATGGCTCTTAGCAATCTTTCCTCTGGAGAAAGCTCGGTCTCGCCTTTAGGGGTTACCTTTCCGACAAGGATGTCTCCAGCCTCAACTTCAGCTCCAACCCTGACAATCCCCCTTTCGTCAAGATTCATCACAGCTTCCTCTGAGACATTGGGGAGTTCCCGGGTCAATTCTTCTGCTCCCCTCTTGGTATCTCTTGCCTGAAGCTCAAATTCCTCTATATGGATAGAAGTAAAGGTGTCATAAGAGACCAGCCTTTCGCTGACAATTATGGCATCCTCGAAATTATATCCTCTCCAGGGCATAAAGGCAACCAGAACATTAGCTCCTAAGGCCAGCTCTCCTTTATCAGTGGAAAATCCGTCGGCAATGCAGTCACCGGCTTCCACTTTATCCCCAGGTTTAACCAGGGGTCTCTGGTTGAGGCAAGTATCCTGGTTAGACCTTTTGAATTTAAGCAGTTGATACTCATCCATTTCCAGAAATTCATCTCCATCTTTGTGTTTATCAGTTGGACGGATAACTATCAGATCTGAGGAGACATTCTCCACCACTCCACTCCTTCTGGCAATGATAGTTGCACCTGAATCCAGAGCCGCTTTCTTCTCCATCCCGGTCCCGACGATAGGGGCTTCGGGAATAAGCAGAGGAACAGCCTGTCTTTGCATATTAGACCCCATAAGTGCACGATTGGCATCATCGTGCTCTAAGAAAGGGATTAACGCTGCAGCCACACTCACCAACTGCTTAGGCGAGACATCCATATAATCAATCTTTTCCGGCTGGATAACGGGATAATCTGCACGGGAACGAGCTTTAACTGAAGGATTGACAAACCTGCCATCTTTTTTAAGAGGCTCATTTGCCTGGGCTATAAAATATTTATCTTCCTGATCAGCAGTAAGATATTCGATCTCCTCGGTCACTTTTCCATTTTTGACTTTTCGATAAGGAGTGTCCAGAAAACCGTATTTATTAATGCGGGCATAAACAGAAAGGGAGGCGATTAGTCCTATGTTGGGACCTTCTGGGGTCTCTATTGGGCACATCCTTCCATAATGGGTATGATGTACGTCTCGCACCTCAAATCCAGCCCTTTCCCTGGTCAGACCTCCGGGACCCAGGGCGGAAAGCCTTCTTTTATGGGTTAGTTCAGCCAGTGGGTTGGTCTGGTCCATAAACTGGGAGAGCTGACTGGAGCCGAAGAAACTTTCGACCACCGAGGATACGGTCCGGGCATTGACCAGATCATGGGGGGTAATAGATTCTGTATCCTTCAGACTCATTCTCTCCCGAATCGTGCGAGCCATTCGGGTAAGGCCGATTAAAAACTGATTGGAGAGGAGTTCTCCGACTGATCGAGCTCTTCTATTACCCAGATGGTCTATATCGTCTACTTCCCCTTCTCCGTTGCTTAACTTTATAAGGTATTTAATAATTGCTATAAAATCCTTTTTATCCAGAGTGGTTTGTTCCAGAGGAATATCTAAGGAGAGTCTTTGATCCAGCTTGTATCTTCCTACTTCACCCAGATCATATCTTTTGGAATTAAAGAAAAGCCTATCTAAAAGTTGCTGAGCCATTTCCACGCTGGGTGGTTCTCCACCAGGCCGCAAAACAGAATAGATCTTAAAAAGGGCTTCTTCCTGGGAAAGAGTCTGGTCTTTATGCAGGGTATTTAAGATCACTCCGGTATCTTTGCTTAAGTCAGTCTCCAGGATTTTAATCCTGGGGATCTTGTGCTCTCTTATTTTCTCCAGATGCTCTTCAGTTATAGTCTCTCCGCCCCGCAGGAGGGTTATCCCCTTTTCTTTTTCCGTCACGTTTTCTGCGGAGAACTTGCCTACCAGCTTGTCCTTCCGAACTCCGGGGATTTCAACCGTTTCAACCTCATAAAAAAGTTTGATGATCTCAAGATCAGTGGAATACCCCAGTGCCCGCAACAAGGTAGTCACCGGCAACCTTCTGCGGGTATCGATATAAACGTACATTATATCGTTGGCATCGATATTAAACTCTACCCAGGAACCACGGTACGGAATGATCCTGGCAGAAAAAAGTCTTTTTCCGCTCGGGTTTGTCTCCTCATCAAAGAAGACCCCTGGGGAACGGTGAAGCTGGCTGACTATCACCCTTTCAGCCCCGTTGATCACAAAGGTGCCAGTTGCCGTCAGGACGGGCAGCTCGCCTAAGAAAACATCCTGCTCGATTATATCCCTGACCTTTTTATCCTTTCCCTCTGGTTCCCGGATGACCAGACGCAATGTGGCTTTCAGGGGGGCGGCATAGGTCATATTCCTTTCCTGACATTCTTTTATGCTATATCTTGGAGTGCCCAGGATATATTTCACGAACTCCAGAGAATAATTCTCGTGGACATCCGTTATAGGAAAGGTCTCGTTAAATACAGTCTGGAGTCCTACATTTTTTCTTTTCTCAGGTTCGATCTCAGCTTGAAGGAATTCCCGAAACGATTCCTTCTGTACCTCTAAAAGATTAGGGACCTCTAGCATCTCTCTGAGCTTTGAGTAAGACTTTCTTTCAATTTCTCTTACCTTCGCCAATGGAATCACGCTCCTTGCTACGGCAAAAGGTTATAAGCTACGGGGATTCTTACCACCGTAAACCCTGCTATTATAAATTTTACTTGACTTCTACGTTCGCCCCTGCTTCCACTAATTTAGTCCTGATCGATTCGGCTTCCTCCTTGGGAATTCCTTCCTTGATCGGCTTGGGAGCTCCATCTACCAAATCCTTAGCCTCTTTTAATCCCAGCGCGGTCAATTCCCTGACTACCTTGATCACCTGAATCTTCTTCTCTCCAGCAGATAAGAGGATCACTGAAAACTCGGTCTTCTCTTCAGCTGTAGCACCAGCTGGAGCTGCTCCAGCTACTGGACCGGCTTGAGCCACGGCCACGGCTGGAGTCACGCCAAACTTTTCCTGTAGGGCTTTTGAAAGCTCGGATAATTCCAGCACCGTCATCTTCTCGACCAGACCCACGATTTTCTCTACGCTGTCTTTCTCCACCTTAACCTCCTCTATTTTTTCTTTTTCTTCTTTTTTGGTTGAAGTTTTTTTAACTGAACTTTTTTCCTCTTCGCTCATTTTAGCTGCCTTTCTTTTTATTTATCTTTTTTCGCTTTGGCTAAAGCATCTACCGTACCCACGAACTCTCGAAGAATCGCTTCAAGGGTGCCAATCAGGTTTCTCATTCCGCTATCCAGACTGGCTATTATCTGGGCGTATAATATTTCCCTGGAAGGTAGCTTGGCCAATTTCTCTATTTCATTCCCTTTAAAAAACTTCCCCTCTACCCAGAAGATCTTTATCCTGGGCTTGCTCAATTTCTTGTTGACTTCATACAGAACCTTGGCCGGAGTGACAGGGTCGTCATAACCGAAAGCTATTCCAGTTGGGCCCTCCAGGTGCTCAACCATCTGATCCAAGGACAAATCCTTAGCCACCAGTTTAATCAAGGTGTTTTTAGCCACCCGATACTCCACCTTCTTGGTCCTGAAGTCTTTTCTTAAACCGGTGATCTCTCCTACGTTTAAACCGGTGAAATCGGTCAGAAAGAAACTTTTGCTTCGGCTGAACTTATCCTTGAGTTCGTCAACTACTTTGGTTTTATCTTCTTTGGGCATCTTCTTTCCTTTAAGCTTTTATTTAAATAAAGAGATGATCGTCTGAGTATCCAGTTTTACGCCTATTCCCATAGTAGAGGAAATGGCGGCAGTTTTCAGGTACTGCCCTTTGGCTGAAGCAGGTTTGGCTCTTAAGATGGCATCAAAAAGTACTCTGGCATTTTCATAAAGCTGCTCTGCAGGAAAAGAGACTTTACCAATGACCGCACCGATATTGCCTGCTTTATCTACTCTGAATTCAACCTTCCCTGCTTTCAACTCTTTAACTGCTTTGGCAACATCAAAGGTAACGGTGCCGGACTTAGGGTTGGGCATAAGCCCTTTGGGTCCCAAGATCTTGCCTAATTTCCCAATGGTTCCCATCATATCCGGCGTGGCTACGATTGCATCCACATCTGCCCAGCCGGAACTTATTTTCTCTATATATTCTTCAGCCCCTACTAAATCTGCACCGGCTTCTTTTGCTTCTTTTTCTTTCTCTCCTTTGGTCAGAACTAGGATTTTGACCTTTTTTCCGATTCCGTGGGGCAAAAGCACGTTTCCCCGGACTATTTGATCGGAATACTTGGGATCAACACCCAACCTGACTGACAGCTCTACGCTTTCATCGAACTTAGCAAAGGCGTTACTCTTCACCAGCTTTATCCCTTCTTTTAATTCATACCTCTTGGTGCTATCCAGGCTTTCTTTAGTTTTTCTATACTTTTTTCCTCTTTTCATACCACCTGCCTTAAGAAAGTAGACTTATTCAGTAACCTCGATCCCCATATTTCTTGCGGTTCCCTCCACCATAGACATAGCCCTTTCCAGGTTGCCAGCATTTAAATCCTGCATCTTTAATTCTGCAATCTCCTTGACCTGAGCTTTTGTCACTTTCCCCACTTTTACCCGGTTAGGCTCGCCTGAACCTTTCTCAATCTTGGCTGCCTTTTTAAGCAGAACCGAAGCGGGCGGGGTTTTGGTAATGAAAGTGAAAGTTTTGTCCGCATAAATTGTGATAATGACCGGAATAATCAGTCCAGATTGACTCTGAGTTTTAGAATTAAAAGCCTTGCAAAACTCCATCGTATTGACCCCATGCGGACCCAAGGCTGGCCCGACTGGCGGCGCAGGATTAGCATTTCCCGCTGGGATCTGAAGTTTAACTGTTGCAATAACCTTCTTTGCCAATTTTTCTCCTTGAGTCTTTAATGTTTGGTTATACGGGCTGAACTTGTAGAATATCAAGTTCGACTGGAGTGGGGCGGCCAAAGATACTTACCATCACCTTAAGTTTTTTCCTCTCCAGATTAACCTCGCTCACAAAGCCCGAGAAATCAGTAAACGGGCCATCAATTACCTTTACCGGATCACCAGATTTAAAAGGTATCTCCTCATAGTCCCTGGTTTTTCCTCTGTCTACCTGACCCAGCACCCTTTTAACCTCAGGTTCTTTAAGCGGAACCGGTTTCCCACCGGTGCCGACGAAACTTGTGACTCCAGGAGTGGAAGTGACCAGGTGCTGGGTTTCCTTGGTAAGCTCCATCTCGACTAAGATGTAACTGGGTAAAAATTTCCTCACACTGCTGGTTCTCTTGCCATGTTTCATCTCCAGAATTGTCTCAGTGGGAACCAAAATCCTACCCACTTTGTCCTGTAAGCCTCGATTCACGACTTCGTTCTCCAGGTACTTCTTAGCCTTTTGCTCATGGCCGGAATAGGTGTGAGCAACATACCATTTTTTCTCAGATTTACTCATACTTATCTGAAGATGAAACTGATGAAAACTGAGAGGACCTTATCCACTCCTCCGATGAAGAGAGCCAGGACCAAGGATAGCAGGATGACGATTATGGTTGAGCCTATTAACTCCTCTCTTGATGTCCAGGTGACTTTGTTCAGTTCCTGTCTGACTTCCTTTAAGAAATTTTTTATCTTTTCAAGCATAATTTTTTTAAATAAAAAAAAGATATCTACCTTTTACAGGTCTGGAGGGATTCGAACCCCCATCATCCGGTTTTGGAGACCGGCGCTCTAGCCATTAGAGCTACAGACCTGTTGAATGAAAATTTATATCTTACAAGTCCGAAGCTACCTGACCTCTTTATGTAAAGTATGTTTACGGCAGAATGGACAGAACTTTTTGTATTCCACCCTGTCTGAATGTTTCTTTTTATTCTTGGTGTCAGTGTAATTTCGCTGTTTACACTCACCACAGGCCAATGTGATTATCTCTCTCGGCACAATTCTCTTCTTGTTTTGTTGATTTCTCCGACTTTTGAGCTTTTGAGCCTTCCTTCGTCCGGATAAGGCCGGACGCTACATCTCCTTTGAAACCTTGAGTTTTTTGTCGGGCAGCCCCGCCTTTGGCGGGACAGCCCAACCTACCTTCTACCTTCTTTTTTGCCGTTGAGCTTTTGAACCTTTAAACCTTTTTTTATTCGATTATCTCCGTGACTACTCCCGCACCTACTGTCCTCCCTCCCTCCCTTATGGCAAACCTTAACTCCTTCTCCATAGCTATGGGCGCGATTAACTCCCCTGACATGTTGACGTTGTCACCCGGCATCACCATTTCCACCCCCTCCGGTAACTTGATGTTTCCAGTTATGTCTAATGTCCGGAAAAAAAACTGCGGACGGTATCCGTTGAAAAAAGGCGTATGCCTGCCTCCCTCCTCTTTGGTCAAAACGTATACCTCAGCCTTGAACTTGGTGTGCGGGGTTATGCTCCCGGGTGCCGCTACTACCATCCCCCGCTCTAACTCCTCCTTCTCTATTCCCCGCAATAGTATCCCTATATTATCCCCGGCCTGCGCCTCGTCTAATAACTTCCGAAACATCTCTACCCCGGTCACCACGGTCTTGCGGGTCTCCTTTAAACCCACCCGCTCTACCTCATCCCCTACCTTCACCCGTCCCCGCTCTACCCTGCCTGTCCCTACTGTGCCCCTACCAGTGATGCTGAATACATCCTCTACCGGCAGCAAAAAAGGCTTGTCTATATCCCGCTTGGGCAAAGGTATGTAGCTGTCTACTGCATTCATCAACTCTAATATGCTCTTGAACTCAGGTGAATCCTTTACCTCCGGCTTGGCTGCCTCAGTCATTGCCTTTAAGGCACTTCCCCGTATGACCGGTACCTGGTCACCGGGAAATTGATACTTCTTGAGTAAATCCCTCACCTCTAACTCCACCAAATCTAATAACTCCGGATCATCTACCATGTCTACCTTGTTCAAATATACCACTATGTGGGGAACCCCTACCTGCCGGGCTAATAAGATATGCTCACGGGTCTGGGGCATCGGCCCGTCTGCGGCTGAGACTACCAAAATCGCCCCGTCCATCTGCGCTGCTCCAGTAACCATGTTCTTCACGTAATCGGCATGCCCGGGACAGTCCACGTGCGCATAATGCCGCTTCTCCGTCTCATACTCCGCATGATGCACGTTGATGGTTAACCCCCGACTTTTCTCCTCCGGCGCATTGTCTATCTCCTCGTAACTCCTGGCCTGGGCTAATCCCCGGCGTGATAATACCATGGTTATCGCCGCGGTTAAGGTGGTCTTCCCATGATCCACATGCCCGATCGTCCCAACGTTTACATGCGGCTTGGTCCTCACAAACTTCGCCTTGGCCATCTTATCTTACCTCCAGATTATTATTAGTCATTCTTTAATATCCCCTTACCTTGGTTAAGATTTTCTCCGACAGGTTTTCAGGCACTTCCTGATATCTCGTGAATTCCATACTGAAAACTGCCCGGCCCTGGGTAAGAGACCTTAGCCTGGTTGCATAACCGAACATCTCGGAAAGCGGTACCAGAACAGAGATAACCTGGGCATCTGCACGGGGATGGATACCGAGTATACTGCCCCGCCGTGCATTTAGATCTCCAATCACATCGCCCATATACTCTTCTGGAACAACCACCTCCACGTCCATTACCGGCTCCAGAAGCTTAGGTAGAGCTTTTTTGGCACCCTCTTGAAATGCCATCGAGGCTGCAATTTTAAAAGCTATCTCGGATGAATCGACCTCATGATAACTGCCGTCATAAAGGATAGCTTTGATATTGACCATAGGATAACCAGCCAGAACCCCGTTACTCATAGCTTCTTTTATCCCCTTTTCTATAGCAGAGAAATATTCCCTGGGAATAACCCCGCTGGAGATCTTTTTCTCAAAAACATATTTTTCTCCGGAAGTCAATGGCTCCAATCTCAACTTAACATGGCCATATTGACCTCTTCCCCCGGTCTGGCGGATGAATTTTCCTTCAGCCTCAACCGGAATAGAGATGGTCTCCCTGTAAGCCACTTGAGGTTTGCCCACGTTAGCCTTTACCCCGAACTCCCGTAGCATTCGCTCGACCAGAATCTCCAGATGAAGCTCGCCCATTCCTGAGATTATGGTTTGACCGGTTTCCTCGTTGTAGCTCACCTTAAAGGTAGGGTCTTCGTCTGACAGTTTGGTCATCGATTCGGTCAGCTTATCTTGGTCAGTCTTGGTCTTGGGTTCTATCGCCACTGCGATCACCGGTTCAGGAAAGACCATCTTCTCCAGGACTATGGGATGATCCCTGTCACAGAACGTGTTACCCGTCGAAACGCTCTTCAATCCCACAACTGCGACGATATCCCCGGCATAAACCTCTTCTATTTCTTTTCTTTGATTGGCGTGCATTCTTAAGACCCGGCTTAATCTCTCTTTTTCTCCGTTGTTGCCATTCAACACCACGGTCCCCACTTTAGTAAAGCCGGAATAAACTCTGAAATAAGTCAACTTACCAATAAACGGGTCGCTTACTATTTTGAAAGCCAGTGCGGAAAAAGGCTCATCGTCTGACACTTTTCTCTCTTCGGTCTCTCCGCTTTCCGGGTTGACCCCTTTGACCGCAGGCAGGTCTACTGGAGAAGGCAGATAATCGACTACCACATCCAATAGTTTCTGAACGCCTTTATTTTTGAAGGAAGCGCCGCATAATACCGGGACCACCTTAGCATCCAGACTTCCCTTTCTCAAAGCTTTTTTTATCTCCTCCGGCTCGATCGGCTTTTCACTCAAAAACTTCTCCATTAACCTGTCATCATAATCTGACAGGGCCTCCAAAAGTTCTTCCCTTTTCTTTCTGGATGTTTCCATAAACGATTTGGGGATCGGTTGATCTTCAAAAGTTGCTCCGAATGTCTCCTCATGGTAGATGCGGTAATTCATCTCGATCAGGTCTATTATCCCTACGAACATCTCACCCTGACCCACCGGTATCTGTATGGCAACTGCTTTAGTTCCTAACCTCTCCCTCATCATCCGTAGAGTATTTTCGAAATTTGCTCCCACCCGGTCCATTTTGTTGACATAAGCGATACGGGGAACGTTATATTTATCCGCCTGCCTCCAGACCGTCTCAGATTGCGGCTCCACACCTCCCACCCCGCAGAAAATGGCAATGGCACCATCCAGCACTCTTAATGACCGCTCCACCTCAGCCGTGAAATCGACGTGTCCCGGAGTATCGATTATGTTTATCTGATGTTCTCTCCAGTAGCAAGTAGTGGCCGCAGAGGTGATGGTGATACCTCTTTCCTTTTCCTGCTCCATCCAGTCCATAACCGCAGCCCCTTCATCCACCTCCCCCATCCTGTAGGTTTTCCCGGTATAATAGAGAATCCTCTCGGTGGTTGTGGTTTTGCCGGCATCTATATGAGCCATTATACCTATATTTCTAATTTTTTGTAAGGGGTATTCCCTTGGCATAAAAAAAACCTCTACTTCTACTCTTCCGCAGTGGAAAACTTAATAACACGGAATCCCACTAAGCAAGTGGAGGCTTTAGACCTGATCCGTATTTTAATGTTTCCAACTCTATTTTATCTTTTCCTTTCTTGATCAACCGCTGGTCAGAAAGGTTTTTATCGTTCCCTCGTTTAGAGATTTTTACTCGATTTTTTAAATCTTGTAAAACCCTAATCTCAATCTACGCTAATTGCTCCTTATTTTTTGAATTTTGGTTTACTTTTATACTAACAATTCTTCGATTTTGCACTTTACCATCTGAAATGTGCAAAAGCCCGGTTGGCTTCTGCCATTTTGTGAGTATCCTCTTTCTTTTTTATAGAGCTTCCTTCATTCTTTGAAGCGGCAATCAGCTCAGCTGCCAGCTTATCGGCCATAGTTTTTTCAGACCTGGACCTGGCATACGATATAATCCATTTTATTGCCAGGGCGGTCCTTCTTTCTGACCTGACCTCGACCGGTACCTGATAGGTAGCTCCACCCACCCTTCTGGGTTTTACCTCCAGAACAGGTTTTACGTTCTCGACAGCTTTCTGGAACACCTCTAAGCCTGGCTGATTAGCCTTCTTGGCTATGATCTCCATCGCATCGAAAAATATCCGCTGGGTGGTACTTTTTTTACCCCGGTGCATCAGGTTATTCATAAACTGGGTAACCAGCAGACTTCCGGATTTGAGATCCGGCAACAGCTCTCTTTTCGTCGCTCTTTTTTTTCTAGCCATTTTTTAACTTTTCAAGCAGCCTTTTTTGGTTTTTTAGTTCCGTATTTGGACCTGCTCTGCTTCCTCTCTCCAACCCCGCTGGTATCCAGGGTGCCGCGGATGATATGGTATCTGACACCGGGAAGGTCTTTCACTCTCCCGCCTCTTATCAAGACTATCGAGTGTTCCTGCAGGTTATGCCCTTCCCCCGGTATGTAGGCGGTAACCTCTATGCCGTTGGTCAATCTGACCCGGGCTACCTTTCTCAAAGCCGAATTCGGCTTTTTGGGAGTGCTGGTATATACGCGGGTACATACCCCTCTTCTTTGAGGAGAGCCCAGCAAAGCCGGTGCTTTCTCTTTTCCTTTGACTTCCTTTCTACCGATTCTTATGAGCTGGTTTATGGTCGGCAATTTCCTCTCCTTTAAGGCTAATCTGCCTGAACTATACTCTTACGGTTTGTACTTCGTTACACTTATCCAGCAAAAATAAAAATTTAATATAAATCCAATTCAAAATTTGTCAAGCATTTTCTTTGACGACACTTGTTTCAGCCTCAACTTTTTCTTCTTCTTTAAGCTGAATATTCCTGTAGTATTCCAGACCGGTTCCTGCAGGAATAAGACGACCGATTATGACATTCTCCTTCAGGCCTAAGAGGTAATCAGTTTTCCCGGAAATGGCTGCTTCGGTCAATACCCTGGTAGTTTCCTGGAAAGAGGCTGCGGAGATAAAACTGTCCGTGGTCAAAGAGGCTTTGGTTATACCCAGAAGCAGAGGCTGGAAAGTAGCTGGCTCGCCGCCTTCCGCGATCACTCTTTCATTCTCCTCCCTGAATCTTATCTTGTCCACCTGTTCGCTTTCGAGGAAATTGGTATCTCCCACATTATCTACCCTTACTTTCTGCAGCATCTGGCTAACGATAACCTCGATATGCTTGTCGTTGATTTTCACTCCCTGCAGTCGATAGACCTCTTGAATTTCGTTGACCAGATATTCCTGAACCGCATTCGCACCTTTAATCTTTAGAATATCATGCGGATCTATTGGACCTTCGCACAGCTTGTCTCCAGCTTTCACCAGGTCCCCTGAATGGACTCTTAAATGTTTGCCGTGGGGAATCAGGTATTCTCTTTTCTCTCCCTGATCTCCCTGCACATAAACCTGATTGGCTCCCCGGACTATCTTGCCGAACTCCACCACCCCATCTACCTCGCTGACAATAGCTAAATCCTTTGGCTTTCTGGCTTCGAAAAGCTCAGCCACTCGTGGAAGCCCACCGGTTATGTCTCTGGTCTTGGAGATATCCCTGGGTATTTTTACCAGGGAATCTCCGGCCTGAACCTTATCACCATCGTGCACCTGGAGATATGCCCTGGTAGGAATAGAGTAATTCCCCACCTTTTTTCCCTTCTCGTCCAGTATGGTTATATGAGGCCTGAGAGTTTTATCTTTATGTTCGATAACGACTCGCTGGCGCAGTCCGGTGGTTTCATCCAGCTCTTCCCTGAAGGTAACATCATCTTTCAGGTCAACGAACTCCACCTTACCGCTGTAATCCGAAAGTATGGTATTGCTATAAGGATCCCATTCGAACAGGACCTCTCCTTTTTGAACGCGTGCCTTCTCGTTTACCCTTAAAATGGCTGCGTAGGGAACATTATATTTAGCCCGGACCCTTTCCTGTTCATCCACCAGGCTAATCTCGCCATCCCTGTTCAAAACTATCCACGCTGTTTTTTCACTATCTTTTCTGGCAACTGTTTTGACTTTCTTAAAAACTACTTTCCCCTCGGCTTTAGCAGTAGCTTTTGACTGCTCAGTAATTCGAGCTGCTGTACCTCCGATATGGAAAGTCCTTAAGGTTAGCTGGGTGCCCGGCTCTCCGATGCTCTGGGCTGCCATCACCCCGACCGCCTCGCCTAAGTCTGCCATCCTGTTAGTGGCCAGGTTCCTGCCATAGCATTTAGCACAAACTCCTCTTTTGGACTCGCAGGTCAGAACGGACCTTATCTTCGCCGTCTCAATGCCACTCTCCTCAATCCGGGCAGCAGCTTCTTCGTTGATCTCTTCTCCAGCCACAGCCAAGTTCTCACTGGTGATCGGATCCATGACATCTTCTAAGGCTACCCTTCCTAAAATCCGGTCCTTCAGAGACTCGATGACTTCTTCACCTTCTTTTAGAGCTCCGACATTCAAACCTAAAATCGTTCCGCAATCGACCTCGTTGATGATCACATCCTGAGCTACATCGACCAGCCTGCGGGTGAGATAGCCTGCATCTGCAGTTTTCAAGGCAGTATCGGCCAGCCCTTTTCGGGCTCCATGAGTGGAGATGAAGTACTCCAAAACGCTTAATCCCTCCTTGAAGTTAGAGGTGATCGGAGACTCTATGATCTCCCCGATCTGACCGGTGATCTTTTTCTGAGGTTTAGCCATCAACCCTCTCATTCCGGCCAGCTGTCTTATCTGATCTTTGCTGCCTCTGGCTCCGGAATCTGCCATCATGTAAACGGGATTAAACCCATTCTCAGCTTTCTTCAATCCTTCGAACATCGCCTCAGCTACCTCATTGGTGGTATGAGTCCAGGCATCGACTACTTTGTTATATCTTTCTCCGTTAGTTATCACTCCGTTCTCATACTGTCTCTGGATTTTATCTATCTCTTTACTGGTTCTTTCTATCAGTTCTTCCTTCTCTTTTTCCGGAATCATCAGATCATCGATCCCCACAGTGATTCCGGCTAAGGTTGCATATTCAAAACCGATATTCTTCATCTTATCCAAAAGAACCGCTGTCTGGTAATTACCTAATTCACGATATGCTCTGGCAATCAGCTCTTCTAATTTGCCCTTGGTAGCCAGATCGTTAAAGAAACCCAGTTCATCCGGAATAATCAGATTGAAGATACTCCTGCCCGGGGTTGTCTCTAAACCTGATTTCTTTCCATTCCTTTTATCATTTTCACCTATCTCAATCCTATCCTTCGCTTCAATGACTTTGTTTCCTAAAACGAAAATCGCTTCCTTAGCCTTTTCCTGTGATTTGACTACATTCAGCTTGATTTTGATCAGTGCATTCAGCCCGACTAGTTTATTCTCTAAAGCGAGGAGAATCTCTTCCACTGAGGAGAAGGTCTTTCCTTCTCCCTTATCTTTGGGTTTTACCTTGGTCAGGTAATAACAGCCCAAGACGATATCCTGAGAGGGCGCCACCACAGGCCTGCCATTAGAGGGAAGTAAGAGGTTATTGACCGAAAGCATCAGGACTCTGGCTTCCAATTGTGCCTCAAAAGAGAGTGGAATATGGACTGCCATCTGATCTCCATCGAAATCAGCATTGAAAGCAGCGCATACCAGGGGATGTATTCTGATGGCCTTACCCTCGACTAACAGAGGATAGAAGGCCTGAAGTCCCAGGCGATGAAGCGTAGGAGCTCGATTTAAAAGTACCGGATGGTCCTGGATTATCTCTTCTAAGATATCCCACACCTCAGGCTTTTCCTTTTCCACAAATTTCTTGGCAGACTTGACTGTGGAAACAAAACCTTTTTCCTCTAATTTCTTAATTATAAAAGGCTTGAAAAGCTCCAGAGCCATGGTCTTAGGTATTCCGCACTCGTGAAGTTTAAGCTCAGGGCCGACTACAATTACCGACCGGCCTGAATAGTCCACCCTTTTACCTAAGAGGTTCTGTCTGAATCTGCCCTGTTTGCCTTTAAGCAGGTCGGATAGAGATTTCAGAGGTCTCCTGGTATCACCGCTGACCGATTGTGTTCTTCTACCATTGTCCAGTAAAGCATCTACAGCCTCCTGTAACATCCTTTTTTCGTTTTTGAGGATAACCTCAGGAGCTTTTATCTCTATTAGTTTCTTCAGGCGATTATTACGATTAATTACCCGGCGATAAAGGTCATTCAAATCCGAGGTAGCAAATCTTCCACCCTCTAATGGAACCAGAGGCCTTAAATCCGGGGGAATTACAGGAATTACTCTCAATATCATCCATTCCGGTTTATTGCTTGACTGTCTGAACGATTCTATTACTCTAAGCCTCTTTAAGATATCTTTTTTCCTCTGGGCTGAAGTCTCTATCCTGACCTGGGTCCTTAATTGGATAGAAAGTTCCTCGATGTCGATTTGCCTTAAAAGCTCCAGTATGGCTGGAGCTCCCATCTGGGCAACAAATTCCTTTCCCGCTTCTTCCAGTTCTTGATATTCTTCTTGAGTTATGATATCTTTATATTTCAGATGGGTATTACCCGGATCGGTTACGATATATGACTCGTAATATAAAATTCTTTCTAATTCTCGAATGGATAGGTCCAGCAGGTATCCTATCCGGGTGGGTATCGACTTGAAAAACCAGATATGAGTTACCGGGACAGCTAATTCAATATTCCCCATCCTTTCTCTTCTAACTCTGGATTGGGTTACTTCTACTCCGCATCTATCGCAGACTATTCCTTTAAATCGCACCCTCTTATACTTGCCACAGTTGCACTCCCAGTCTTTGACCGGTCCAAAGATCCTTTCGCAGAAAAGACCGTCTCTTTCCGGCTTAAAAGACCGGTAATTTATGGTTTCTGGTTTAGTCACTTCTCCATACGACCAGGACCTGATAGTTTCCGGAGAAGCTAACTGTATTTTTATGGCATAGAAATCAGAGGGTTTTTTCAAATTCTTATTTTGCATCTCTGCCATGTAAAACCTCCTTTCCCCGTAGGGGAAACTTAGGACAGTTTCAGGCTAAAAGTCAGATCTATACTTTCATCTAATCTCAGAACGCATACTTCTAAACAATCTTACCCTTCAATCAGATCTACGTCCAGGCCTAAGCTCTGCAACTCTTTGACTAACACGTTGAACGATTCGGGAATCCCTGGCTCCGGCTGATTTTCACCCTTGACTATGGCTTCATAGATCCTGGATCTTCCTGACACGTCATCTGATTTAACCGTGAGCATCTCCTGCAGGGTATAAGCAGCTCCATAAGCCTCCAAAGCCCATACTTCCATCTCTCCAAATCTCTGTCCGCCGAACTGCGCCTTACCACCTAAAGGCTGCTGGGTGACCAGGGAATATGGTCCGATAGAACGAGCATGGATTTTATGATCTACCAGATGAGAAAGCTTCATCATGTAAATATATCCCACGGTGATCGGCTTATCAAAAGGTTCACCGCTCATCCCATCGTAGAGGATAGATTTACCCGATTCGGGAAGCCCGGCTTGTT
>Ga0315289_10007566_pt1 | contig 15806 bp, 10 predicted proteins | sample YL17G11_40_MG_FD_203452 | JGI IMG/M metagenome (GOLD analysis project Ga0315289, IMG submission 203452) | Sediment microbial communities from Yellowstone Lake, YNP, Wyoming, USA - YL17G11_40 | ecosystem: Environmental > Aquatic > Freshwater > Lake > Sediment | place: USA: Wyoming | collected... | reverse complement strand
CATCTCCCTCATCGACTACAAGCTGAAGGCGATGTCCATCGCCCTGGAACTGAACCTCGCCCCGGTGAAACCGATCTGGGCCCAGGGCGAGCGGCTTCAGCAGGTCTTCATCAACATCATCCTCAACGCCCTCGACGCCATGCCTGGCGGCGGCCGCCTCGCCCTCGACCTTTCGGAGACCGCCGCGGACGCCCTCATCGTCATCTCGGACACGGGCACGGGGATCAAGGACCAACACCTCCCCCGCATCTTCGACCCGTTCTTCACGACCAAGGGCATCGGCAAGGGCACCGGCCTCGGCCTGTCGATCAGCTACGCCATCGTCAAGGAACACGAAGGCCGGATCGAGGTCTCGAGCGAAGCCGGAAAAGGGACCCGGTTCACCATCGTCCTGCCCAAGAACCTCGACCGCCGCCGGCAGAGTAAAGAGGCATCATGAATTCCAAAGGTCTCATCCACGTCATCGACGACGAGCCCCTCATCCACGACGTCCTCAGCCGGCTTCTGACCTCGGAGGGTTACGAGGTCGAAGTCTCCGCCTCGGGCGAAGAAGGGCTCCAGAAGTACGCCGTCCAACCCTCCGACCTGGTCCTCCTCGACCTCCTCATGCCGGGATTGGACGGGATCGAGGTCCTTAAACGCCTGAAGGCGGCCCATCCCCGGGCGATCGTCATCATCATCACCGCTTACGCCTCGGTCGAGTCGGCGATCGAGGCGATGAAGATCGGCGCCTATGACTATATCCAGAAGCCCTTCAAGCACGAGGAGCTCCTCCTGACGATCGAGCGGGCTTTGGAGCACAAGACCCTTCAGGACGAGAACCTCCGCCTCCGCGACCAACTCCAGCGGAAATTCAGTTTCTCGAATATCATCGGCCGGAGCCGGGTCATGGAGCAGGTCTTCGAGCTCATCCGGGCCGCCGCGCCGACGCGCTCGACCATTCTCGTCGAAGGAGAGAGCGGCACCGGAAAAGAACTCGCCGCCCGGGCCATCCATCAAAACTCGAACCGGGCCCACTTTCCGTTCATCGTCGTCAACAGCGGATCGCTCCCCCCGGACCTGCTCGAAAGCCACCTCTTCGGCCACGTCAAAGGGGCCTTCACCGGGGCGGTCAGCGAAAAACAGGGCCTCTTCGAAGCGGCCGACAAAGGGACGATCTTCTTCGACGAGATCTCCTCGATCGGCCTCGAAACCCAGGCCAAGCTCCTCCGGGTCATGCAGGACAGGGAGTTCATGCGCCTCGGCGGGACGAAGACGATCCGGGTCGACGTCCGGATCATCGCCGCGACGAACACCGACCTCGAGGACCTCATCCGCCAGAAGACGTTCCGGAAGGACCTCTACTACCGGCTCAACGTCATCAAGATCGAGCTTCCTCCGCTCCGCCGGCGGAAAGAGGACATCCCCCTCCTGGTCAAACATTTCCTCGAAGTTTTCGCCGAGGAAAACGGCAAGGACATCGAGGGGTTGAGCCCGGAGGTGCTCGAAATCTTGGAGCGGCATCCCTGGCCGGGCAACGTCCGCGAGCTCGAGAACCTCATCGAGCGGGCGGTCGTCTTCGCGAAAGCCAAGGTCATCGGCCGGGAGAACCTGCCCGAGGCTGTTCTCGCGCCGGCCCCTCGGGCCGAGGAATCGGCCGGCGTCGAGGGCGGGCCCATCAACCTCCGCGAACAGACGCTCTCCTTCCAAAAGCGGCTGATCGAAACGACCCTGAGCCGGGCGAAGGGCGTTCAGAAGACCGCGGCGGCGATGCTGGGGGTCAAGGCCACGACCTTGAACGAGATGATCAAGCGGCTCGAGATCGACGTCTCGGAGTTTTAATCGAAAAACCGTCCCGGGACGGATTTATCGGGATTCATTTTAAACTTCAGGGGTTTGGCCTTCGTCCGGAATTCGAACTCCTTCGTCGCGGCGTCGACGTCGAGCGTCTTCCGGACGGCCTTGCCGTTCTCCTCCCAACTCACGACCAAAGGCAGGACGAAAGCTTGGAGGGGCTGGTGGACCTTGATTCTTAAGAGAAAATCCCCGCCGTCTTTGACGGCCTCGTGCTTCACCTGGACGTCGGGGAGAAGGTGGGAATCGAACCACCCCCGGAAGAAGGCGGCAAGGTCGCGGCCGCTCGCCTTCTCCATGGTCTTCATGAAGTTCGACGTCCGGGCGGGCTTGAACTTGTGCGTCTCGAAGAAATCGCGAAGGCCGCGGTTGAAGGCCGCTTCGCCGATGAGGTCGCGGAGCAGGTTCAAGGCCACGCAGGCTTTGTTATAAACGATCGCCTGATAGGCTTGGAAATCAAGGAGGCTCAGCCGGGTTCCCAGCGTCACCGGCCCGAAGCGGGACTTTTTCTCGATCCATTGGACGAATTTCCGGAGGATCCCGGCGTAGGTCCGGGGGCCGAACTTGACCTTCAAGTACTCCGCGGCGGCGAACTGGGCCAGCCCCTCGCTCAGCCATTGGTCGCGGTAACCGCCGCTCATGACCGCTTGGCCCCACCACTGGTGGGCGATTTCGTGGGCGAGGAAATACTCGCGAAACCGCGAGAGGTCGACCGGGCTGTCGGAATTGGCGACCATCGTCGGCTGGTCGGCGGCCCGCGGCAATTCGTTGAGGACCACGAACGAGGCCGGGCTGTGGCCGCCGCCCGTCGGCCAGAGGCGCTGAAGAACGGTCAGCTTTTCGTACGGATAGGGGCCGAACATGGCTTCATACGTCCGGACGATCGTCCGGGTCTCCTCGAGGACCGTCTTCCGTTGGAGTCGGATATCCTCGGAGACGAAGATCTTGACCGCCGGCGCGGCGGCGCCGTTCCCGTTATACGACTTGTCGAACTTCCCGATGATGAACGACAGATACTTGACCGGGACGCGGGTGGCGAACACGCCGTAGGGATTGCCCATTTTCTCCAGGGCGAGGACCCGGCGGACGCCGTCGATCGTGCCCTGTTCGACAAGCTCGCCGTTGGCCACGCAGACATAGTTCGGGGGATAGATCAGGCGAAGGCGCGCCTGAAAATATTCGTCTTCGGGCGGCGCGGGATACCAGTTCGCCGATTGGCTGTAGAGGTAGCTGTCGTACCGGGGCTGAATCAGGGAGATGGACTCGGAATACTGGCCGGCGACGACGATATCGGTCGTCTGGATCGGAGGCTCGAGCGAACCCCGGTAAAAAATCTCCACGGCCGCGGTCCGCTCCCTCGGGATGGGGCGGAGAAAATAAATGTACAAGAGCTGGTGAAGGCGGTCCTGGGTGTAGAACAACTCCCGACCGTCCTGGTCGTAAACCTTCAGGATTTCGAGCTGCGGATTGAAATTGAACCGCAGATTGTCGAGGGCGTCGATCTGCGAGCCGACCTCGATCCGGGCCCGAGCCGAGAGGTAATAGCGCTCCGGCTGAAAATCGAGGTCGATTTCATAGCGAAGGACGTCGAATTTCTGGCCGAAGGAGACGAACATCCGGCGTCCGGAATCGCCGTCTTTCTGGGGAGAGTACAGGTTGAGGATCTGGTTGGGGCCGCGTTTGAGGAAGTGGATCTCCTCCTCCGAGAACGGCGAATAAATATAGGCCAGGTCCCCCCGCTCGACGGACTTGAACTCGAAGACGACCTGATCGCTCTGGGGGACGAAGGTCAGGAGCTCGTCGGTCAGGGAGTTTTCGACGGTGAAGGATCCGGCGTAGTATTTCGCGAACAGCGCCGCGGCCCGGGCCGATTCCGGCTCGGAAGGAGCCGCGGGCGACGAACCGGCCGCGGGCTCGATCTTCACCCGGCTTTCGAAAAAGGACGGCGAGAATCGCAGATAGGCGGATTCGAGGCGGTCCTCAAGAACCGAGGTTTTGTACCGGAGTTCGAGCTGGTGGCGCTCTTCATCGGAGGACGGAGAAAAACGCATCCGGCCGGGCCCGAGAACGATGATCGCCGTCTCGGTATCCGGAAGATTGTCGTAGAAGACCCAGGCATCCTCGAAGGTGAGGACGATGTCCTCGTGGCGGACCTCGACGCGCCGGGCCTTCTCGGCCCGGTTCGAAGGCAGGCGGAGCTTATAGAGCGAGGCGATATTGCCCGTGACTTCCTTGGATCGGATGACGAGGCCCGTCCCGGCGCGGGCGAAGCCGAGCTCCCAGGTCTCGAGCATGGCCGAGGTGTCGTTCTGATAGAGGACTTGAACGTACAGGCTCAGGATGCCGTTCTCATCCAGGAGGGGGCCGGCTTTATGAAGCGTCACCCCGGTCATCTTCCAGAGATTGAGGAACGAGGAGGCGATATTCCATTCCTTGTCCCGGATCTCCGGGACGAAGGCGGCGAGGAAAGCCTCCTGATCCTTGGTTTGGAAGGCCTTTTGAAGCCGGACTAAAATCGCGTCGGCCGCCTGTTCGGCCGGCGGGGGCGTTTGGGCGAACCCAAAAGTCAACGCGGCGAAGAACGCCGCGGCGCCCCATAATCTTGTCTTCACCTTTTTATTATACCCGAATCGGCTTGTTCGTGCTTTCAGCATCGCCTGATCCCATTCCGGCAGAAGCACGAATCGTGCCAAACCGGCCGGCTTCCTTGAATTCGGAGATAACCCCCCAATTTCGGAAAGACATCACCTGAAGGTACGTAAAATAAATTTACGTTCAGGCGAAAAAAGAGCTCTATTTTTCGGAGGACGAGTTCCCGATCCGCTTCTTGAAATTCTCTTCCCAAGTCACGAAGCTGTGGTAGAACTTCTGATCGCCTTCGTCGATGCCGCGGGTGATTTCGGTGATATGCGACGTGGACGCGCCGAAGGAGGCGAGGGCGTAGAGGACCGCTTTTTCGGGATCGACATGGCTTCCGCAGGTGTAAATATCGAGGGCCGCGTATTTCAGCTCCGGCCAGGTGTGGGTGGAAATATGCGATTCGGAGATCACGACGACGCCGCTCACGCCGCTCGGCGGAAACTTGCTGAAGGAAATCGCCCAGACCTTGGCCCCGGCGATTTCGGCCGCCTTGACGAGGATGTCCTGGACCTTCTCGACGCTGCCGATCACCTTCGAAGTGCAGCCGGACGCCTCGACGATATAATGATGGCCGACGGGTTCATGAATCTTTTTGGGCATCCGGATTCTCCTTTATTGTTTCTATTATATAGAAGCGGGACCGTTTCTCAAAGAAAAACATTCTCGGCCGGATCAAACGGGGATGCGGCGCTCGTCCTTGACCGTGTTGAGAACGAGATGGGTGACGGTCCGGTCGACGAACGGGAGGGCGTTGATCCTTTTCAGGAAACGATTGAGGTCGTCGCGGCCTTGAAAATGGGCGACGATGAGGGAGTCCCATTCTCCGGTGACGTCGAACACGGCCGCCACGTGGGCGTCCTCGGCGATCTTCCGCTGGGTTTCGAGCAGCTTGCCTTGAGAGATCCGAAGGGCGATGACGACCGTGGTCTCGAATCCGAAATAGGCGGGATCGACGACCGGGAAATAGCCCCGGATGACGCCCGAAGACTCGAGCTTCTTGACGGCATGGATGACGGCCGTGACCGACGTCCCGACTTCCTTGGCGATTTCCCTGAAGCTTTTCCGGGCGTTGGTGTTCATGACCCGGATGATCTTACGTTCTAAATCCTTGGCCATAATGAACCTCCACTTGTTCTTTTATATTATTAATATTATAACAATTGTACATATTTAATTCAATTTTCTTGACATTCATAATATTTATTAATATATTTCATTTCAAATGGAAATATTAATTAGAATTTACTTTCCCGACATTCAGGCGAGTAGCAAGAGCGAAAAAAGAGTCGCGGTCCGTTTTAGAATCCTTGTGTGACGCCGAAGCGCACCGAAATTAATAAAGGAGGTTCAGGATGGCTCCCGTTCTTCCGTCCGGCCTTAAGACCTACGGTTACACGAGCGAAGAGGAGGTCCTTCGCGCCGTCCTCGACCCGGCGAACAAAATCGAATTCGTCCGGGTCATGTTCCCCGACATCCTCGGCCGGCCCATGGATTTTTCGTTCCCGAGCGCCGAGCTTGAGAAAGCCTTCCGCGACGGCAAGGGATTCGACGGCTCCTCGGTCGAGGGTTTCGTCAGGATCGAGGAGAGCGACCTCATCATCAAGCCCGATCCCGCGACCTTCCGGCTCCTGCCTTGGGATTATCAGGGATTCGATCCGGGGACGACTTGGCGCGAAGCCCTCATGTTCGGCGACATCTTGACCCCCGACGGCCGGCCCTACGCGGGCGACTCCCGCTACATCTTGAAGAGGGCCCTCGCCCGAGCCTCGGGCGAGTTCGGCGTGGAGGCCTTCAACGTCGGCCCCGAGCTCGAGTTCTTCATCTTCGGAAGCGACAAGGAGCCCGAGCCGCTCGACGATGGCGGCTATTTCTTCTCCGGCCGACACGGCGAGCTGCGCAAGGAGATCCAGATCCTCCTCAAGCGGATGGGCATCCGGTCCGAATACGACCACCACGAAGTCGCCCACGGCCAGCATGAGATCGACCTCGAATACACCGGCGCTCTCGAGATGGCCGACATCGGGATGATCTTCCGTTACATGGTCAAGCGCGTCGCCCGGATGCACGGCCTCTACGCCACCTTCATGCCCAAGCCCATCAACGGCCAGAACGGCAGCGGGATGCACGTCCACCAATCTCTCTGGCGCGGGGGGAAAAACCTCTTTTTCGACGCGGACGGCGGTTATCATCTATCCGACATGGCCCGAGCCTATATCTCCGGGCTCGTGACCCACGCCCGCGAGATTTCGGCCGTCTTCAGCCAATGGATCAACTCCTACAAGCGCCTGATCGAAGGCTATGAAGCGCCGGTCTATATCGCCTGGGGGCAGCGGAACCGTTCGGCTTATATCCGGGTTCCCCGATACCAGCCCGGCAAGGAGCGGGCGACGCGAATCGAGCTTCGCTCCCCCGATCCCGGCTGCAACATCTACCTCGCCTTCGCCGTCATGCTTGCCGCCGGCCTCAAGGGCGTCCGGGAGAACTATCCCCTCCCCGATCCCGTCGAGGAGAACATCTACCATATGAGCAACGCCCGGCAAAAAAAATTCAAGATCCTCACCCTCCCCCGCGACCTCGAAGAGGCCGTCCATCTTCTGGAGAAGAGCGAGGTCGCCCGCGACGCTCTGGGCGAGGACATCTTCGGCAAGTTCATCGCCAATAAAGGCGAAGAGATCGCCGAGTACGCCAAGAACGTGAGCGCCGAGTACGACAAGCAGGTTTCGGACTACGAGGTCCGCCGCTATCTCCCGATCTTGTAAATCGCCTCCCCCTCGGCCGGTTTAGCGGCGAAGAGCCGGCCCTAGCCTCAGTTGCGGAATCTCTGTGGCGCGATACGCGCGATACAGCGCGATACGGGCTCTTGACATTATTTTCTTTTCTCTGTTATAAGAATTTTCCTATAATAACGTCGACTGAATAAACTGGAGTCATCCATTCATCGTCGGACGAAGGGTTTAGCCATATCTCGACGTCATCATAATATTGCTCACACGGAGGGACCTACGTGGATGTCCAAACTGACCGCGTGAATGCCTTTATCCTTAAACACAAAAGCCGGAAGAAGGCGCTCATCGCGATCCTCCAGGATATCCAGGCAGAGCACAATTATCTGCCCCCCGAGGCCCTTCGCCTTGTGGCCCGCTCCCTGAACGTCCCGCTCATCGACGTGATCGCCGTCGCGACCTTCTACCGCACCTTCAGCCTGAAGCCGCGGGGCCGCCACATCGTCACGGTTTGCCTGGGGACGGCCTGCCACATCCGCGGAGGCCCGAAAATTCTGGAGGAATTCGAGCGGAAGCTGGCCGTCAAACCGGGCGATACGACGCCCGACGGCCGGTTCACCCTCGAGACCGTGGCCTGTCTCGGCTGCTGCGCGATCGGGCCCGTCGTCGTCGTCGACCGCGATTATCACGCCCACACGACGACCCGGCAGGTCGACCGGATCCTCAACCGGTACCGGAAACCCGGGAGGGCCGCATGAACGCCGCCCAACCGTTGAAAACGATTCGAGATTTGAAGGCGCACATCGCCGACCGGAAAAAGCTCCGGGCCGAAGATGAGCGCCCCGTCCTGACCGTCTCGGCGGGCACGTGCGGCCGGGCCCGCGGCTCGCTCAAGGTCATCGCCGCCCTGCGGAAATCGCTCAAGACGGCCAAGCTGGAGAAGAAAGTCCAGGTCCGGGTGACCGGCTGCCACGGTTTCTGCGAAGCCGAGCCCAACATCATCATCCAGCCCCAGGACCTCTTCTACCAGAAGGTCGATCCCAAGCGGGCCGCGGACATCGTCGGCCAAACAATCAAGAAAAAGAAAGTCCTCGAGGACCTGCTTTACAAGGATCCGACGACGGGGGCGACGGCCTGCGAGGAGCACGAGATCCCGTTCTATAAAAAACAGAACCGGATGGTCCTCGGCGACAACGCCCTCATCGACCCCACCCAAATCGACGACACCTTCGCCATCGGCGGTTACGGCGCCCTTCTCAAGGCCCTGACCCGCCTGAGCCCGGACGAGGTCATCGCCGAAGTCAAGACCTCCGGCCTGCGCGGCCGGGGAGGGGCCGGCTTTCCCACCGGCAAAAAGTGGGAGGTGGCCCGGGCCCAAAAGACGACCCCGAAGTACATCATCTGCAACGCCGACGAGGGCGATCCCGGGGCCTACATGGACCGCAGCCTTCTCGAAGGCAATCCCCACCGCGTCCTCGAAGGGATGATGATCGGGGCCTACGCCATCGGCGCCCGCGAGGGCGTCATCTACGTCCGCGACGAATACCCCATCGCCGTCGAGCACGTCACCATCGCCCTCGAGGCCCTCCGCCGCATCGGCCTCCTCGGGGAGAACATCCTCGGAACGGGCTTCGACTTCGACCTCCGCATCGCCAAAGGCGCGGGGGCGTTCGTCTGCGGCGAGGAAACGGCCCTCATCGCCTCGGTCGAAGGCCGGGTCGGCGAGCCGCGTCAGCGGCCGCCCTACCCCGCGGCCAAGGGCCTGTGGGGCAAACCCACGGTCATCAACAACGTCGAAACCTGGGGCAACATCCCCCTCATCATCGCCAAGGGCGGGGCCGCCTTCGCCTCGATCGGAACCGCGGGGAGCAAGGGGACCAAGATCTTCTCCCTCGTCGGCAAGATCAAAAATACCGGCCTCGTCGAAGTCCCGATGGGCATCACCCTCCGGGAGATCATCTACGACATCGGCGGCGGAATCCCCGGCGACAAGAAATTCAAGGCCGTTCAGACCGGCGGCCCGTCCGGCGGCTGCCTCCCGGCCTCGAAGATCGACCTGCCGATCGACTACGAAAGCCTGGCCGCGGCCGGGTCGATCATGGGCTCGGGGGGCATGATCGTCATGGACGAGTCGACCTGCATGGTCGACGTGGCCAAGTATTTCCTCAATTTCCTCCGCGACGAGTCCTGCGGCAAGTGCCTGTCCTGCCGCGAAGGCACCCAGCGGCTCTGGGAGATCGTCAAACGGATCTCCGAAGGCCAGGGGAAGGACGAAGACCTCGTCCTCCTCGAGGAACTGGCCGAGTCGGTCAAGGACGCCTCGATGTGCGGCCTCGGACAGACGGCGGCCAATCCCATCCTTTCGACCCTCAAGTACTTCAAGGCCGAATACCGGCAGCACATCCGGCGCAAGAAATGCCCGGCTTTGGTCTGCAAGGAGATCGTCTCCTCGCCCTGCCACTACGTCTGCCCGATCGGCCAGGAAGCCTCGACCTACATCGCTCTCGTTTCCCAAGGCCGCTACGAGGAGGCCTACCGGGTCATCCTCAAGGACAATCCCCTGCCCTCGGTCTGCGCCCGGGTCTGCCACCATCCCTGCGAAAAAGCCTGCCGGGCCGGCGAGTCGGGCGATCCGATCTCGATCCGAGCCCTTAAGCGTTTCGTTCTCGACTGGGCCGCGGCCAACGGGGTCCGCTATGTTTCCGAGCCCGTCCGCCGGAACAAGGAGAAGATCGCCATTATCGGCTCGGGGCCGGCGGGCCTGACGGCCGGGTACTTCCTGGCCCGGAAGGGCTACCGGCCGACGATCTACGAAGCCCTTCCCGTGGCCGGGGGCATGCTGGCCGTCGGGATTCCCGCCCACCGGCTCCCCAAGGACGTCATCGCCCGCGAGGTCGAGATGATCAAGGCGGCCGGGGTGACGATCCGGACGAGCCAAGTCCTCGGCCGGGACCTCACCATCGACGGATTGTTCCGCGACGGCTACAAGGCCGTCTTCTGCGCGACCGGCGCCGGAAAGTCCCAAGCCATGGGCATTCCGGGCGAGGAAGGCGAAGGCGTGCTTCATTCCCTCGAATACCTCCGGGAAGTGAACCTCGGCGAAACCGTTCCCGTCGGCAAACGGGTCTGCGTCGTCGGAGGGGGCAACTCGGCCATCGACGCCGCCCGGGCCGCCCACCGCAATCCCGAGTGCGAAAAGGTCTCGATCCTCTACCGCAGGACCAAGGCCGAGATGCCGGCTCTGGCCGAGGAGGTCGACGCCGCCATCGACGAAGGCATCGACATCCAGTTCCTGGTCGCGCCCATCAAGGTCGTGACCGAGTACGGCAAGGCGACGGCCATCGAATGCGTCCGGATGAAGCTCGGCGACAAGGACGCGAGCGGGCGGCGGCGGCCGATCCCCATCGAGGGCTCGAATTTCACGATGCCTCTCGACACCCTCATCCTGGCCATCAGCGAGCGCCCCGACACCTCCTACATCGGCGAGGGCGACGAAATCCGCCGGGTCGAGGAGAACATCCACATCGACGAGGAGACGGCCGTGACGACCCGAGCGGGCGTCTTCGCCGGCGGCGACGCCGTGACCGGCCCCAACATGGTCGTCGAGGCCATGGCCGCGGGCAAGCTTGCGGCCGAGATGATCGAGAAGTACGTCCGCGGTCTCCCGATGCAGCGCGATTACCGGCTCACCCGGCCGTCGATGTACGTCCCCGCCGCCGCCGTCCCCGAAGCGGAGACGGCCTTGACCGAACGGCCGAAGATTCCCCACCTGTCCCCCGCCCAGCGGCGGAAGAATTTTCGCGAAGTCGAGATGGGGATGTCCGAAGCGGCGGCCTGCCGGGAAGCGCGGCGCTGCCTGCGCTGCGACCTGGAGACGAACGACGGCAAGGCGGCCATAGGAGCGAAGCCATGATCACCTTCATCATGAACGGCTTGGAGGTCAAGGCCGAGGATGGCTGGACGCTGCTCGAAACGGCCAAATTCTACGGCCTGGAGATCCCGACGCTCTGCCATAACGAAGGCTTGACCCCCTGGGGCGGCTGCCGGCTGTGCGTCGTCGAGGTCGGGACGAAACCCAAAACCCGGCTCGTCTCCTCCTGCACGTATCCCGTCGAGGAAGGCCTGATCGTCCATACGGACACCAAGCGGGTCATCCGGGCGCGACGGATGATGATCGAGCTCATGCTCTCGACCGCGCCCATGTCGAAGAAGATCCAGGACCTGGCCTCGAAGTTCGGCGTCACCGAACAGCGTTTCCCGCCCCGCAACGAAGAGTGTGTTTACTGCGGGCTGTGCGTCCGGATCTGCGACGAGCAGATGGATGCCCGGGCGATCGGATTCCAGAACCGCGGCCACAAGCGGAAGATCTCGACGCCCTTCCATCTCAAGTCCGAGGAGTGCCGGCTCTGCGGCGCCTGCATGTACATCTGTCCGGCCTGTTCGACCCGCTGCCAGGGCCCGAACGCCGAAACCGACATCTGCAACGCCTGCCTGCAGCTCGAGCCGACCTGCCTCGAGGAATTCGGCGAGCTCAACTGCTGGATGTACGATGTCGGCAGGTGCGGCACCTGCGTCCAAGATAAATCCGAATAATTTTCCAACAAGGAGGAAACGAACATGTCTTATACGAAACTCAATCGGAGCGCGGCGACCTTAACCAAGAACCGGACCGAAGGCTCGGTCAGCCCCTTCAGCGGGATGTGCGTGACCTGCGTGGACGGCTGCATCGGGATGTGCGAGATCGGAAAATCCGCCTACCGGGGAGCCGAAGTCCTCTACCCCCAGCCGTTCGGGATCATCACCGCCGGTTCGGAAAAGGACTACCCCTATGACCTCTCTCACTTCAGCATCATGGGGACGGCGGTGGGGGCCTACGGCGTCGAGGCCGACAGCGACAAAGCCACGTTCGAGAAAGTCTCGGTCGAGACCGCCGTGGGACGGGACAAGTCGATCAAGCTTAAGGTGCCCTTCGTCCTGGGCGGCATGGGCTCGACCAACGTCGCCAAGCAGAACTGGGAGGGATTGGCCGTCGGAACGGCCATCTCGGGCACGATCCTGACCGTCGGCGAAAACGTCGGCGGTATGGACGACGACTCCGAAATCAAGAACGGCCGGATCGTCCGCTCCAAGGACCTGGAGACCCGGGTCAAGCTCTACAAGGACTGGCAGGACGGCTACGGCACGATCGTCGTCCAAGCCAACGTCGAGGACACCCGGCTGGGCGTCCAGGAATACGCCATCAACAAGCTCAAGGTCGACACCGTCGAGCTGAAATGGGGCCAGGGCGCCAAGGACATCGGCGGCGAGGTCAAGATCAAAAGTCTCAAGAAAGCCCAGGAGCTCCGGAAACGCGGTTACATCGTCCTGCCCGATCCCGAGGACGCCAACGTCATCGCCGCCTTCGAAAAAGGCAGCTTCAAGGAGTTCGAGCGGCATTCGCGGCTGGGCATGGTCGAGGAAGAAGGCTTCATGAAGCGGGTCGAGGAGCTCCGCAAGGCCGGGGCCAAGAATGTCTTCCTGAAAACGGGCGCCTACCGGCCCGCCGATCTCGCCCGGGCGGTCAAATACGCCTCCAAGGCCAAGCTGGACATGCTGACCGTGGACGGCGCCGGCGGCGGCACGGGCATGAGCCCCTGGCGGATGATGAACGAGTGGGGCATTCCGAGCGTCGAGATCTGGAGCCTGACCTACCAGTATGCCCATACCTTGGCCAAAAAGGGCGAGTACCTTCCCGACATCGTCTTCGCCGGCGGCATCACCTTCGAGGACCAGATCTTCAAGGCCCTGTCAATCGGCGCTCCCTATGTCAAAGCCGTGGGGATGGCCCGCAGCCCCCTGGCCGCGGCCATGGTCGGCAAGACGATCGGCAAGCGGATCGACGAAGGCCAGATCCCGGTCTATGTCGAACGTTTCGGGAATTCCCGCGAGGAGATCTTCGTCACGGCCCCCGAGCTCAAGCGGAAATACGGAAAGCGGTTCGAGGACATTCCGGCCGGGGCATTGGGCGTCTACAGCTACTTCAAGCGTCTCGACCAAGGCCTCCGCCAGCTCATGGCCGGAAACCGGAAGTTCGCCCTGAGCTACATCACCCGCGACGACATCGCCGCCCTGACCAAGGACGCCGCCGACATCAGCGGCATCTCCTACGTCCTGGACGTCGACAAGGACGAGGTCTCGAAGATTCTGAAGGGCTGATCCTACCGACTTAAAATAAAAAGGGGACGGTTCTATTTTTCTTGGAAAAATAGAACCGTCCCCTTTTTTTCGGTTGCCTCGGCCGGCCGCCCAACATAGAATAAGACCGGCCGCGGATGCTGAAGCATAAAGAGACGGTCTTCATCGTTTTTCTGGCCGTCATCGTCTTCGGGATTTTCAGTCAGACGCTCAAGTATGAACTCGTCTGGGACGACGCCGAGTATCTCCAGAACGACGCCCCGTTTTTCGCCGGCCATGCGGCCTGGGAATCCTTCCGCTTGGGATTCTTCGTGGAAGGCGGAGAAGCCTTGGCCCGCTCGTATTATTACCGGCCCGTCGTCATCGCCTCCTTCATGCTCGAGAGGTCGCTCTGGGGGCTCAAGCCCTGGAGCATGCGCCTCGTCAATGTCATCCTCTTTGCCCTCGCCCTTGTCGCCCTGTACCGATTCCTCCTCCGCCAATCCGAGAAGCCTTATTTCGCGGAGATCGCGACCCTTCTTTTCGCCTTGAATCCTCTGAACGTCGACAACATCGTCTGGATCGTCGGCCGCTGCGACCTTCTCCTTCTTCTGTGGGGAGCCCTCGCCTTTCTGGCGCTCGCTCGATATGCGGACCGCCCTAAAGCCTCGCGATGGATTTTGTCCACGGCCGCCTTCGCCCTCGGCGTTTTCTCGAAGGAGAGCTTCGTTTTCTTCCTGCCCGCGCTTCTCGTCTACGAGTTCGTCCGGCGAAAAAGGCTGACGGCGGCCTATCATCTGGGCAATCTCGGAGTCGCGGCCGCGTTTTTCCTTTTAAAGAACGGCGTCCTGGGGATCGGAAGCCCGGCGCTCCATTTCCTGCCGGGATTGGGGAAGAACGTCCCCAAAATCCTCGCGAGCGCCGGCTACTACGCCCGGTCGATTTTCCTCCCGGTTGCCGCCGATCGGTTCCTGCCGGATGCCGAGCTCGCTACACCCGAATATTTTTACCTCGGGATCGGCTTAGCTTTATTCTTAACCATTTTGATCGTCTTCAGTTTTCGGAATAAATCCCTCGCTCTCCCCACCGCCCTCATGGCCGGCTTCGTCGCCGGAGCGCTGGGGCTGGCTTTCGCCCGCTTCATCAGCTATCCCCTATATGCCCGCTATATGATGATTCCCGCTCTCGGCGCAACCTGGCTCATCGTTCATGCTTTGGGACGCCTCAAGGAATGGCTTCGTTTCGTCGCCGCCTTCGGGATTCTCCTTCTTTTCATCCCCTCAGTCGTCCTGCGGGCTTTGGACTACCGGACGAACCTGGAGTTTTTCCAGAAGGCCGAAAGCGACTTCCCGGAAGAGGGGTATCTCTCCTACCAGGTCGCCGCCGCGTACCATGCGAAGACGGATTATCTCAATACCGAATTGGCCCTCCAGAGGGCGATGAGGCGGCCCCTCGACATCAAAATCGTCGTTTCCGCCCGGCTGCTTATGGCCCAGGTCGAGTTCAATCGAGCCGACTATCCAAAATCGCGCCGATGGGTCGAGAGCTTAGGAGATCTCCCTCCCGAGGCGTTCAATCGCTTCCTCAGGTTTCAGGCCGTCCATCAGACAGCCCTCATCGCTGTCTCCGAAGGCGACGCTGCCGCGGCCGAAGGATACTTCCGGGACAACATCGATAAATATCCGGAGCGCTGGGACTCCTATCGCGAGCTCGCCCATCTCTATCTCGGACGGGAGGAATGGGACAAGGCCGAAGAGGTCGAGAAGATGATGAAAGACCGTTTCGGGAAAATCGTCGACCTCGAGGCGGCGCGGGTCCGCGAGGAATTCAGGACACTCTCGGAGGCCGAGAAAGCCGATTTTTATTCCCGCCACCGGAACTACGCCCGGGCGATCGAAATCCTCCGGGGGCTTCCGTCGCCCGCGCCGGAGGAGGAAATCGGACTGGTTCGCCTTTTATTCCGGGCGGGTCGCGAATTTGAGGCGAGGGAGACGATCGACCGGATCGCAAAGAACCGGCCCGGCAACGTCAAGGCCTGGAACGCGGTCGGAATGCTCTATCTGCGCGAATTCCTCCGGGTCGAAGACGCCCTCGCCTGTTTCCGGGAATCGCTCCGGAGCGACCGCAACCAGCCCGAGGTCGCCGGCCTCGCCGTCCAGCTTTCGGGCTATCTGCGGACCGCCCAACCCCTCACCCCGCCCCCTCGACAATCCCCTCGACATTGAGTCTTTAAGAAAATAGCCTTACAATGAGAATAATGAGGCAAAACAACGTCTTTATAATGGATGAAAAAACAAATATTTATTGCGAAAAGGCCCATTAGAAAAAAAATGACGAGTCTTATCAAGGATCTCGACTCTCATATCTCCCAAGCAGTGACCCATTTCTGGCGTAAACGACAAGAACAAGAGGATAAGCAAAAAGCTTCAGGCAGAAAGGATCAGGGATCGCGAAGTG
>Ga0315289_10007564_pt1 | contig 15806 bp, 15 predicted proteins | sample YL17G11_40_MG_FD_203452 | JGI IMG/M metagenome (GOLD analysis project Ga0315289, IMG submission 203452) | Sediment microbial communities from Yellowstone Lake, YNP, Wyoming, USA - YL17G11_40 | ecosystem: Environmental > Aquatic > Freshwater > Lake > Sediment | place: USA: Wyoming | collected... | reverse complement strand
TGGATTAATTCCTTCTCCGATTTTTCTTTTTTGCCCTCTTCCTTATTAAATGTTATTTGAGAATCAAGCCTTGAAATACCGATGCAATCAATAGGTCCGATTACTTCAAATACGAGAGTATCTACTCGATAATCAAAGAAATGCCCACCTATAGTGTGCACTGCTGACGAAATCGTATAGGAACCAATGCCAATATTCATAGGCAAATCAAAATCGACAAAAACCTTCTCCCCTTCAAGATAACATCCCGTATCAATCTTTTTCAGATAAGTATTTGTCCCGAAAATCTCCTGTCCGATTCTGTTCTTTATCATTACACCAAAAACAGGATTATCAACATTCGCATTAAATAAAATTTCATATCTAATTTTTGCTTTTTCACCTGATACAATCTTAGTTGTCTCTTTGCCTTCTGAATTAAAAATTCGAATGGAAACAATCTTCACCTCAAATGTTCCGAACCTCTGCTCTAACATACCTCCACCTGTTTGTAGTGCCCCTATATCATGAAAAGTTATTCCTCTGGCGCCACTTACAGGTTGTGTGGATAATCGCTCCGCAATTAACACATTATACCTATGTATCACATCTTTAGGATTTCCTTTTGCAATCAAATTCCCCCTATCGAGCATCATTGCGTAATTACAAACCAATGAAATTATATTCACATCATGCGATACAAAAAAAATTGTAACACCACGTTTCTGTAATTCCCTTATCTTGCTCAAACATCTATGAGCAAACACCGCATCTCCTACTGCTAAAGCCTCGTCTACTAACAAAATATCAGGATTAACATTTATTGCAATTGAAAAAGCTAATCGGACAAACATACCTGTAGAATAGGTCTTCACAGGCATATCAATATAATGACCAAGCTCGGAAAATCTTATCACTTCATCATACATTTCATCAATCTCATCTTGTGTGAATCCCAAAAGTGATGCACTCATACTGATATTTTCTCTGCCAGTAAATTCAGGATGAAAGCCTGTCCCCAGTTCTATTATTGACGATACTTTACCCTTAACTTCAACAGTTCCTTCGGTCGGTTCAATTATCTTTGCTAAAATCTTTAACAGAGTGCTTTTCCCGGCACCATTCGGACCCATCACACCAACAGTCCAGCCCTTTTCAATCTCAAAATTGATCTGGTTCAATGCTGTAAATTCTCTATAATATCCTTTACTCTTAAATCCAAGTTTCTCTTTAATACGATTAAACGGCTTTGAATAACTTCTATATTTTTTAGTTAATTCTTTAACCTCAATCGCAATCATTCATCAAACCTCATCCACGAACTTTCTTTTGCTTCTCTGAAAAATTCCCACTCCAATCACAAGCATAACGAAAGACAATACAACTAAATACACTAAGCTAATAATATTGGGAAATTTTTTATACATTAAGATATCCCTATAGATATTAACCATCTGATAAAAGGGATTGATGATAAACCAGTAATGCACAATTTTAATCTTAAATATATCGGGCGAATAAACAATCGGCGTTCCCCAGAATAAAAATGTAAAAACAGCTCCCAATATCTGTGAGGTATCCCTGAAGAATACATTTATTGTGGCAAAAAAATATGACGGTCCTAACGTAAATATAAGCTGAAGAAAAAATACAAAAGGCAAGAAAACGATATAAATGAGTATCATTGGTCCTTCGATGATAATTAAAAAAATTATAAACAAGCCATACGCTATGAAGAGATGAACAAAGCTCGATAAGTTTGCAAAGAGCGGTAGGATGGTTTGTGGAAACGAAACTCTCTTTATCAGCGATGAATGTTCTATAATGATATTTGAAGACCGTATTATTGACTCACTCATTGCATTCCACGGAAATAACGCACAACAAAGATAAATCGCAAAATCTTGTAATCCGCCTTTACCTCCAATCTTAACATTCCATATCTTCGAAAACAAAACTATATATATAGAAAGCATAATTAATGGATTAATAACTGACCAGAAAACACCTAACGCAGATCCCACATACCTTGCCCGTAAATCCCTCTTTATCATCGCAAATAATATATGTTTATTTTTTATAATTTCACCAAACAATCTTTTCTCCATTCCACACAATAACAATCTATCTATATTCAGTTACTTTCAAAATCCATTATAGTCAAATCATTTTTAGTAAACAAAAGATCTAAAAGTCTCATTCATTAAATCTTTTTAAAATAAACTGTTTTTACCCTTTACACTTTATATTTATAAAAAAATACTTGACAACAAACTTTATAGTTATGAGCATATGCTCATAATAAAATTAGAATTAAAATCAATATGCCTAGACCTCATAAATGTAGATGTATTTTTTTTGAACCCAATATTTCTGTGTTTAAACCAAAAGGAGTTCCAGCTTATGAGCTCGAAGCTATCGAATTAAGACTCGATGAACTCGAGGCTATTCGTCTTGCGGATTTAGAGGGTCTTTATCAAGAAGAAGCAGCGAAAATGATGAATATATCTCGGGCAACATTTGGAAGAATTGTGGATGAAGCCCATCATAAAATCGCAAGTGCATTATTAAACGGCAAAATGATTATTTTTAAAGGAGGGAATGTCAAAATGCCAGACAAGAGAACTTTCATATGCGCCGATTGTGACCACCATTTTCAAGTTCCGTATGGAACCCAACGTCCTCAAGAATGTCCATCCTGTCATAGTCATAACATTCACAGAGCACCTGAAGAACGAGGTGGAAGAAGATGGGGAAGACAAGGTTTTGGACGAGGACAATCCGATAAGGATCCAAAACGGTTAGGGCTTTGTATGGATTCTAAATCTAACAATGAACCTATACAAAATAACCAACCACAAAACGAAAAATTAAATAAAAAGGAGGATAAAGAATAATGAATATAGCCATAGCTTCTGATGACAGTGTTAAAATTTCTTCTCATACAGGAAGATGTAAAGGTTTTGTAATCTTTGTAATTCGAAACAAAAAAGCTATACACAAAGAATACAGAGAAAATTCATTTACTGACCACACTCATAATAAATGCAATAATACGAATTCCCCCGATATTGAACATAATCAACATTCACATAGTTCTTTGATCAATGCCCTCAGTGACTGTAAAGCATTAATCACTGGTGGAATAGGTCCCCGTCTCATTACGGATTTGAATTTACAAGGTATAAAAGTTTATGTTCCCACTATCAATAACGTTGAGGAAGCGGCGGATTTATTTGCAAAAGGGAAATTGTCTGATATGATTAGTCCGGGTTCTTGTTGTCATAAGTAAAAATTATCTAATATGTTCCAAATTTTAATTCTTAAATAATAATTTATCTAACTCTATAATTTCATTAACATATCGAAAAAAAATCTCATTATTCCTACTTATGTCTTTACATTATTAATATGCTATAAATGACGTTGATTTTCATATAGAAAATGGCGAGCATCTAAGCTTTAAAGACAGAAGTTTTGATATTATCTTTTGCGTTAATACGCTCCACCATTTAATTAACCCCTATAAAGTTACAGATGAATTTTTCCGCGTGCTTTCTTTGGGAGGGAAAATTATCATAAGTGATTTTATGAAAGAAGGCTTTAAGATAATGGATAGAATTCATACTTTGGAAGGAAGGACGCACGACGTAAGTAAGGCTACAATGACTGATATTGAAAGTTATTTAATAGACAAAGGGCTCAGAACACAAAAATATACAAGTAAATTTCAGGAGGTCTTAATTGCGTATCGACAAATTATATGATTATTTCAACGTAATGCGACATTTATGTCGCAGAGACATACGAGATAAATCTCGTGTTACAACTGCAAGAAAAAAGGGGGGAATAGTGAAAACAATGTTGCATTTAATAATGTGATGTTCAATAATAAAATGAATATGGCGAGAAAAATGAGCTATAATTATGACTAAAAAATTTCATAAGAATTGTTTTGCCTGTGGGAGACATTCTAAAAATAATTTGAAATTAGAATTTAAACTACTGAGTAACAATACTCTTTATGGTAAATTCAAAATCCACAAAAATTATCAAGGATATGATAATATATTACATGGTGGGATTATTAGCACAATTTTAGATTCAAGTATGATAAATTTATTCTATATGAAAGATGGTTTGGAGTTAAAAACAGTTAAATTAAATATATGCTTTAGGAAACCAATACCGACAGAAAAAACTATCACTGTTAGTGCAATTGCTGATAATAATACCCGGCATTTTTATAGAGCAAAATCTCAGATAAAGATTGATAATACAGTTTTTGCCGAAGCAGAAGGATATTTTAAAAAATAAAATTAAAGAAATTGAGGTTAAATTATGAAAATAGGAATTATAATCTATTCAAACGACACTGAAACTGTATGGAATGCTTTTCGGTTTGGGAACTTTGCTTTGAAAGAAGGAGATGAAGTAAAATTATTTTTATTAGGTAAAGGCGTGGAGTGCGAATCTCTTGATACCGAAAAATTCAAGGTAACAGAACAAATACGCCTCTTCGTTAATAGCGGTGGTAAAATATTTGCTTGCGGTGCCTGTCTCAAAATCCGTCACTCTGAAGGTTCAGAAATGTGTCCATTGTCAACGATGAAAGATTTGTATGAGATAGTAAAAGAGAGCGATAAAGTTGTTACATTTTGAACAGACCACAGGAACAGGCTTCCTTTATTTTGATGAAGCAGTTAGAAAGATCTTCAAATGAATAAAGATATAGTAATCAAAGTATCAGATTTAACAAAATGTTACGGTGAGATTCTTGCGGTTGACCATATCAACTTTGAGGTTGAGAAAGGTGAGGTTTTTGGATTTTTAGGTCCCAATGGGGCTGGGAAAACCACAACTATAAGGATGCTTACAGGGCTTTCTAAGCCCACAGATGGGAAGGCATCTATTTTGAGACTCGACATTAATTCACAAATTGTACAGATAAAGAAACATATTGGAGTTGTTCCAGAAAGTTCCAATCTCTATGATGAGTTGAGTGGTTTTGACAACTTATTATTCATAGCACAGCTTTATGGTGTTCCCTCAAGAGAGCGCAGGGAAAAAGCGGAAGAATTACTGAAAACCTTTAAACTCTACGAGCGTAAAGACAATCTCTTTCGCACATTTTCCCGCGGTATGAAGCGGGCTTTAACAATCGCAGCAGCCTTGATTCATAATCCTAAAATTCTCTTTCTGGACGAGCCTACAGTCGGCTTAGATGTAGTGGCTGCCCGTTCTTTGCGTAATTTGATTGGCAACCTTCATCAGCAAGGAATAACTATCTTCCTCACAACTCATTACTTAGAAGAGGCAGATATTTTGTGTAACCGCGCAGCTATAATCGTAAAAGGACAGATTATGGCAATTGATACCCCTGAGAACCTGAAAGCTAAAGCTGAAGTAAAATCTCTTGAAGAGGCATTTATGAAAATTACAGGTTTAGAGCCAGAGGTTTTAGCAATTGAAAAAGGAAAGTAAGATGTGGCATGATAACTTACGAGGCATTTTCTATATCGCCTTAAAAGATATGAAGACATATTATCTTAAACCACCTTCTATTAGTTGGGGTATTGTTTTTCCTATTACCTGGATATTGGCTTTCTATTTAAGGAATCCTCAAGATTTTGAAGAACTTGTTCCTGGATTAATTGCTATGACTATTCTTTTTAGCACTACGGCCAGTGAGGCAGTAAATATAAATTTTGAACTTCGAGTTGGTTCTTTAGAAAGATTAATTTTAGCTCCGATTAGCATATCCTCTGTTCTGTTAGGTAAGATTTTAGGGGGAGTTGTCTTTGGACTAATTATGACTTTGTTAGTAACTTTTAGTTCAGCATTGATAATCGGAGTTTATCCTAATATATTTTATCTTATTCTAATTATCTTCCCATCTCTGTTAGTCTTTTCCTCCTTAGGTGCTTTATTATGCGTTTTAGTAAAGGAGGTTTTTGAAGCGCAGACCCTACTTAATTTACCGAGATTTATAATGATATTTTTATGTGGTGTTGTTTATCCTATTTCAAAATTACCAAAAGTACTCCAATATATTTCCCACTTAATGCCATTGACATACACCGTTAGCGGACTAAAAGCCTCTTTCTTAAGAGGTCCAAATTCAATAATTCTTAAGGATATATTTGTGCTTCTTTTATTTTTCATAATTTTTATTTTTCTTGGGATAAGGATGTTTTATAAAAAATTTGAATAGAATGGAACAAATTATATCTAAAAATATAGAAACGCAAAGCATTGTGTCTCTAAAGCAGCATTTGCCCCAGCACTATTGTTTTAATAGGGCTGTAATATCTGTCCGATTCAGGGTAACCACAGGCTTCAGCTTGTATTAAATAATTGCAATCTAAAGGCTTGTCCCTGTGAAAACAAGATTACGACTACCAAAATGATTATAGATAAGTGAATATGAAAAAAATCAAAACAAAAACAAAAGAATACACATTTACAATAAACTCAAAATGGATAAGCGGGTATCGAGGGATTTCCTGTAAAGATTTAAATCATAACATTGAAGTGGGTTATTCCCCCCATTCTCTGTAAAAAAGTTGATGGTGTTTGGACGCCAGAGGAGTTATTTGTCGTTTTTATTGAAAGTCGAATAATGATAACTTTCATTTTGTTAGCTCAAAGGAATCAGATTGAGATACTATCATATCAATCTCATACAGAAAATAGAATGATCAATGATAACGGAATTCCACATTTTGTTAATATTTATATCTATCCTGAGATTACCGTCAAAAAGGAATCGGATGTCTCCTATCTCAATGACATTTTAAATCAAGCAGAGAAGTTATGTTTGTCATCCATAGCGGTCTCAATAAATGCTTCTACTTTCTTTTCTGGATTGTCACAACTTTCTTTTTGGTCACAGTTTTTACAATTCATATAACAATTTTCTACCATTTTTTTCTCCTTATTTTTTCTTATGTATTTTTAATAACTGATTTTTTTAATTTCCTTATATAGAATTTATGTCCTTTGTATTCTGATTCCACTAACTGACCTTGTTTAATTAATCGGTCTATAACCGACCAATCAGATTTAGCTCGTTTTAGAAAATCTTTCAGTGCTTCCTCTCTCATAGGATGTACTGAGGTAATACTTAAAATATCTTCTTCTGCCTTACCTGTAAAGGCAAAGGCATTGCCTTCATAACCGATAAGACATTCTACCTGATTAATTTTCCCCTTAAAGAGATTATAGCTCCGGTTCACCACTTCCTCGGGGGGAGCTTGCACCCATCTATCTGCTGGAGGTCGGATAGGCAAGGATAAATAAGACCGGTTCGGTTTAAGTTGAGCTAAAAAATCAGCCACTCTTTCTATATGTTGTTTATTATCATTAATATTCTTAATTAACATCGTTTCCGTTATTATTTTTCCTCTAAAAGTTTCAGCAAATTCCAAAATGCTCTTTAATATAGAGTCTAAATGTAGATTACGATGGGGTCGATTAATCCTCCGCCAGATTTCTTCTTCAGTAGAATCAACTTTTAAAGAGATTAAGTCTGCTTCTTTTAAATTTTCTCTCACCTGTTTCTGATCTATAAGAGAAGCATTGGTAATAACTGCAATTTTAATCCCTAAAGATTTTATTAATTTAATTTCTTGACCCAAATTGATATCTAAAGTAGGTTCTCCATTAGGTACAAAAGTAAGGTAATCAATGGATTCTTGCATTTTCTTGGTTTTTTCCACTTTATCTTGGACTTCATTTAAAATCTTCTGGGGTGGATAAAAACTACGAGGCTTGACTTCCATATTAACCGTTTTCCCTAATTGACAATATACACAGGAATAGGTACATATCTTATGGAGAATATTGTTTATCCCTAAGCTACGACCTAAACGCCTGGAAGGTATCGGTCCAAAGGTAAGCATAATATCTCCTTTAACTTAATTAAAATCTATAATTTTATTTTAAATGAAGCAACAACTCGAAAATTATAAACACATAGTAGTTATTATAATTATTACTCTCATAGGTTTTACAATATTTTTCAATTCATTTCACAACAATTTTGTCTTTGATGATAGACCTGTCATATCAGAAAATAATTTAATCAAAGACTTAAGAAACGCTCCACAAATATTTACAACAGGCTACTGGCGTGGTGGATTAGGTCAAGACCTCGGACTATATAGACCCCTTACTATTTTTTCTTACGCTATCAATTACAGATTTCATGAATTCAATGTTGTCGGTTATCATTTAATTAATATCATTCTTCACATTTTGATTACTTTTCTCATTTATTTAGTAATCATAGAATTATTCAGCAATTTTATGTTAGCGATTATTTCTTCGCTTCTTTTTCTCACACATCCAATACATACAGAAGCGGTCACAGGATTAGTCGGAAGAGCTGAACTCTTATCAGCACTTTTCTTCTTTTTATCTTACTTATTCTTTGTTAGAATTAGAAAATTGGAGAATGTAGAATCTGTGTCAATAAGTCATGCTGAACTTGTTTCAGCATCGCTTATTTCTACATCCAAAGAGATTCCGAAACAAGTTCGGAATGACATTTCCCTTAAATGTAGGGAACGGTCGCGACCGTTCCCTACAGTGCTTCATATCATATTTCTTTGTTCTTATTTTCTTGGATTATTATCAAAGGAAAATTGCTTATCTCTTATTTTTATCTTACCTATCACAGACATAATAATATTTTCACAAGCTTCTCTCAAAAATTATTTCACAAAACTTAAAGAATATTTGGGAATCTACATAGGTCTCGTCTCCGCCACAATCCTTTATCTCGTTATAAGAGCACTTGTTCTGGGCAGTTTCTTCCCCAAAATCCCTGTGGATTTTTTAGATAATCAGTTGGCTTACGAATCCCATTTCTGGCGAATAATATTCTCCATTAGAATCCTCTTTAAATACATTTACCTCCTAATATTCCCCTTAACATTAAGTCCCGATTATTCTTATAACCAAATATCGCTCCAGCATTCATTAATTCAGATTGAGAATCTGATTCCCATAATACTTTTTGTTCTCATCGCATTATTTATCCTTGTTAGTATCAAAAAATTAAAATTTATTGGCTTTTCGATTCTATTTTTTTTCCTTACCATATTTTTAACATCAAATATTTTATTTCCCATCGGCACAATTATGGGTGAAAGATTATTGTATCTTCCATCATTTGGATTTTGTCTATTTCTTGGATACCTTCTCAATCCTGAAACCTATAAAAAAATATCTCAAACTCAAGATGTATCAAATTATGAGAATGAAAATCATAATTTACCCATTAACAAATTAATCACGATTAACAAGTTTTCGTTTCTATTAATTTTTTCATTAATAATTATAATATTTTACTCATTTCGAACATATCTTAGAAATCCTGATTGGTATGATGATTATACATTATATTCTTCTGCAGTTAAATCGGTATCGAATAGTTCAAAGGTTCACGGAAATTTAGGAGAGGTCTATCGCAGGTGGGGATTACAATACTCATCAAATAAATATTATTCTATGGCGATAGAGGAACTAAATATTGCTCTGAAAATTTATCCGAACAATTCTAATGCCTTAAATAGTCTTGGTGTTACATATTCCATTCTCAAAGAATATGATAAAGCAATCGAGTATCTTGAGAAATCATTTGAACTTAAACCAAAAGCAGATACACTATTTAATCTCGGAGAATCATATTATAACAAAGGAGAGTATAAACAAGCAGTCAAATATTTCGAAGAAACAATTAAGATGAATCCTGATGATACAATTGCCAAGATGCGTCTCAAGATGTCAATCGATAAGGCAATATTTCAATAATACTTTTGCAATTCGACATTATAAGTTTTTAAGAATTATTGTTCCATTTTATGTGGAGTGCGGTAGCTTGCTACCGCTTTGGAAAGCGAGACCTTGGTCTCGCCCATTTGTAGGGGTCAATTATGCCTATCCACCATGGTGGAAGCAAGCTTCCACAAAACAAAGCGAAAGCAAGCTTTCGCACTCCAAAAGAGAGAAAAATCCACACTCTTATAGAATCATTTGGAACAATAATTTATGAAAACTTATTATGTCGCAATATTATGCAAACTAAATCTCGCACTACAAAGAAAAAAATCCCTATAAAATAAAGACCCTTGATTCTCCTTTGGTGAGAGGTGGGCAGAGAATCAAGGGCATAAGAGTGGAGTTATTTTAAAGAGACTAATGCTTTTTCTAACAAAACCAAATAAAACAAGTCAAGTAAAAAAACAGAACATTATTCTTTTTTACACCTCTAAATTTTGAGTCAAAAAACTATTCTATTGTATTACCCACATTATTTTAGACCAGCTTTAGATTCAATTTTATAATTATTTTTTAATTTTAGTTAGTCTTTTATAGGGAATTTATCCCATTCAATAGGCGGATGTTTTCTTAATTCCTCAATAATTTTTAAGGTTTTTTCACTGGGATTAAATGGCTTAACAATTTCACCTGTTATATCTATAATTTCCACTGAGGAATTATTATAGACAACACCACTTACAATGACATCCACACCTGATTTCTTTGCTATCTCAGGAAATGAATCCTTAATATATACCAATAAATCATCTACAGGTGCATTCCCAAATCCTTGCCTGTGAAGTTTATCCTGAAGTTTTTCCCCTTTTTGCTTCAATTCATCCATACGTTTCTTATCCCCTTTAGCCTCAGCATCTTTGTATTCTTTCATCAAGTCCTGTGAAAAAGTATTATATTTTGATGCAGCGAAGGCTACAGCTATTGCTCGCGATTCAAAAACACCTACACGAAGTTTTTTGGGAGACGTAGAGGTTGCTGACTCTTCTCCTAATACTAACACAAAGATAAGACTAACCAAGATGGTGACTGCAATAAATACAAGAAAAGTAGTTTTTCGAAAATTATTAATAATTCTCACTTTTCTCCCTCCTTAGAGAATATTCATTAAAAATAAAATCTATGAAAGATGACAAATAGATGTAAAGAAATAATTTAAATTAATAATGTTCTAAGAATAAAAATCATTTATTATAAAATCCTTGACAACTAAATCTATAGAGTTGGAAATTTGTTTATTAGAAATTTTTATCAATTTAACCAAAAACTGTAATATTACTGATTTCTAAAATTGACTTTGCCTGCGTTTTAAAAATCAAATTTTAGTTGTAAAGGCTATAGGATATGTTTGTGTCTTTCAATAATAGTATCATTTCAACTTCTCAATTTTTTCTCAGGACAATTCCCCTATTGAGAGGGATTCGGGGTGTGTTAATCCACCAAAGTGGGGACTACAAACAAATACCCCACCTTAGAGGAACGCATATATGCGTTCCCTACAATTCCAAGATAAAATATTAATCAAAGGAGCATAAATTATGGGTAAAGAAAAAACCACAATCGATGGGAATACGGCTGCGGCTCACGTAGCTTATGCCTACAGCGAAGTCGCCGCGATTTATCCCATCACACCCTCTTCTCCTATGGGAGAATTAGCGGATGATTGGGCAGCAAACAGTCGAAAAAATATCTTCGGGCAAATCGTGTCTGTTGTGGAACTCCAATCAGAAGGAGGTGCCTCAGGGGCTGTTCATGGCTCTTTAGCCGCTGGCGCCTTGACATCAACATTTACTGCCGCTCAGGGTTTACTGTTAATGATTCCTAATATGTATAAAATTGCTGGTGAATTATTACCCGGCGTTTTCCACGTCTCAGCTCGAACCGTTGCATCTCATGCACTTTCTATTTTTGGTGACCATTCAGACGTAATGGCAACTCGTCAAACAGGTTTCGCCTTTACTGCCTCTGGTAGTATCCAGGAAGTCCACGACATTGCTATTATTACACATCTTTCAGCTATAGAATCAAGCATCCCATTTCTACATTTCTTTGATGGTTTCAGAACTTCTCACGAAGTTCAAAAAGTAGAAATCCTTGACTATGAAGAATTAGCAAAACTTGTTGATTATGAAGCCATCAAAAAATTCAAGGAAAGAGCATTAAATCCAGAACATCCAATAACACGCGGAACAGCCCAAAATCCCGATGTCTTCTTCCAGAATCGTGAAGCCTGCAATCCTTACTATCTAAAAATCCCTGCTATTGTTGAGAATGTTATGAAAAGAGTCAGTAAGGTTTTAGGAAGAAACTATAACCTCTTTGATTATGTGGGTGCTCCAGATGCTCAACACATTATTGTTGCTATGGGCTCCTCTATAGAAGCTATTGAGGAAACAGTTGAGTACTTAAATAAAAAGGGTGAAAAAGTTGGTCTTGTCAAAGTTCGTCTATATCGTCCTTTTTCAGTTGAACACTTTTTAAAAGTTATCCCCAAGAGCGTAAAAATAGTCAGCGTTCTTGATAGAACAAAAGAACCTGGCGCTATCGGAGATCCCCTTTATCAAGATGTCGTAACAGCCTTCTCAAAATCTGATATGAACCCAATAATTCTCGGTGGACGATATGGACTCAGTTCAAAAGAATTCAATCCTCCAATGATTAAAGCCATCTTCGACAATATGAAAGTCAACAATCCTAAAAATCATTTCACAGTTGGAATTGTTGATGATGTTACTAATACCTCTTTAGAAGTTAAAGAAAGCATTAACACAGAAGACCCAAAAACAAAAAGATGTAAATTCTGGGGTTTGGGAGCTGATGGAAGTGTTGGTGCAAGTAAAAACTCGATTAAAATTATCGGCGATTATACTGATATGTACGCACAAGGCTATTTTGTTTATGATTCGAAAAAATCAGGTGGAATCACAATTTCACACCTAAGATTCGGACCCAAACCTATTAAAAGCACCTATCTCTTAACCGAATCAGATTTCATTAGTTGTAATCATCCTTCTTATGTCACGCGGTATGATATTCTTGATGGAATCATAGAGGGCGGTGTATTCCTCCTTAACTCCGAATGGTCTGCGAAAGATATGGAAACCCAGCTTCCCAATAAACTGAAAAAAGTTATCGCACAGAAAAAAGTCAAATTCTACAACATAAATGCCTTTAAGCTTGCGGAAGAAATCGGATTAGGTGGCAGAATCAATACCATAATGCAATCAGCCTTCTTCAAATTAACAAATATTATCCCCTTTGAAGATGCTGTTAAATATATGAAGGAAGCGATTCTCGATACGTACGGAGCAAAAGGTGAAGACATTGTTAAAATGAACTATGCATCTATCGATAAAGGTGGCTCCGAAATTGTTGAAATTCCTGTTCCTAAGGAATGGGCTAATTTGCCTGTAGAAAAAGAAAAATTACCCGACAATTGGACCACATTTGTCAAAGATGTTGCCTGTGTGATTAATAAACTACACGGTGATGATTTACCTGTCTCCGCATTCAATCCTGATGGGAGTTTCCCGAACTCTACAACTCAATATGAAAAAAGAGGAATCGCCATTAATTTACCAAAATGGATTGCAGAAAATTGTATCCAGTGTAACCAATGCACTTATGTTTGTCCTCATTCCGTCATAAGGGCATTTCTATTTGAAGAAAAAGATATTAAAGATGCGCCCAAGACATTTAACACTCTTGCTGCTATAGGAATTAAAGAACCTGCTGGATTAAAATATCGCATCCAGATTAGCTCACTTGATTGCACAGGCTGTGGTAATTGTTCTGACGTTTGCCCGGGAAAGAAAAATGTGAAGGCACTCGAGATGGTTCATGCACCTGATATTATGGAGCAAGAAGATGAGAACTGGAAATACGCCATTTCCAAACCACGTGTAGATAATCCATTGAGCGTTAAGACATTGAAAGGTTCACAATTCAACTTCCCATTATTTGAATACCACGGGGCTTGTGGGGGATGTGGAGAGACACCTTACATTAAAGTTCTCACTCAAGTTTTTGGTGAGCAAATGCTTATTGCCAATGCCACTGGATGCTCCTCAATTTATGGTGGGACAGCTCCATCTCAACCTTTTACAGTCAACAAAGATGGGTTTGGTCCCGCCTGGGCTAATTCGCTGTTTGAGGATAATGCGGAATATGGCTTTGGGTTCAGACTTGCCATTGACCAGATTCGGTGTAGGCTCGAAGAGCTTGCTAAAAAAGCCGTCACATTCGAAATTTCTGCTGAATTAAAAGAAGCCTTGAAAAATTGGGTTGAAAAAATCAATGACTTTGAAGAATCAGGAAAATTAACAAAGAAAATAAAAAAGCTTCTGCCTGATGCTATCAAATCTGCCAAGAATGACGAATTAAAAGCTATCCTTTCTGAAATAAAGAGTAGAGAAGAATATCTGGCAAAGAAATCCGTGTGGGCTATTGGCGGTGATGGTTGGGCTTACGATATCGGTTTTGGTGGGTTAGACCATATAATGGCAATGAACAGAGATGTGAATGTATTAGTCTTAGATACTGAAGTTTATTCCAATACTGGTGGACAGGCATCCAAAGCGACTCAGATGGGAGCCATTGCAAAATTCGCCGCTGCTGGAAAATCCATCCGTAAAAAAGACCTTGGTTTAATGTTAGTCACTTATGGATATGTTTATGTTGCTCAAGTATGTATGGGAGTTAATAGGAATCAGTATCTGAAAGCAATTCTCGAAGCTGAATCTTATCCGGGACCCTCTATAATCATTGCCTATTCGCCTTGCATCGCTCATGGAATTAGAGCAGGTATGGGACTCTCACAGCGCGAAGGCTTAGAAGCCACAGAATGTGGTTATTGGCCCATTTATCGTTATGACCCAAGACTCGAGCTTGAAGGGAAGAATCCATTCCAACTTGATGGACCAAAGGAATTAAATGGCAAATTCCAGGATTTCCTCAAAGGAGAAGTCCGTTTCAATTCATTAAAGAAATTATTCCCAGACAGAGCAAAATGGCTATTTGTTGAAGCCGAAAAAGATATGAAAAAACGCTTCAACACCTATCGTAAAATGGCAGGTCTTGAGCCAGTGCAATAATAAACAAATATACTAACAGGCAATAAGAGGGGTTCTCATTTAGAGAATCCCTTTTTCATTATACTAAATTTTATTGGGATCTGATTAAGTATGCAAAAGTTAAAAAATAAATTTTCATAATGTTCTGGTAATGTAAATTAATTATTATAACTTTTGTTTTTATTTATAATTAAAGGTCTCTGAAAAATCAAATTATTATTTGTAAATACAAAATTGCTTTGCTACACCCAACAATAATAATCCTCCTTTATGCGTGTAAATTAAAGATTCCACGTATAAGCAGAAATTTTTCTTTTTCGTCTTATTCTTAAATGGTAAGAATTCACAATTACCTACTAATTTTCATAAACTTTAAATATCAGTTTGAGACTTCTGAAAAACCAAACAAACTACGAGATTCTTCGCTTCGCTCAGAATGACACACCCTCACCCTTCCCTCTCCTATTGGGAGAGGGTTTAGGGTGAGGGAATGTGTGTCAGAAATAAAAACATTGATAACGGAACAATTTGGCTTCATGTTAGTTTTTCAGAGATCTCAATCCAAAAATATAAAAAGGAGAGAACTATAATGTTAGCTGAATTCTCCATTTTCCCTTTAGGAAAAGGAGTAAGTCTTAGTACTTATGTTGGGAAAGTCTTAGATATTGTTGATAAAAGTGGGCTTGATTATAAATTAACATCTATGGGAACAATTATTGAAGGTGATTTTACCAAAGTTATGTCACTCATTGCGAAATGCCACAAAGCTGTCCTTAAAGATTGTAACAGAGTTATTACAAACATAAAAATTGATGATAAAAAAGGCGCTAAAGGAGCAATGACAAAGAAGGTCAAATCAGTTGAAAAAATTGTCGGTAGGAAATTGAAAAAATAATATACAAGTAACTGTTG
>Ga0315289_10007563_pt1 | contig 15806 bp, 13 predicted proteins | sample YL17G11_40_MG_FD_203452 | JGI IMG/M metagenome (GOLD analysis project Ga0315289, IMG submission 203452) | Sediment microbial communities from Yellowstone Lake, YNP, Wyoming, USA - YL17G11_40 | ecosystem: Environmental > Aquatic > Freshwater > Lake > Sediment | place: USA: Wyoming | collected... | reverse complement strand
GCGCGTGCGCAAACCAGCCGATGAGTTTCGGTTCAAGCGCGGGAATCAAACTGGGACGCACGTACAAGAACGCGTTGCCAGGTCCGCCGCATAACCATTTCAAACAACCGCCCGCGTAGAAATCCACATCGAGCGCGGGCACGTTCACTGGAATGGTGCCCACTGATTGATAGCCGTCAATCATCACCTGTGCGCCGACGGCGTGGGCGCGCTGGGTGACGGCAGCGACGTCCTGAATAAACGCAGATTTGAAGAGCACGTGCGAGATAAGAACGAGCGCGGTCTGCTCGTCAATCGCCGCGAGCAATTTCTGCTGATTGATGGTCACACCGTCGTCGCTCTGCACGGTGACGACTTGCGCGCTGTGCGCGCGCTGTTGATCGATCAGATAGAGCATCGAGGGAAAGTGCATATCGTCGGTCACGATCTTGAGGCGACGAGTGAAATCGAAACAGGACAGAACTTGCGCGTGGGCGAGCGTAACACTCGGTTGCATGATCACCGAATCATTCGGCGCGTGGATGAGCGCGGCGATTTGATTGCCGACGACGCGCGGCAGATTCCACCACGTCTCTTGCCAGGCGCGCACGCCGCGCGTCGCCCAAGTCTCGGCATAGTCGTGCAGGGTATCGTACGCGCGCTGTGGCATTGCGCCGAGCGAATTCGAGATAAGGTACGTCGTCTGCTTCAAGATGGGAAATTGGGCGCGATAGCCCAAGAGATCGTCTGTCATTGTGTTTCTTTTTTTGCTAGTCGAGCAGCCACGAACACCCACGGTGCGCCGATGCTCACCCACAACCCCATCGCCGCGTAGCGAATCAAATCGAACAGCGCTTGCTCTGGGAAGATCGCTTTCAACCCAAAGCGCAACGCGAGCAAGACCGCCAGCCCGATGACGAATTTGACGAGTTGCTTCAACCAATCTGTGCGCGCGTCGAAACGAATGAATTTCTCTTCGATGGGCAAGCCCGCGTAAAATCCCAGCAGCACACCTGCCGATTTCGCGGTATCGCTTGTGAAATGGAATGCGGCGAGCGCGAGCGGCAAGATAATCGCCAGCGTGATTTGCACGGCGAGCGATTGTTTAGCGATCCACTGCCCCGCGCGCGGCTGATAGATGGCATACGCGGCGACGATCACGATGCCAATCGCCCAGCCAAGCAAAACATCTTGCGGAAAGTGATCGCCAAGGTACATCCGCCCGATTCCGACAAAGAGCGGAATCACAATCGCGAGCGCCCACCACAAACGAGTTTTCAACTGCGTCGCGAGATAGCCCCAGAACGTCACCGTGCCTTCGGAGTGACCGCTGGGAATGCCGTAACCCGCAGTCTTGAGCGGCGCGTACAGTTTGCTATCCACCTGATACGGGCGCGGCGCGGCAAAGAAATCTTTGAGCGATTGGTTCACGTACGTCGAGAAGACGAGCACCGCGCCGAGGCGCATACCGAGTGCTTTGTGGAGGCACCAGAAAATGAGAGGAAGACAGAGGATGTAAAACTCTTCCTCGCCGAGGAAATTGATGGTCAAGAAAAACACGTCAAAAACAGGATTGCGGAACGCTTGGATCATCTGAACGATCCCGAGTCCCCATTGAATCAAGCCGTCCATTGAAACCTCCATTTGTTTGTCATTTCGAGCGAAACGAGAAATCTCGGTAGCGTGAGGTGAGATTTCTCGGTGCACAAACCGCGCCTCGAAATGACAAGTGGCATATCGGTTGTGTTGCTATACGCGCCGACTGCGCGTTGTGTGTCGCGTCTCACGCATCACGCATCATGTTTTACTTTTCACTGTTTCCTTTTGGTTTGCCGTTTCCTTCAGCAACTCTTCCGCATTCTGCCGCGTCGTCGCGGTCGCGGTGCCGAGCATGATCGCGAGTTCTTCGACGCGGTCATTGCCGTCCAGTTCTTGGATCAGCGTCACCGTTCGCTCGCCAACAACCTCTTTGCGAATCTTGAAATGCGCGTCGCCGAACACGGCGATTTGCGGCAGGTGCGTGATGCAAATGACTTGATGCTGGGGAACGCCGTCGGATTTCTGCGCGGACGGCGTGAGCGCCCACAATTTGTTGCCGACGATGCCGCCCGTGCGCCCGCCGATCCCCTGATCAATTTCGTCGAAGATGAGCGTCGGCGTGTTGTCCGCGACCGCGAGCACCGACTTCATCGCGAGCATCAAGCGCGACGTTTCGCCGCCCGACGCGATTTTCGCGAGTGGTTTCAACGGCTCGCCCGGGTTCGGCGACACGAGGAATTCGACGCGGTCAATCCCCGTCGTATCCACCGCGACGCGCCGTCCTTCGACTTCGGGACCCTCCGCGTCGTCCGCGCGTTCCAGCGCCACGCCAAATTTCGCCTTTGCCATTCCCAGGTCTTGGAGTTGCGCTTCGATCTCGCGCGCCAAGCGTTCGCCTGCGTCGCGCCGCGCGCGCGACAAATCGCCCGCGAGCGCCGCAATTTCCTTCAGCAGCTGCGCTTCTTGCTGCTGCAACTCCTTGGTACGCTCTTCGCTGTGCGAAATCGTCGCGAGTTCCGCCGCCGCGTTCTCGCCGTACTGGATGATCTCTTCAATCGTGTCGCCATACTTGCGCTTCAAGCGGAAAATCAAATCCATTCGCTCGTCAATCTGCGCGAGGCGCGCGGGATTGTGATCCACGCCGTCGCGATACGCGCGGAGCGAGCGCGCCAGGTCGTCCGCTTGCGCGGTCGCGCTTTCGGCTTCATCGCGCGAATTTTTCACCGACGCGTCGTACTTTTCCAAGCCCGCGACCGCCTGCAACGCCTCGTTCAGCAAATCAATCGCGCCTTTTTCATCCTCGCCCGCGCCAAAGAGCGAACGGTAGGCGTGATCGGCAAGATTTGCGCGCAGTTCCGCGTTGCCCAAGAGTTCCCGTTCTTGCTTCAACGCCTCCTCTTCGCCGATTTGCAAATTCGCCTCGCTGATCTCTTCGACAACGTACGTCAAGCGATCAACGCGCCGCGCGACTTGGCGCGCGTCCATCATCAGCGTTTTGATTTCATTTCGCACCGCGCGCAATGCTTTCACTTTTTCCGCGACGCGCGCGCGCTGTTCCCACAGATTGCCGTAGCGATCCAAAAAGTCCACGTGCTCGCGCACGCGCAAGAGTGACAGATGCTCGCTCTGCCCGTGAATGTCAATCAGAAATTCGCCGATACGTTCCAGAGTGTGCAGTGTCACCGTGCGCCCATTCACGCGGCAGATGTTGCGCCCTTCGAGGTGAATTTCGCGCGTGACGATGAGCGAATCGTCTTCGTGTTCGATTCCAATTTCATCAAGAATCGGAAAAATGCTTTCGCGCGCGGCGTTCTCCAACGCGAAGGTTCCTTCGACGCGCGCTTTGGCGGTGTTCGCGCGCACGAATTCGCTCTGCGCGCGTCCCCCCAGCAGCATTCCGACGGCGTCAATGATGATGGACTTGCCTGCGCCCGTCTCGCCTGTCATCACGTTAAAGCCGCGATGCAACTGCAAATGCAAATGCTCGATAATCGCAAAGTTGGTGATGTCTATTTCGGCTAGCATACTCGCTCCAAGTTTGCTGGTCGGCCAGTTGGTTAGTTGGATGGTTTGAAACAAGCCAACTATCCAACTAACCAACTATTCAATTTCGCAGCCGCGCATACACCGTACTTGCGCCCAGCACGATAAAAATCCACACGCCGAGGTTGAAGAACGCGCTCGACGCGAGCAGTAAAAACTCGACGCGCCGCGCACCTAGCGCGGCGAGGATCGGAAACGCGCCCGCGCCGATAAACCCACCGATCACTAACACCGCGCACGCGACGAGCCAGACGTATTTGCCGCGCCGCTTTTGAATCGTCCAGCGAACGATTTCCGCGATGATGCCGCCCGCGGCGGGCGCGTAAAAAATCGCAAAGAACCAGAAAAAGCCGCCCAGCGCCGCGGCGATCCCGCCCGCGATGATCGAGGCAATCGTTCCAACCAGCGCGACCATCGCGTAATCGAGCGGCGTCGCGGTGTAATACCCCGCGTGTTGAATGTTCAGGCATTCTTTGCAGCGATAGCCGACCGGCGTGCGCACGACACATTTCATGCACACGGGCTTGCCGCATTTGTTGCAGCGTAACAGCGTTTCGGTCTTGGGATGATTGACACAAAAAACGGGAGCATCGGTCGTCATTGGTTTTCCTCTGCTGCCGAACTAATGATACTTGATCGTCATCACGCCGGCACCAATCGTGATGGAATCAACACAGGTGTAGGCGCGTTGTTGCGCTACTTGGCGCGTGAGCAATCGCTCAATGGATTGAGCAAGCAACGCTTTTTGGTACTCGGGCAGCGTCCAATAGCCCAACGATGCGCCGACGATTGACACGCGGATACTGCAATTGCTGGCACCCACAGTGAGCACCACATTGGCGATGCTGGGTTTGATGTTGGGCGGATAGTAATTGGCTGAGATGGCGACCTGTCCATTTTGTAGTTTCACGCTGGCACTGTCCGCGTACCAGATGACACCCGGCGACATTGCGTCATCGGCAATCGTGTTAAGATTTTCCTCGTTCAACGTGAGCGCGTACAGCATCACGGTTGGCGCAGCGGTCGGCGCAGCCGTCGGCATGAGAGTCCTGGTCGGTGCAGGCGCGCTGCTGGCGGTTGGCGCGGCAGGTGGTGTCGTCGGCGCGGCAGTTAGCGCGGGTGTACGGGTCGGCTTGGGCGGCTCGCTCACCGTGAGCGAGAGCGCGGCTTCGCCGGTTGCTCCGGCTTGGTTGGTCGCGCGCACGATGACGATGTGCATGCTGTTAGTCGTCGCCTTCCACGTCTGTACGATCTGGAATTGCGGCTGGCTTTTGCCGGTCGGAATCGGATCGCTGCGCACCGATTGACCATCCACGAGCAGTTCGACGCGCAAGATGCCCTGGGCATCCGACGACGTGGATTGAATGACGACGTCAGCGCCAGCCGAAATCTGTGCGCCGCTGGCAGGGGAAGTGATAATCACTTCGGGTTTGGTCGCGGTTGGAGCCGGTTGACTGGGCGGCAGAGTCGGTGACGAACACGCGACGAGAGCGATCAGCAGAACAACAAACCAGATAGAGCGATTGATTGGTCTACCTCCTTCGAGTTGTCGAATATATCATACTCATTACCGATGTCTTGGTCAAGGGTGTAGCGGTACCGATTTTGGTTGTCGCGTGATGCGCGAGAACATTCGACGTGTTGATTCAATGACGGGGTGGGCGCGTCCGCTCAAATTGCTCGCGGCACCATCTGATTGGCACCTCCGGGGCATACGTCCAGGCAAAGACCGCATCCCTGACACTTGATCACGGTCGCGAATGTCTTGCCAACATCCAATTTTCTTTCCTCAAACGGGCACGCTTCTATGCACTTGCCGCAGGCGCGGCACCTGATTTTGTCGATCTGCACGACGGAGGTGGATGGCAGAAATCGGAATCGCTCTTGCTTGAACAATCGGTAGGCAATCAGGGGAATGCACGATTCTTTGCAGCAATTGCAGATGACGAAATAATTGTGGGACTCGTTGAAGTACATGTGCCGATCAATAAACTGGACTAGTCCTGCTTGTCTCGATTGTCGGCAAATCTCTTTGGCTTGTTCTTTCGAGATGACACGATAATCTTCTGGAAACAGTTCGGCGTGCCAGATTGGGGCAGTCTGCATGATCACGATGTCGGTCATCACCGCGTGGGCGCAATTCCTGTTTGCAACCCGACAACGACAAGGTCCCACGGCGATCTGATAAGTATCGGGCAGATGATCGACGAATTCTTCGATCTCAGCCAAAGTGGTTGCTTGCCCCGTGATTCCTCGCGTGCCGAGCAAATGGAGCAGCGCGTAGTAGAATGGCTTTCGGAACAAGGCATAGGCTATGATGCGTCGTCGGCTTAGCCAGAAGAGAAAACGAAGTAGTTCCACCTCTTTCCAGGCGTAGATCTTCAGCAAGAGGTACCGCAGTTTGCTGTCTTCGTCGTAGAGCGGCCGGACGAGGAATCCACCCAGTGCCAGAATCAAGCCGATCATCGGGTGCTCCCGTCGTTTCCCGAGTGTGCCAGCATTGAGAGGATGAAATCGGCGATTTGATCCGCACCGTTTGGCTCGCGTCGTTCGTAGCGCGGCAGCGCAAGCAAGTCGGGCAGTCGCGCGACCCAGCGTCCGCCTTCAAAATCGGCGGCGGAAATTTCAAACCCGCCGATCGCGTCCTGGATGAATGTCGCCATCGTCGCCGCCTCACGAAATCTCGCGCGCGAGATGTAGCCGAACGGAATTCCTGCGCGGTACGCTTCGACGACCGTGCTGTACCCAGTCTTGCCGATCACCGCGTCGCACGCGTTCACCAAATCGGGATGATAAAAATGGGAACGGTGTGGCAGGAGAATCAGATTGCCGCGTTTCTCTCCGTGGTGACTGTTGCCCGGAATGACAAAATGCACACCCTTGATTTGCGTCAACCGATCCAGGAACGCGTGTTGCTGAGGAATGCCACCCATCGTGATCAGCACGACGCGCGCGCGCGTGGAGATGCCGAGTTGCTGGCGAATTTGCCGCGCGGGCATCCTGGGCTCGCGACTGACCGGTCGCGTGACCAGATCGGCGGCGCGGTACTTGCAGACGGGCTCGGTCTGGATGTGATAGTCCGCCGACTTGAACAGATCGCGCAGATAGCCGATGTATGTTAGGAAGCGCGCATCGTCGCGCGCGTACCCTTCGTAAATCCAATCCCACGTGAAATTCTCGATCAGGATGGACGGAATGTTTGCCGCGCGTGCAACCGCGATGCCCAGCGGCGCGATGTCGCACATCACGAGTCTGCATTTCAAGCGCGTGACGCGCTGGGCGAGTGGCACGACGCGCGCGTGGTCGAAGGGAAAGAATGTTTTGAGGCGGCGCAGGGTTTGCGGGATGTTTTCGGCAAGCGCGGATTCTTGCGCGAGACCAATATCGGTCAGCGTAGGATGAAAAGTGAAATTCCCGCGCAGCGAGTCGTCAAAAAACCAGCGCGGGACGCGCGTAAAGATTTCAAACCGGAGCGCGGGCTCTTGCGCGTGCAGCGCGCTCATCACGGCGGCGGCGCGCGCGGCGTGACCAAAACCGTGCGGGGAGATAAAGTAGGCAAGGTGAGTCATTGTGCGATGATATTTTGCACGCGCCCGACCTTGCCATCTTCCAGCATCACCTTGATCCCATGCGGATGCTTGGGACTGCTCGTCAGGATGCGCGCGACGATCCCTTCGGTCAAGGTGCCAGTGCGCTGATTCTGTTTCTCTACGATCTGCACGCGCAGACCGGGTGTGATTTCACTGCGTTTGGGAACGCTCATTTTCTGCCTGTCTTGGTTTGATATGGTCGTTCAAACATCCAGTCCAGCAAGGTCTTTGCAAATTCTGGATGGTCGGTGACCTGTTTGTAGAACTTGAAATCGGAATCCACAATCTCTTGCAAACGGTCATTGAGAACATGTTCAAAAGTGAGGCGCGCGTTGTCGCGCGTGTTCGCACGGAGGCTGGCTTCCAACGCGGGATCATGCGACAACTGGGTTTCCAATTACTGAATAGATGCTCGCGTGTTCTCCCCCAGATTCGCGCCGAAACGTTCATTCAGTTCGCGGATGATTTGAGAGAGAGGTTCCAAGTCTTCTGGCAATGGAATCGCTGCCCCCGTTGGTCCTACGGGTTGTAACTCGGATGTGCCGCGCGGCAACTTGATTTTTCCGCGCGAGGTCTGCTTGACAGTGTACGATTCAATGTCAATGTTGCGCTGCACTTCAATCGGCAACTTGTCTTTTGTCACAGGCAATTTGCGTAGCAGGAGGCGACCAAACACATAGAGGCGCTCGAGGTCGGCGTCGGTGAATGTGATGATTTGCGAGACGAACGCGTAGAGTCGAACGTAATCCGCCAGTTTGCCGCGAAATTCGGCTTGATCTTCTTTGGTTGAGGCGTTGTAGCGATCAATCGTCGGGGCAAGCGCGGCGTGCAGTTTGTCTTGCGTCCCTTTCGGATCAAAGTAGATATTGGCAAAGCGATTGACTTCGGCTTCAGTGTAAAACTGGAACGCAGACAACTGGGTCTGCAGATCGTACAACAAGTTGGGGTCAGTACTTTCCTTGAGCAGCGTCTTGTCGAAGTACGGCTCGAAGGCCTTCTGAATGTCATCCGGCTCGTTCGCAAAATCGAGCACCAACGTTTCGTCTTTGCCGGGGTAAATGCGGTTCAGGCGGGAGAGGGTTTGCACCGCGTGAACGCCGGCAAGCCGCTTGTCCACGTACATCGTGTGCAACAGTGGCTGGTCAAAGCCGGTCTGGAATTTCTCCGCGACGACCATCAGGCGATAGTCGCTCTGCTTGAACGTCTCAGCGGTCTTTTTCTCGGAAAAGCCGTTCATCTGCGCTTCGGTGTAAGTCAGTCCGTTATCCGGATCTTTGACGGTACCCGAGAACGCAACGAGCGCTTTGAATGGATGTCCTTTTTCTTTCAGGTACTTGTCCACCGCCTGCTTGTAGCGAACCGCATGCAAACGCGAGCGGGTGACAATCATCGCCTTGGCTTTGCCGCCGATGCGATGTGTGACTTGACCGGCAAAGTGATCCACCATAATCGTCACTTTGGTCGCGATGCTGTGCTCGTGCAATTCGACAAATGACCTGAGCAGGCGCATCGCTTTTTCGCGGTCGTAGCGCGGGTCGTCTTGAATCTTCTTGAGCAGACTCCAGTACGCTTGATAGGTCGTGTAATTTTCCAACACGTCAAGGATGAAACGTTCTTCGATGGCTTGGCGCATTGTGTAGAGCGAGAACGCCCCAAAACGTCCGTCCGGTTGGCGTGTACCGAAGAGTTCGAGCCTTTCGCTCTTGGGTGTCGCGGTGAAAGCAAAGTAACTCGCGTTCGGCAGATGCCCGCGCTTTTTCATCTCAGCGATGATGCGGTCTTCGGAATCTTCAAGCGCGCCGCTCTCCTCACGTTCGGCTTCCTCCAAACTGCCTGCGGCTAACACCGCATTCAACTTGGCACGTCCCTCACCACTCTGCGACGAGTGCGCCTCGTCAATGATGACTGCAAATCGCTTGCCTTCGAGTTCCTTGATCTGATCAGTAATCATCGGGAACTTTTGTAGCGTGGTGACAATGATCTTTTTGCCTTCGGCAAGCGCGGTTTTGAGTTGACGCGAGGTCTGGTCAATGTTCTCGACGATGCCGAGCGTTTGCTCGAACTGGCGCACGGTGCGCTGCAATTGCCGATCCAACACGCGGCGGTCGGTGATGACGATGATCGAATCGAAAATCACCTGATCGTGTGCATCGTGCAGACTGGTCAACTGGTGCGCGAGCCACGCAATCGAGTTGCTCTTCCCACTCCCCGCGCTGTGCTGAACCAGATAACGCGGTCCTGCGCCTTTCGTGCGGGCATCGTCGAGCAAGCGCCGGACGCAATCGAGTTGGTGATAGCGCGGGAAAATCAATTCGCGTTCGCCAGTCTTTTTGCCATCTTCATCTTCTTTTTCGACAAACTGGATGAAATTCTGGACAAGATCAAGCATGCTATCGCGTGCCCAAACTTGTTCCGACAAATAGGCGGTCGCAAAACCTTGCCACGACGGCGAATTGCCCGCGCCGCCCTCACGTCCTTGATTGAACGGGAGGAAACGCGTCTTGCCACCTTCGAGCCGCGTCGTCATGTAAACGAGGTCGGGGTCAAGGGCGAAATGAGCGAGCAAACGCCCGAACGCGAACAGTGGCTCCCGCGGATCGCGCGTCGTGCGGTACTCCTTGACCGCATCCTCGACGGTTTGTCCGGTCAGCGGATTTTTGAGTTCGGCGGTGATGATCGGCAAACCGTTGAGGAACAAGACCAGGTCGAGTGAGGCTTCGTTCCTGGGGCTGTACCTGACTTGCCGCACAACCGAGAACAGATTTGCCGCGTGGAGGCGCTGCGTTTCGACGTTCAATTTGCTCGCGGGGCGAAAATACGCGAGTTGGAATTTGCAGCCGTTTGCCTTGATCCCTTTGCGCAAAACGTCCAACGTACCGCGCGCGCGAATTTCGTGCGCGCGGCGCTGGAAGAACTTGTCTTGGGCTTCGTCCTTGTATTGCTTTTTGAACTTGTCCCACGCTTTGGGTTGCGTCGCGATGACAAAATCGTACGCGTCGCGGCGAATAAGACACAGCGCTATGTCGTATTCGTCCGCCGTGCGTTTGTGATAGCCGCCGGGAACAAAACCGGTCGTGGGCAATTCACGCGCCACGCCGCCCGGCGCGGCATCGGATCCGCCGGCAAGGAGCGTCGCTTCGAGGGTGGCTTCGAAATTCTTTTCGGAGATGTCAACCATAGCGTGCCTCACAGACCTTCGAGGTTTCTGAAAACCTCGAAGGTCTACGCATCGTACACATCTTCCTCAATCAGATATCGTATGGATTCTGTATCGGGTTCGTTTTGGTGCAAGACCTGAAACGCGTCTTGACCGCCAAACCAGGCAAGCACGTCCGCGCGCTTGACGCGTGTAGGCTTGGTGGTCAGAATCGCCGAGTACGAAGAATAGGGGTACTCGCGGGAATCCTCGACAAAGCCGTGCTTCTGCGGATTGCGATGAATGTAGGCGACCAAGTTGGCGAAATACGCTTTGGACGTGACCTCGATGCGCCCAAACCGACCCTCAAATAGACTCCCGGTGCGCCCATACGCCTTGTTAATCGCTTTGGCGTATGCGTTGAACAAGTTGGAAAATTGTTGTGTGGAGTCCAAGACCTTCGAGGTCTCCGCCTCTCTGCTTTGCTCCGAGGTACTCAGCAAGACCTCGAAGGTCTGTTCCTGTTCCGTCTTGATTCGCACCAACAAATGAAAGTGATTTCGCATCAGGCAGTACGCAAACGTAGTGGCTATCGGCTCGATATACTTGGCGTACAATTCCAAAAAGTACGGATAGTTGCGGTCCACGAAGAAAATGTTTTCGCGATTGATGCCGCGAGTGTAGATGTGATAGAACTTGCCAGGCGTGAGCGATGCAAGTTTTTGCATGGTTGCCTCTTTAGACCTTCGCGGTTTCTGAAGACCTCGAAGACCTCGCGTTTCGCCACCCAGACCTTCGAGGTTTCTGAAAACCTCGAAGGTCTCACCTCACATCCACCTTCCCAGTCACCGCCGCCGAAATCAGCGCGGTGCGGTACTCTTTCAGCGTCTCAATGGCTTGGCGCACTTTGGCGGCCAGCGCGTCTATCTTGGCAGTCTCGCGGTCGAGGTGCGCGGCGATGGCACGTCTCTCATTCATGGGTGGAACAGGAAGCGCAAGTGTACCGAGATTGTCTTTAGTCAACTTTGGCTGAGCAGACCCAGTAATCCAAGGATCATAGACTATTATCGCCAACACATATGACCAATAATCTATGAGACTGTCAAACGGTTTGAGTATGTGAGCATGATTGTTCACCCAATATTTTCCGCGCGCGACAAATGCCAATGGAGATGATCTTGAAAACAGGTTTGCGCCGTCTTCCGCAACCAAAATCAAGGGTTCATCAAAGAGATAATTCTCCACATAGTCAATGATACCAGACGCGCCGTAATATGGATATTCTTTAGCCAACGTTGCCCGCTCTTCTGAACTAAGCGGTATTCTTCGCGAGTCAAGAAACGTGAATAAAGATTTCAGCCGCTTTACTTCCCAACCCACCGGAATCTTCCCCAGCCACTCGACGCCGGAATCCTTTAGCGGCGCGTGCGCGTCTAGCCCGCGCGTGACCGCGTGGCTGATGAGCGCGGTACGTTTTTCTTGCAACAGTTCAATCAGCCGCTCCTTCTTGGCAATCAGCGCGTCAAGGCGAGCCGTCTCGCGGTCAAGGTACGCGGCGATGGCGCGTTGTTCGCTTTCTGAAGGAACGGGGAGCCATTGATCATATGCGAACTCACGGCTTAGTCCGGGAACAGCACTATCTTGCGAAATTGTGTCGAGACCAAGCAATGCGATGGCGTAGAACAGCCAACGCAAATCCGCCTTGGCGCTTCGGGCATCAGCGATGAAAGTGGTATCTATCGCGAAACAGGGTTGAGCAGAATAGTTTACCTTGCCGAATGATCCTTTGCGCCCAATGATTAGCGCGGGGGCAAGCGTGTTCGCTCGCGTATGCGTGCCAACCTGGCCGTTCGACCCAAAAACTGCAAATTCACCATCCTCGCGATCGTCAGCCGCAAGAGAATCGCCATAAAGCAGACGCGCGACGAACTTCAGCCGCATTGATTCCCAATGCGCGGGGATGTCGCCCAGCCACGCAACGCCGGAGGGTTTGTAGGCGGAGTGGAGTTGGCGGCTGGAGACCTTCGAGGTTTCCGAAACCTCGAAGGTCTGGTTCGTCCCAGACCTCGAAGGTCTAACCTCTTTGTTCATCCCGCTACCTCGCGCAACATCTCCATAATCTCGCGTTCCAATGTCTTGATGTCCACCTCAATCTCTGCCAGCGCGCGCGGCGGCTGATACCTGTAAAAATACCGATTGAAATTGATGTCGTATCCTACCTTGCCGATTTCCTTGTCCTTGAGATCGCGCGCCTCCGCGTTGATCCACGCGTCCGGCACGTGCGGTTTCACCTCGCGGTCAAAGAACGCGTGCACGTCTTCGCCGAGCGGGACGTTTTCCGTGTCGCGCAATTCGGGATCGGGTTCGGGATTGCCATCCGTGTCGCGGCAAATATCGGCGGTCACGTCGCGTTCAGAAAGCGCATTCAGAATCGCTTTGCGAAGCGGTGGGGGTAACTTGGAAATCCCTTTTGATTCTGATGCTGTCATCAGAACGACATCGAGCGCTCGGTCAAAGTCAGCGCGGTTTTTGTACAACGCACTCTCAGTGTTCTCCGCAAGTTTGTGGACAATTGCAAGAATCTCTGCCTGCTTCTTGCGCCCCTGGGCTTCCTCCGCTACTTTTTCCTTGGCATTCTTTTTCTTGCTCTCCGCCAGCGCGATGAACGCGCGCTCCTCTTTCAAGCGCGCGATACGCTCTGGGCTTGCCTGGAAATTCAAGCGCAGTGGTCGCTCGATCGTGATCTTGCGATAGCCGAAAGCGGTCGTCGGGAAAATCTTGGAACGCGCGCCTTCGGCAAACGCTTCGTGGATTTCGGAAATCTGTTTGATGTGATCGCCCGCAATCTCGCGCCGCTTGTCGCCCAGACTCTTGCGCATCGGCGTCCACAAGTCGGTCGCGTCGATCAGTTGCATTTTGCCGCGTCGCGCTTTCGTTTTGCGATTCGTCAGAATCCAGATGTAGGTCGCGATACCGGTGTTGTAAAACAATTGCTCCGGCAATGCGACAATCGCTTCAAGCCAATCGTTCTCCAGAATCCAGCGGCGGATTTCGCTCTCGCCGCTCCCCGCGTCCCCGGTGAACAGCGGCGAGCCGTTCATCACAATCCCAATGCGACTGCCTCCCTCTTTCGCGTCGACCATGCGTCCCAGCATGTGTTGCAGGAAAAGTAACTGACCATCACTGATGCGCGGCAATCCCGCGCCAAAGCGACCAGCGAAACCCTTGTCTGCATCCGCCTCGACTTTGTCTTGATCCATCTTCCATTCTTTGCCGTACGGCGGATTCGTCAACATATAGTCGAAACGTTTATCAACGTGCCGGTCGTTGGAAAGCGTACTGCCAAACGCGATGTTTTCCGCGTCGCGACCGTCGGGGCTTTTCATGAAAAGGTCGGCTTTGCACATCGCGTACGTTTCGGGGTTGACCTCTTGTCCGAATAGATAAACCTCAGCCACCGGATTGATTTCAAGGATGCGATCTTTGGTAATCGTCAACATTCCGCCAGAGCCAGCGCCGGGATCGGCTACTTTGCGAACGATGTGATTCTTCTTGAGCATTTCGCGATCTGGCGACAGCACCAGTTCAACCATCAAGTGAATAACATCGCGCGGTGTAAAGTGTTCGCCGGGGTTTTCGTTCAGCGCTTCGTTGAACTTGCGAATCAGTTCTTCAAAGATCGTGCCCATCGTGTGGTTGTCCACCACGTCCGGGTGCAGGTCTATGTTTTTGAAGCGTTCGAGGACGAGGTACAGCAAACCCGTCTCGTCCAATTTCGCGATCGTGTTGTCGAAATCGAATTTCTCCAACACCTCGCGCATATTGTCGGAGAAACCGCTGATGTGGTTTCGCAGATTCGAGGCGAGGTTGGGCGCGTCATCCAAGAGTTTCTCAAAATCGTATCGCGAGGTGTTATAGAATGCATACCCCGATGCCTTGCGAAGTTGCGGTGCAAGGTTCTCCAACTTGCCCTTCAATTTCGCGTTGGTTTGCAAAGCTCTTTCCTTCGTCGGCTGGAGAACACAGTCTATGCGTCGTAACACAGTCAGCGGCAAGATCACGTCTTGATACTTGCTCCGCTTGAAACTATCGCGCAGGAGTTCTGCAATCGTCCAGATGAAGGTAACGTATTGGCTGAAGTTGTTCATGTGATATGAATCTCGGCAAAAAAAAGAATTGCCCACCCAAGTAACAAGACCTGAGCGGGCAGTTAGACTCCCACTATCGCGTGCCCGCGACGGCACTTGAACTAGCGTGATTATACTTGCGCTTTACAATTTGCGCAATGAGACCTTCGAGGTCTCCAAGACCTCGAAGGTCTGAGAGAGACTATCGCCGTTCCCCCGGAATGTACGGAATCAACCCCTTGCGAAACGCGATCTCTTGAATCTCGCGCGGCGCGTGTCGCGCGTCGATCATCAGTCCGTTGACCGAAATCATCCACGCGCGCGGATTCTTGTCCATCAGACTCGGCACCGTCCAGCGTGGATCCATCTGCATCATATCGAACATTTTTCGGATCAACTGTGATTTGTTGCCGCCGCTGCTCTGGCTTGCACCGAACGCTTTGCACAACTCATCGGCGCGCAGATGGGGCTTTTGCGATTTGTCGAAAAGAAAATTGACCATTCCGATGGTGTACGCGATGCCGCACGCCCACACGTCCGCTTTGCCGCGCGCGAGCGGCGACGGACGTTTGCGCGCGAGCGCGGCGGCAAGTTGCCGACACAATGCGGCGTACTCGTCGTTCAGGTGTTCTTGGCACACCTTGTCGGTGAGCGCGACAATCGCGTCGTACGTCGCACGCATTTCGTTTGGTACGGATTCGGATTTTTCTGGCATACGACTCCTCTCAAAGTGTTTTTGCTTTCTCGCTCTTGATCACCGGTGTGATTTCTCGTGTCACCCACCATCCCACCATCAACATCACCGCGCCCAACGCGAACGCGATCACCAGCGCGGCATTGTAATTCGGAATGAGATTCAACGTCCACAGATAGTACGGCGCAAAGTACAGCGGCACGGCAGACAACGCGACAATCAACGCGCGCCTGACGTATTTGAGTGAGCGCCGCGCCACGATCAAAATCAGGATCGCCGAGAGGATGGCGACGAATCCGCAAATCGCAACTGCAGCCAATCCCGCCAGCCCCACGCTATACACACCGCTGCTTCGTCCCGGCGGGAAGAACACTGTGTCTCCGAGCCATACCAGCCAAGCGATTCCCAGGACGAGGTATTTGGACCAATGCTCGATTGAGCGCGTCGCCAACGTCGCGAGGACGAGCAGACCAAAACTGACTGCCAGAGCTATTTCGCCGCTCAACAATCCGATCGGGTTATCGAAAACAAAGTGATGATAAGGACCGACTGTGACCCAGGCATATTCGCCGGAAGGGCGGCGTACTAGCACGCCTTCCAGCGCCATCGCGAAAATCGCGTTGCCGGTGCGCGGTTCGACGATGCCATCCAGGGGACCTTGAATGAACACGTAGGTGTTGCGATAACTGCGATCCGCA
>Ga0315289_10007562_pt1 | contig 15806 bp, 16 predicted proteins | sample YL17G11_40_MG_FD_203452 | JGI IMG/M metagenome (GOLD analysis project Ga0315289, IMG submission 203452) | Sediment microbial communities from Yellowstone Lake, YNP, Wyoming, USA - YL17G11_40 | ecosystem: Environmental > Aquatic > Freshwater > Lake > Sediment | place: USA: Wyoming | collected... | reverse complement strand
CTGGCCGCTCTCGATGGAGGCGATGAACTGGTTGACGAAGTCCTCGCACGAGACGTACATCACGGACACGTCCGGCCGGTGGGCGCGGACCTTGTGGCAGATGGCCTGCATCAGGTGGCTCTTGCCGAGGCCGACGCCCGAGTGGATGAACAGGGGGTTGTACGCCCGGCCGGGCAGGTCGCTGATGGCCAGGGCCGCCGCGTGGGCCATCCGGTTGCACGGCCCCGTGACGAAGTTCTCGAAGACGTAGTACGGGTTCAGGCGCAGGCGGTCCGGGGTGGAGAACCGGGCCGGCCACGGCGGCTCGCGGTCGGGCTGGGCGGCTGCGCCGGCGCCGGCGGCCGCGCCGGCGCTGGCGGCCGCGTCGGGCCCCACCTGCGTGGGCCGCGAGACGAACTGGAGTTCGATGTGGCGGCCCAGGGTCCGCTGAAGGGCGCGGGTCACGGCCGACCGAAGCGCGGCGCTCAGTTCGTCCGGGCGCACCGCCTGCGGCAGGCGCACTTCCAGCCGCGGCGGGGCGGCGCGGCCTGCGGCGGGCGCGGTCTTCTCGACCAGGTCTGCCTGCCAGAGCCAGGGCGGCAGCGCCAGGCCCCCCGCTCCGCCCTGAACCCGCGCCAGGGCCTCTTGCCACAGGTTCGGTTCCGAAGAAGCCATCGGCGCCATCTCCTGGTTTTGACAAATGTCCATGTCGGCGATGGGCCGGGCATGCGGAAACGCGCCGGGACGCACGCGGTGCGCTAGCCCCGGCGGCCCAGAGCACGCCGTCCTCTTGTCCCTCGCCGGTGAAGGGACCGCTTAGTCTATCGGAGCCTACCACAAGGCGGACCGCACGTCAACGTAAAGATGGCCGCCGCTCCGGACGCGGAATTCCTTCAATCGGGACCGACGATGTGCCGATATTCCGGGGGGCGGTTGAGCGCACCGAATGTACCCGGCGTTTGAGCGAGGGCGCGCAAGGGGCGCAAGCGGGGGGCTGCGCAACGACAATGGGGCGCCAACCATGCGGCAAGCGACTCGCGGCTTCACGCTCGTCGAGATCCTCATTGTCGTCATGATCCTGGGGATCCTCGCGACCATTCTCTTGCCGCAGTATCGCGACGTGATCAGCCAGGCCAACACGGCCAACCTGCGCGACAACCTTTCCAAGATTCGCGCCCAGATCCAGGTCTACCGCAACCAGCATGCCGGGTACCCCGATGGGGCCAAGTTTGTGGACCAGATGATCCAGCGCACGGACTTCGCCGGCGACGTCTCCCGTATCCCCGATGCGACGCACAGGTACGGCCCGTACCTGGAGCAGATGCCGACGAATCCGGTGACGAACTCGGCGGCCGTCCGCGTGGCCTCAGACGCCGCAGAGCGCTTCTCCGCCGGCCCCGCAGACGGCGGTTGGTGGTATAACGAGGTCACGGGCGAGTTCTACGCCGACGTCGGCGATGACCATTTCGACGGTTCCGGCGCGCGGTACAACGAATACTAGCCGCCCGCCAGTCCTCCTCCTGCCGGTGCCATGGTCGCCTGGGCGACCACGGCATCCCCGCCCGCGGCTTTGAAGGCCGCCTGCCCCCCGTCTGGCGAAGGCCGCGACTCAACAAGAAATAGTGCTAACATCGACCCGGGCGGATTTTTTTGCGCAACCCCTTGCCTCATAAGGACTTGCGGAAGGCCAGAAAAACTATCCACAGGATATCCACAGGCCCACCTTGGGCATAAGTCGTTTGTTGAAACGGGCTTGCGCTTCGGCGAGCCTTCCTGGCGGAAGGCAACAGGGTGAGGCCCAGCACAGTTCACCTTGGCCGCGCGCCTGGGCCGCGCGCGAACCGCTACGGCTCGTTCAGCCCGACCTCTCTGAGGCGCCGGTACAGGCTGCAATGCTGGAGCAGTTGCTCGTGGGTCCCGGCGTCGATGATTCTCCCGGCGTCCATGACGATGATGCGGTCGGCGATGTTGAGCGTGGAGAGGCGGTGGGCGATGAGAATGGTGGTGCGGCCCTTGGCGAAGCGGCTGAGGGTGTCCTGGACGAGGGCCTGGGTCTCTTCGTCCAGGGCGCTGGTGGCCTCGTCGAGAATAAGGATGGCCGGGTCGCGGATGATGGCCCGGGCGAGGGCCAGGCGTTGGCGTTCGCCGCCCGAGAGCGTTGCCCCGTGCTCGCCGATGACGGTCTCGTAGCCGTTGGGCAGGTTGCGGATGAAGTCGTCGGCGTGGGCCGCGCGGGCCGCCGCCTCGATCTCTTGCTGCGTCGGGCCCGGCCCGCTCATCTGCCGGGCGCCCATGGCGATGTTCTGGGCCACGGTGTCGGCGAAGGGCACGGTCTCCTGCGGCACGATGGCGACCTGGTCGCGCAGGCTGCGCAGGGTCACGTCCTGGATGTTGATGCCGTCGATGAGAATGGTTCCCTGGGTGGGCGTGAAGAAGCGCGGGATGAGGCTCACGAGGGTCGTCTTGCCGCAGCCGGTGCGGCCGATGACGGCGACGACCTCGCCGTGGCGGACCGAGAGATGGATGTCCTTCAGGACCTCGTCGCCCCCGGGGTACGCGAACGCGACGCCCCTGAACTCGAGGCCCTGGCGGAGTCGCGGCAGGACCAGGCCGCGCTGGCCGTAGCGCGGTTCCACGTCGGCGGCCAGGAGGGAGAAGAGGCGCTCCGATCCTGCGGCGGCCTGCTGGATGCGGTTGGAGACGTTCGAGAGTTTCCGGGCCGGGTCGAGCGCGCCGGCCAGGAGGCCGAAGAAGATGACCAGTTCCATCAGGTTCGCGTGGGAAAGGCCGATGTCGATGATGCGCTTGCCGCCCACGATGACCGCGCCGGCCACGGCGAGCATGAAAAGCGCCTCGACGGCCGGCTCGGTGATGGCGTCGATGCGGATCGCCCGCAGGAGTTGCTTGAAGAGCCGCCGGCTGCCCTGGAAGAACTTGCGGCGCTCGTGCGCCTCCAGCCGGTATCCTTTCACGATGCGGATGCCGAACAGGCTCTCCTCCAGAATGCCGACCAGCAGGGCCCAACTCTCGAGGGCCTTGCGGCTGGAGCGGCGCATCAGCGAGGCCAGGTGGCGCACCAGGTACGCCACCGGCGGCACCATGCCCAGCGCTATCACGGGAAGCCACGGATCGATCGATGCGCCGACCACGATGGCGGGCACCAGGCAGATGAGCGCCCGGATGGGCTCGCTGGAGACTTTGCCCAGCAGGGTCTTCATCCCCTCCTGGACCATGAAGCCGTCGTTCTGGAACCGGCTCATGATGTCGCTGGGGCCGACGCGGGCAAACAGCGCCAGGGGCGACCGCAGCACGTGGTCGTAAACGCGGAGCCTCAGGGCCAGCATTGCGCGGTTCGTCGCGTGGCCGATCAGGTAATCGCCGGTGTACCGCAGGATGCCGCGGATGAGCGTCATGGACACGACGCCGGCCATGATCCACAGCAGGCAGTGGTAACGGTCCGTCGGTAAGTGGTCAGCCAGGACCCTCAGGACGGGAGCGTACAACTTCCGGGACTCTTCCGCCTGTCGCGCCAGCAGCCCCAGGCCCTCTTCCGTGATGATCAGGCGGACCGCGTGGGCCTCGGCCCACTTCCGGTTCAGGAGCACGGTGCTGCCGCGGATCTCAAACGCCTCGGTGGCGTCCGAGGGCTCGACCGTCCAGTGGCGGGTGACCTCCAGGATCCATTCCTTGTGTTCCGGGTCGTGCGGGATGGGCCGCGACGTGAAGTGGACGCCCTTTTCGGGCTCCTCCAGCAGGAGGCCGACCAGCGGGCCGACGGCGCCAATGGACCCCGCAAACAGGCCTGCGGCCATGATGGCGCACAGCCAGGCTGCCGCGATCCGGCCGCGATAGGGCCAGCAGTATCGGAGGGCCTTCCAGAATGACTTCATGCCGAACCCCGGGGCGCGGTCAGGTGTTCCCGCGCAAGACCCGCCTCACGTTTGTGGCCCGACCCGCCCAGGCGGGCGGTGTCACAGCGGCCTCGCGCCGTTTCGCATCGCGCAGCCTTGCCTGCCGCCATAAAGATATGCCCGCCGGCGGGGCGGGCAAGGAAGATTTCGGGGCGCCGGCGTGCGGCGGATCAGGCCTCGGCCGCCGGAGCGGAGGCGCCTTGTTTGACCGCGGCCCCTCCGTCCAGGTCGCGGCGCTCCTCGGCCAGGCGGGTGGCCTTGCCCACGCGCTTCCGCAGGTACAGGAGTTTCGCCCGCCGGACCTTGCCGGACCGCACGACGCGGATGAACGACACCGACGGGGCGTGCAGCGGAAAGGTGCGCTCGACGCCCTCGCCCGCGACGATCCGCCGCACCGAGAACGTCTCCGACACCGCGTGTCCGCGGCGGCCAATCACCACGCCGCCGAACACCTGGATACGCTCCTTGCCGCCTTCCACGATGCGCACGCCCACGTCCACCGTGTCGCCGACGTGAAACTCGGTCCGGTCCTTGACCAGGTAGGCGGCCTCCACACGCTCGATGCCTGCTCGCTTCATGGCGCTGCCCTTCCGTTAGTCCTGAATTCGTTTTTTAATGCGCGCCCGACACGCGCTCGCCTGCGGCTCGCGGCTAAACGCTCAACCTTGGCGCCGGCGCTGCGCCGGCCCGACACGCGCTCGCCTGCGGCTCGCGGCTAAACGCTCAACCTTGGCGCCGGCGGGTGCGCTCCAGGGCCTGCTCGGCCCGCCACCGGGCGATCTCCGCGTGGTGCCCCGACAGGAGCACCTCCGGCACCGCCCTGCCGCGGAACTCGCGCGGCCGCGTGTACTGCGGGTACTCCAGCAGGTCGCCCGAGAAACTCTCCTCGTGCGCCCCGTCTTCCGCCCCCAGGACGCCGGGCAGCAACCGGACCACGGCGTCGATGACGACCAAGGCCGGCAACTCGCCGCCCGTCACCACGTAGTCGCCGATCGAAAGTTCCAGGTCGGCGAGCGCGCGGATCCGTTCGTCGAACCCCTCGTAGTGGCCGCAAATAAGCAGCAGCCGCTCGCGGCCTGCCAGGTCGCGCACCCGCGCCTGCGCCAACCGCTCGCCCTGCGGCGTGAGGAGCACCACCACCGCCCGCCGCGGGTCCAGGCCCTGCACGTGCTCGACGGCCCGGAAGACCGGCTCGCACATCAGGACCATGCCCGGCCCGCCGCCGAACGGCTTATCGTCCACCGTGCCGCGCGCGTCCAGGGCAAAGTCCCGCAGGTTCGTCAGCACGACTTCGGCCCGGGCCTCTCGCAGCGCCCGGCCGATGATGCTGGATTCCAGCACGCCGCAGAAGGCCTCCGGAAACAGCGTGATAACGTCAATCCGCAGCGTCATGTCGCGGCCCTACGCGGCCCCCGGCGAACGCACCGGGGGCCGAACGGCCAGGGGCACACTTTCGCGCGTGCCGCCCCCGTGTATTCACGGGGGCTGAATCGGGCGCGAAACCGGCTCAGCCCTCCTTCGGCTTTTCCTCGGCCTTTGGCGCCTCGGCGCCCTCCTGGGCCTTCTTCTTGGCCAGGCGCTCGGCCGCCGGCTTGGGCGGGGCCGGCTTCTTCCACGGCCTCGGCGGGATCTCGTTGCCCTTGGCATCCAGCCCCAGGTGCGCGAGCAACTGCCCCACGGTCAGCGACGGCTGGGCACCGGCCTTCAGCCAGTGCACCACGCGGTCGCGATGGATTTTCACCTTGTCCTGGTCCGCCAGGAGCGGGTCATAATGGCCGAGTTCCTCCAAGACACGCCCGTCGCGCGCGAAGCGCTTGTCCGTCGCGCAGACGCGCCAGAACGGCCGATTGGCCCGGCCCATGCGTTTCAGACGAATCCGTACCAAGGCTCTACTCCTTCCCGGCCTGCCAGGGTTCGGCTCGGCCTTCAGCCCGGTTGGCAGACCGAACATCGTATCGCCGCAGGGGCCGTTTGGCAAAAGAAAAATCAGCCACCGGGCAACCGCTCACTTACAGGGGGCAGGGCGCTGTGACTAGCCCCCTGCGTAAGCAGGGGGTCGCCGGGTTATCGAGCATCGATCGGGATTTCGACCCCCGCCTGACGACGGGGGCTAGTAACGGCTCCCCCGTAGGCGTTTGGGCCCTGCCCTGTCTCGGCCGGCCCCTCGGCCCCCGCCCGTTGGCGGTCATCCTTTGGCGCCCGGCCCTCGTTTCGCCGCTTGCAGGGCCGCCGTTGCCGGGATAGTATTCCGTGGACTCGTGGGATGAAAGGGCCGGCGCCGTGAAAAGGGATGAGGCCGGGCGCGAAGAGCGCGAGCGGTTCGAGGAACTCGTCGAAGAAGCGCTCCAGACCCTTCCCCGCCAGTTCGCCGAGCGCCTGGAGAACGTGGACGTGGTTGTCGAGTCGCGGCCGTCGCGCCGCACGCTCCGCGACATGGGCATCGGGCCGGGCGGCACGCTGCTGGGCCTCTACCAGGGCGTCCCGCAGACGGAGCGCACCACGTCGTACGGGGCCGTCCTGCCCGACCGCATCCTCATCTACCGCGATCCGATCCTGGACGAGGCCGACGCCATCTGCCCCGAGGACGGCGACTTTGAGGAGACCGTGCGGCAGGTCGTGCGGCGGACGGTCCTCCACGAAATCGGCCACCACTTCGGCCTGAGCGACGAGGACCTGGAAAGGCTTGACTATGTCTGAGTTCGTCCGAGCGCACCCGGCGGGCGCCGTCCTGGCTGTCAAGGTTGTGCCGGGCGCATCGCGGGAACGCATCGTCGGCCTTCTGGGCGAGCGGCTGAAGGTCGCGGTCCACAAACCTCCGCAGAAAGGCGCGGCCAACAAGGCTGTTTGCGCCTTGGTGGCTGGGGCGCTGGGACTCCGGCTGGCCGACGTCCAGGTCCTTCGGGGCGGCGCGCGGCCGGAGAAGGACATCCTGGTCCGCGGCCTGGCGCCCGACGAAGTCCTGCGCCGACTGCCGGGGTCGACTGCGTAGGCGGGAGAACGGAACCGGACCCCCTAGGGCGAAGAAGGCCCCCGCGTCCGCTTCCTGCCCATGGTGCGCACGTCCGCAGGCTTTTACAGACGCCTCTGGGCCGCACCGGCGGTTCGCGCCGCAAGGCGCACAGCGTGGCGTCCGGCGACGGAGAACTGGTGCGAGGCCTGTCAAGATAGGCAAGATTTGCGGCCTGTGCGGCCCTTCCGTGGGTAAAAAGTTTACGATTTGGCTCCCCCTCATTTGACCGGCCGCCGTTTATGTTGTATACTCTCGTTGCCTTTCTCGCAAAGGGGTTGTGCCAAGGGAGTTGCTGTACGGGGGTTGGCTGCACCAGTGTCTTACGAGAGGTAGGCTTTACCGGGGGAAGTGTTGATGAAGGACGTTCTGACTACGGGGGAGGTGGCGCGCATCTGTGGCGTCGCGCCGCGAACCGTTACCAAATGGTTCGATGCCGGCCAGTTGCGGGGCTTCAAGATCCCGGGCTCGCGCGACCGCCGGATCCCAAGAGAGTCCCTTGTCCGCTTCATGAAAGCCTACGGCATACCGCTGCGCGGCTTGGACGGGGGATGCACGCGAGTCCTCATTGTCGACGCCGAGTACGACTCGGCCGACGCCCTCCGGGCGGCCCTGGAAAACAAATTCGACTACGAGGTTCAGGTGGCGTGCGGCGTGTTCGAGGCGGGCCTCCTGGCGCGACAGAACCGGCCGCACGTGCTCCTGCTGGACACAAGCCTGCCGGGCCTCAATCCGCGCGAGATGCGCCAGGCCCTGCGGGCCGACCCCGAACTGGTGGCCACGCGCGTGGTCGCCGTTGAGGCGCAACCTTCGGAAGAGCGCGTCCGCCTCAGGCTCAGCGAGGGTTTCGACGCGTGCCTCGCCAAGCCGTACCATCTGGCGACGACCGTCCGGGTTATCGAGGAGGCCACAGATATCGTTTCGTGAGGCTGTGGGAGTTGCCGCCTCGAGACGGGTGGACGGCGGGCCGCTGCGGCGGCCTTTTTTCATGCGCCTTGCAGTTTTGCTGGCGAGCGCCGGCCGCCGCGGGTATTCTCTGGGACCGGAGATCGGGAATTCGGCAGTCGCGCGCCGGGCATTCGTGCCCACCGCGCCGTCTGCAGCGCGCCACGCGCGGTCGCCTAGGCGACCCCGCCGGCATGCGGAGGACGCCATGGCCCCAGAGACAAGCCCGTACGAGCGTTACGAGTCGCCCCTGGTTTCGCGGTACGCCGGCCCCGAGATGTCGCGGATTTTCAGTTCCCTGGCCCGGTTCCGCACCTGGCGGCGGATCTGGATCGCCCTGGCGGAGGCCGAGAAGGAACTGGGCCTGCCCGTTACCGGCGCCCAGATTGCCGAGATGCGCCGCCACGCCGATGACGTCAACCTGGAGCGGGCCGAGGCCCTCGAGAAGGACCTGAGGCACGATGTCATGGCCCACGTCCACGCTTACGGCGAGCAGTGCCCGTCGGCCCGGCCGATCATTCACCTCGGCGCCACCTCCTGCGAGGTCACCGACAACGCCGACCTGGTGGCCATGAAGGAGGGCCTGGCCCTCCTGGAGCGGCGCCTCCTGACCACGATCGACCGCCTCGCGCGCTTTGCCGCCGAGCACCGGGCCGCCGCCACGCTCGGTTTTACGCACTATCAACCCGCCCAACTGGTGACCGTGGGCAAGCGGGCGTGCCTCTGGATCTGGGACCTGGTGACGGACCTGGAGGCGGTCCAGTCCGCCCGCAAGGGGCTGCGCCTCAGGGGCATCAAGGGCACCACCGGCACGCAGGCCTCCTTCCTGCGCCTCTTCGACGGCGACCATGAGAAGGTCCGGCGCCTGGAGGCCCTCGTGGCCCGGAAGTTGGGTTTCGAGCAGGTCTATCCCGTCACGGGCCAGACCTACAGCCGCAAGGCCGACTATGCCGTCGTGGCGGTCCTGGCGGGCATTGCGCAGAGCGCCCATAAGTTTGCGAACGACGTGCGCCTGCTGGCGAACCTGAAGGAGATCGAGGAGCCGTTCGAGAAGTCGCAGATCGGGTCCTCGGCCATGGCGTACAAGCGCAACCCGATGCGCTCGGAGCGGATGACCGGCCTGGCGCGGTACGTCATCAGCCTGGTCCCGGCGTCGGCCCAGACCGCCGCCGAGCAGTGGCTCGAGCGGACGCTCGATGATTCAGCCGCGCGCCGCATCGTCATCGGCGAGGCCTTCCTCGGGGCCGACGCCATCCTGCGCCTCTACCAGAACATCGCCGAGGGCCTGGTGGTGTACCCCAAGATGATCGCGCGGCACATGGCCGAGGAATTGCCGTTCATGGCCACCGAGAACATCCTGATGGCCGCCGTGAAGGCCGGCGGCGACCGGCAGGCCCTCCACGAAAGCATTCGCCGCCACAGCCACGAGGCCGCCAGGCGCGTCAAGGCCGAGGGCGGCACGAACGACCTCCTGGCGCGCCTCAAGGCCGACCCGGCCTTCGCCAAGGTCGATATCGATGCGGAGATGGACCCCGCGCGGTTCATCGGCCGCGCGCCCCAGCAGGTCGACGAATTCCTGGCCGCGACCATCCGGCCCATCCTGGAGGCCAACCGCGACCTTCTCGGCACCGAGGCCGACATCGACGTGTAGCGCGCCCCCAGGGACTGAGCGACTGAGGGACTGAGTAACAGCACGACACTACGCGGCCGCGCCCGGCCGCGGCTCGTTTGGTTGTTGACACAGCCGCTCAGTCACTCTTTGTTCCGTTGACGCCGGACGGCCCGGGGCCGATAATCCAGCAACCTTATTGAACGCGGGGCACGATGCCGCCGAGAGTCAACAATCTGGAAGTCTGGTCCTACCGCATCCCGATGCGGATCCGGTTCGAGCACGCTGCCGCCGGCCGCTCCACCAGCACGGGCATCCTGGTGCGGCTGGAACTGGAGGACGGAGCGGTCGGCTGGGGCGAGGGCATCCCGCGCGATTACGTGACGGGCGAGACAGTCGAATCGGCTGTCCGCATCATCCGCCGTGTCTATGCGGCACGCCTGACGACCGATGCGCCGCTGGCGGAGCCGCCCGTTGAAGAGGCGGGCGTCGCCCACAACGCCGCCTGGTGCGCGTGCGAACTAGCGTACCTCGATGCGGTGGGCCGGTCGCGAGGGCTTCGCGTGGCCGACATGCTGGCCGGCCAGTTGGGCCTGAGGCCCCGCCGGCTCCTCAGGCGCGTCAGTGCCATCATCTCCGCCGGGCCGCTCGCCAAGGTGCGGCGGAACCTGCGGATGATGCGACTCCTGCAGTTCCGCGACTACAAACTCAAGGTCGGCAAGGACGCCGCCCGCGACGAGGCCAACCTGGCCGAGTGCGTCCGCCAACTGGGCCGCGGCCTGAAGCGCAGGCGCGGCCCCACCCGCCGCACCCTGCGGGTCGATGCCAACGGCGCGTGGGACCTGGCGGAGGCTGTCCGCCGCGGCCAGACCCTCGCCCGCTACGGCGTCATCGCGGTCGAGCAGCCCCTGGCCAAGGGCAACGAGGCGGCCCTGGCGGAACTGAGGCGCCGCACCAGCGTGCCCATCATGCTCGATGAGAGCCTCATCACGCTCGGCGAGGCCGAGGACCGCGTCCGCGGCGGCCAGGTGGACCTCTTCAACATCCGCATCTCCAAGAACGGCGGCCTGGTCCAGAGCCTTCGCATGGCCGACCTGGCGCACCGGCTGGGCGTGGACTTCCAACTGGGCTGCATGGTCGGCGAAACGGGCATCCTGACGGCGGCCGGCCGCATCTTCCTGGAACTCCAGGGCCGCCGCGTGCGGTTTGCCGAAGGGTCGTACGGCCGGTTTCTCCTGCGGTCCGACATCACGCGCGAGCGACTCTCGTTCGGCTACGGCGGGTTCGTGCGGGCGATGGCGGGACCGGGCCTCGGCGTGCACGTCCAGGCCCCCAAGGTCCGGCGCCTGGCCCGGCGGGTCCTCAGGATCGAGTTCGATTAGAATCAGCGGAAAGGGGGCTGTACCCTTTTCGCGCCGCTTGCGAAAAGGGGACTGTCCCCTTTCCGCGAGAAAGGGTGCAGCCCCCTTTTCGAGGTGGGCCGGCGATGAGCAGAAGCCGCAAACGCAAGAAGGCCGCAAAGCCGCTGTTCCCCCGGCGTCAGTGGCTGCCCGGCCAGGCCCCGCGCGTGGAACCCCCGGCCAAGGGCAGGGGCTCGTACGATCGCGGCCGCGCGGGCCGCGCGGTCCACCGCGAGGTCGATGAAGACCTCGGTAAGCAATGACCGCAAGACGCTCCTTTGCGCGGCGGTTCAGGAGAACCGCCGCGCCCATACGCAATCTTAAAACGCTATAGGCTTCCGGCGCGGCGGCAGGTTCGGGCGGGCTACTTCTCGGCGCGGCGTTTCCCGGCCGCGCTTTTCTTTTTCCACACGCACGGGCCGTTCTTGGCCACCAGCCGCTTGAGTTTCTTACAGTACACGGCGGCCATGGTGCGGCAGAGGCCGGCGGTGTCGGCGGGCGGGAAGGCGCTGTGGGGGCACTGGAACCCGCAGAAGTCGGGCATCGGGGCGGCCGGCTCAGCCGCAGGCCTCGTCTTCGGTTTCGTCGGTCTCTTCGGGCTGGTCATCGTCGGAGGATCCGGGGGGCGGCTCCTCGGCGGCCTCGGGGTCCACCGGCACGGTCTCGGCCTCGAGTTTCCCCAGGACCCTGAGGGCCTCCATGGCGGCCAGTTGCTCGGCGGCCTTTTTGCTCGGCCCCCAGGCGCTCGGGTACCGGCGGCCGCGGATGGTCACGGCCATTTCGAAGGCCTTGGCGTGGTCGGGCCCTTTTTCGTCCATGACCTCGTAGTTGGGCGAGGCGCCCAGGTCGCGCTGGGCGTGCTGCTGGAGCAGGGACTTATAGTTGCGCCGGTGCTCGCCGGCCAGGACGCGGTCGATCTCCTCGCCCATGTGGGCCAGGATGAACCGGCGGGCGGGTTCCAGGCCGCCGTCCAGGTAGATCGCCCCGACGATGGCCTCGTACGCGCACGCCGCCAGGCTGGACGGCATGGTTTCCGACTCGGTGATGCCCTTGCCCAGGCTCAGGTGCTGCACCAGGCCGAGGCCGTCGGCCACGTGGGCGCACGTCTCGCGGCTGACCACGACGCTCTTGATGCGCGTCAGTTCCCCCTCCAGGTACCGCGGGAACCGGTGGTAGATCTCCTCGCAGATGACCAGGCCCAGGATGGCGTCGCCGAGGAACTCCAGGCGCTCGTTGGAGACCAGGCGGCTGGTGGCGATGCTGGCGTGCGTCAGCGCGTTCTGAAGAAGGTCCGCGCTCTTGAAGCGGTAGCCGGTAACGGCCTGAACCGCCTCAATCGCGCTCGCGTGGTCCAGCGGCGCTTCCTCGTGGTCATCGACTGCCATTGCAGGTCACGCAGATATTTTATGCAGCGGGCCGCGGGGGTCAACCGAAAAGGCTTGACCGAAAAGGCTTGACCGGGCCGCCGGCGCCGGGCATTCTTGCAGACGGGGGCGGCTTTGCGGCGCGAGGGCAATCCATGCGCTTTTACGGCGACGCGGTTGACGCTGCCCCGGCCCGCCTGGGCGGGCGGAAGGTGCTCCTGGGCATCCTGGGGGGGCTTTTCCTGGCGGCCGTCATCCTCATCTCGCTTCTGAAGTGGACCCCGGCCGTCTACGAGCGGACGGCCATCATCGGTCCCGACCCCGCCGCCCAGGCGCGATTCAACCAGGAGGTCGTCAACAAGATCGGCAACGTCATGCTCGACCGCAGCGGCGGCACGCGGCTGGACCTCTCGATCACCGAGGAGATGATCAACGCCCGGATCGCCGGCTTCATGGCGGACCTGGAGCGGTCCGGGCGGCCCCTGCCGCCCGCCGTGCGGGACCTCAGGGTCGGCTTCGAGCCGGACCGGATCGTCCTGGCCACCGCCGTCGGCCGCGGCCTCACCCGCCTCGTGGTCTCGCAGGACCTGCGCGTCGAGCGGCAACCCGACGGCTCCCTGCAACTCGTGCCCACGTACGTGTGGGCGGGCGCCGTGCCGTTTCCGGCGGCGCTGCTGGCAGGCGTGCAGCGGACGCTGGCCGAACGGCTCATCGAGGACGCTCCGGCCGAAGACGAGAAGTCGGTCGACCTGGGCCGCTACGGCATCGAGGCGCTGGAAGGCAGCCCCGTTTTCCTCGGCAAGGGACGCAAGCGCGTCCTGGCCGACCGCACCGAAATCCAGGCGGGCGTCATCCGCATCGAAGGCCACCGGGCCGATGCGCCGCAGGAGTGAAGGGAGGTCTTGCCTGCGCGGCACCTGGACACTCCGCGTTCTCGGCGCCGCTTTGCTGACGGCCGCGGTCTCCGGGAACCTGCTTGCGATAACGCCTCGCGTGCCAAGCGCGCCGGAACTCATCGCGAAACTGGGCGGCGGCGACAAGCAGACCCGCATTGACGCCGCCCTTTGGCTCGGCCATTTTCGCGACTCTCGAGACGTCGCCCCTGCCTTGGAGCGGGCCCTGAAGGATCCGGACGAGGCGGTCCGCCTGTGTGCCTTGTGGGCCCTATGCACGATCCGGTCACACCAGGAGCCGTTCTTCCCCATTCCGGGCACCGCCCAAATTGCTCTTGACACGGGGCACCATGCAGACTATATCTAGCACAAAGGGTATGGAGGCACAAGTGGGTCGGCCCGGCAAGAAGGCAGACAGACTGAACGGCCGCGGGCTCGCCGTGGTTTCGCTTTTTGAGGAGAAGCAAGTCGCCTCGCGCGAAGGCGCGGTTCCACTGGGATACGATCCTCAGCAACCGGAGTCCTCGTATAACCATTGCGTCCCCATTGAGCACCGGAAGCGCTACGGCCAGTTTTTTACTCCCCCGGTGATTGCCGACATTCTTTGCGATTGGGTTCAGGGCACCAACCCAGGGAGTCTGCTTGATCCGGCCGTGGGCACAGGAATTCTCTTAAGGCGATGGCTGGCCCGCCGGCCGCAAGGCGCGATCACGGCTATTGATGTTGACCCGCAAGCCATTGCCGCCGCGCGCCAAGCGTTGCCAGAAGGGAAAGTTGCCTTTCGCTGCTGTGACTTCCTGAGGTGGGAAAGCCGGGACCGATTTGACGGCATTCTGGCCAATCCGCCTTACTTGCGCCATCACGACATGCTTTATGCCAGTGATATTTTCCAAGCCGTGGGCAAGCGCAATGGCGTGCATCTTTCCCGCCTTACCAACGCCTACTGCCTTTTCATTTTGGAGATCTGCCGGAGGTTGAAACCGAAAGGGCGCGCAGGCATTATTGTTCCCGGAGAGTGGCTTAACGCGAACTTCGGCATGCCCATCAAGGACTTTCTCCTGACCCGGGGATTCCTCAGGCGCTTGGTCTACTTCTCTCACGCATCGCTGGTCTTCGAGCACACCTTGAGCACGGCCTGTCTTCTTTTCGTGGAAAGGTGCGAGACAGAGGCCCGCTCCGAGGCAACTTTGCCCACGGTTTTTGTGGGAGACGGTGTGCAGGGAGAAGTGTTGCGAGCCTACCTCCGGGGAGAGCAAAGCACGACCGCAGGCATTTCTGAACTCACCCTGCCAACAGAGCAACTGGTTGCGGAGAAGAAATGGGACTACGTCCTTCAGAACGGCGTTCCCGAAAAGCGGCCGGGCTTCGTTTCGTTGGCTGTGTTGGCGAGGACTTGCCGGGGTGTTGCGACGGGAGCGAACTCCTTCTTCCACCTGCCCGATTCTGAATCGAAGAAGCGCGGAATCGGCACAGGGCATCTGGTGCCTTGCGTGGGCAGGGCCAAGGACGTCAAAGGATTTGTTTTTGACGAGCGCGACTTCGCAGGACTATCAGCCAGCGGCAGGCCCGCCTACCTCGTATGTCTTAAGGGCCGGCTGACGCCTTCCGAGAGCGCTTACGTTGCGGAAGGGGAGGCACTCGGACTACCCCAGCGCTATCTGCTGGCCTGTCGCTCGCCGTGGTATGCCATGGAGTCCCGCCCTCCGGCGCCGATTTGGGCTGCTGTGTTCGGACGGAATCGCCTCAAGTTCGTCTGGAACAGAGCCGGGATTCACAATCTGACAACATTTCATTGCGTTTATCCGCGCCGCGGGGATCCGGACTTTGTGGCCGCACTGGTGGCTTGCCTGAACAGCACCGTCGTGCAGGCCACAAGTCAGCACCAGCAGCGCGTCTATGGAGGCGGCCTTCGCAAGTTTGAGCCGCGGGACCTACTGGAGGTCAGCGTTCCGCAGTTGGAGGCGGTCTCGGAGCGAACCCTCAGGAGACTCCATGACTTACTGCTGCGCCTCGACGAATACTCTCGCTCCCCAGTTGGCTTGGTGCAGGGGGTGTCCGGGGCGATTGATGAAGCAGTTATCGCAGCCGGCGTCGAGGCGGCCAGGCGAGCAGGACCTTCTCGATCAAGGCCGGATCGAGTTCCAGGCGGCCTCCTGTGGGAACAACCTACGCATTCTAGAAGGCTTCTGCCCCGGTCCCCCTAAATCGAGATACCCCGGTTCCACGCCCCGGCGCACCAACTCGGCCAGGAGGGATTCCTTTGCCGCGCCTAGACGGTCCCAGTAACTCATTTCCTGCCGGTGCCCCTCCGTTCGCGTATCAACACTTCACAGCCGCACCCCAGCGCTTGCGCCAGGCGAGCCAGCGTGTGGAGCGTGATATTTCCTTCGCCGCGCTCGATGGCTCCGATATAGGTTCTGTGAAGGCCACATTGCGCTGCAAGCGTTTCCTGCGACCACCTCCGGGCCAGCCGGAGCCGGCGAACATTCGCGGCTACGATTCGATTGGGATCGGCGCCGAGCACGTTATCAGAATGCCACGATGGAGACCGAAACTCTACAGACTATATCTAGCGTCCCGTTCGAGAATGGCGAGGCCGAGTTGCAGGGAGGCGGTAGTCAATTCCGGCCGGCTGGGGCGGCGAGAGCAGTTAACGGTCGGGTGTAGCGGGAACTCGCGCGGTCGCCCAGCCTGATGG
>Ga0315289_10007560_pt1 | contig 15809 bp, 9 predicted proteins | sample YL17G11_40_MG_FD_203452 | JGI IMG/M metagenome (GOLD analysis project Ga0315289, IMG submission 203452) | Sediment microbial communities from Yellowstone Lake, YNP, Wyoming, USA - YL17G11_40 | ecosystem: Environmental > Aquatic > Freshwater > Lake > Sediment | place: USA: Wyoming | collected... | reverse complement strand
ACTTAAAAAAAAAATACTCACTTCCCCCCCCCCACCCCCACCTTTTTCTCTCTCTCCCTCCCTCTCCCGCTCTCAACTCCAACTCCATTCTCTCCACTCCACTCCACCACGACCGAAAACAAATGAACCAAAAAAAAACAGACAAGCAGGCCAAGGCGGCCGAGAAGCAGTTCAAGGTCTACGAGTCGATGATCCAGTCGATGACCAGGGAGGAGAGGACCAACCCCGACCTGCTGGCGAAGACGCCCTCGCGGCGCAGGCGCGTCGCGAGGGGCTCCGGGAGGACGGACGCGGACGTCGCGGGCCTCGTCGCGACGTTCGCGTCGATGAGGTCGCGGATGCGGTCGCTGTCGAAGATGCTGGCGGCGGGGGGCGGGGGAGGGGCGGCGGGCATGCCGTCGATGACGGACGAGGAGCTGCTCGAGGCGACGGTGGCGTCGGCGAGCGCCCAGGTATCGCCGGGGAAGGCGCGGAGGAGGAGGCCCAGGGAAGGGAGGGGCGCTCTTTCGGAGCTCGCCGGCGTTGGGGCGAGCAGTGGCGGGGGTGGTGGGAAGAAGAAGAGCAAGGGCGGGTTCGGGGGCAGGTGAAAAAGGAAGTGTGAAACTCAAATTATAAAGAACTGAAGAGAGAAGGAGAGAGAGAAGAGAGCAGACACAAAGTTTGCCGTTTTCGGAGAAGCCTCTTTCCTTTCCTCCCACTTTCTCGCAGCCGCGCTGACGGGTGCGTCTATTCTTTCCGCGGGCCCGAGTCTTCGCAGTGTCTTCCTGCTCACTAGCGGATCGGCGAGCAAAGGAGGGAGAGACAGAAGAGGGGGCAGGCGCCGGCGCGAAACGCATATGCACTGCAAATGCGAACGCGGCGGCAAACGAAAAAAAACATTGGAGCAGCAAATTGGCTCCTGTGCCTCCCTGTTGCCTTCTTTCCGCAGTCACGCACTCTGCCTTTGCCTTGAGCAGAAAGAAACAGGCAGCTTCCACTAGCTCACAGGCAGAAGCTTATAAACAAATGACGAAAAAAACAGGGAGGGGCCTTTCCGAACGAAAGACAGCTCGGGGCATTGGGGTGTCGGCGAAAACCAACCATGGCGAAGAACGCTCTTCGACGCCGACGGCACTGCCGACGACCAAACGCCTTCCTCGCCCTCGCCCTCGCCCTGCCGATGCTGCTGCTTTTCTGCCTCGCCGGGGCAAGGCTGCTGCCTTCGCAGAGGCCGCAGATGTTTTTCGCAGAGGGGGAGACACTAGCAGCAGCAGCAGCGGCAGCTCCTTCGCCTTCCTCTTCCTCGACCTCAGCCACGACCTCGGCGGCAGCAGCAAAGGGAACGACGATGACTGTGCTCGCTTCCACGACGACACCGGGGACGCCCCCCACGGCCAAGGTGGCTGCATCGGCCTCGCTCGCCGACCTCGCCAAGCGGCCCTTGGGCAGCAGCAGCAGCAGCAGCAGCAGCGGGAGCGTCCCGGGCGATCATAACAGCGCCCGCCAAGCCTCCCCCTCGGCCGCGTCTGCCGCCGCAGCTGCCGCCGCCGAGGCAGCCCGGCAGCAGCAGGTCTACTTCGACGCGGGGGGCCCCGACGGCGCCCTGGCCCGCGTCGCCGTCGCGATAGGGGTCAACGACGAGAAGACCAACGCCGCGGCGGCCGCGGCGGCAGCCGGCGTCGGAGGAAACGGAAAGACGAAAAGTGGCCTCTCTTCTTCTCCTTCTTCTCTGAGGCTCGGGGGCCTACGCCGCGGCGTCATCATCGATGCCGCCGCCGACGCCGCCACCACGGCGGCAGAAAACTCCTCTCTCGCGGCGTCCAAGAGCGACGTCGACGAAAGCAGCGAGGGAGGCTTCGCCGCCGCCTCTTCCCAGGACGCCCTCGGCCCCTTCCCTCTGCTGCCGGAGACGCACCCTGCCGACGCCGCGGCCCGGGGCGTGCTCACGATGGCCGCCGGGGCCGCGCACGGCGCCAAGGGGTTCGCGGGCGACGTGGAGAGGGGCGCGGCGGAGCTGGCCGTCAACGGGCCCAGGGCACCTCCGGGGGCCGACAAGAGGAAGAAGCAGTGAGGGTTTCCTTCTTCCCTTGGTTTTGCCCGCACGCTTTTTCCTTTCAAACCGTTTTCACTCTTTTGCTGTCTCCCCCTTGGTCGTTATCTTTTCCGAGTCCCTCTCTGCCGCCTGGCCTGTACTTGTAAACCAGAAAACCCAGACACCTTGCTTGCACACGAAGAAAAGGGAGCAGAAGAGAAGAAAAGAATCTTCTTCCTCTCTTTTGAACGGAGAGAACAAAACGAAAAACGTAGAAAAACTCACCTAGAAAAAAAAAAGACCCCCCCCCCACGGGGGGAAAAAAGAGTCACGCTGCGGCCACCCCGTCGCAGCTCGCCAGCGCCCTGTTGGCAAAGAACCTCACGTCCGCGTCCCCGTCCGCGGCCAGCGCTGCCAGCGCCGGCCTGACGCTCCTCTCCCTCTCCGCGGCGTCGAGGAGCGGAGCGAGCCTGCCCAGCTGCTTGGCGGCGCAGAAGCGCACGTTGGGCACGGCGTCCGAGGCCGCGGCCGCGACCGCGGGCAGCAGCGTCGATGCCAGCGCCTCGTGGCTCAGCGAGGGGGCCAGCGCCGCCGCGGCGGCCAGGGCGGCCCCCCGGCGCAGGTAGTGTGCGTCGCCGCTCGCGGCCTCGAGCACGGGGGGGAGCAGCGCCGCGGCGGCCCACTCCCCGCCGAACTCGGCCGCGAGCCTCGCGAGGCAGCCGCCGGCGGCGTCCCTGACCGCCGCGACGGGGTCAGACAGCCAGCCGAGGCACCTCGGCGCGAGCCGCTCCGCGAACGCCGCGGCGCCCAGCGACGCCGCGAGCGAGGGCGTCGACTCGATGACGGCCAGCCTGACGCGCCAGTGTCTGTCGTCGGCGAGCTCCTCGACGGCCGGGAGCAGGCTCGCGGCGAGCAGGTCGATGCCGACGACGGCCGTCACGGCGTCGAGCCGCGAGATGACCGCTAGGCGTACCTCGGGCGCCTCGTCGCCCAGCAGGCGCAGCAGCACCGGGAGCAGGGCCTCGATCGTGGCCTCCCGCCCGAGGCGCGGCGCGAGCTCGGTGACGACGGAGGCCAGGGCACCGCGGACGTGCTGGCTCGCGTCGGCGGCGAGCTCGGCCACGCAGGGGAGCAGCAGCGCGGAAACGGCGCTGCTGCCGCCACCGCCGCTGCTGCTCGAGGGAGGCGCAGAGGCGTCAGCGGCAGAGGGAGACGGCGCGGGAGGGGATTCGGAGAGCGCGCCGCACACGTCGGCGACGCGCGCGGCGGCCGCGACCCTGACCTCGGCCTCGGGGTCCCTGAGCAACCCCAAATAAGCCTGGAGCAGCTGCTCTCTGCGACTGCCCCCCTCCCCCGCGCCCTTCTCCCCTGCTCCCGCTCGTTCCTTGGGCAGCGCGTTCGCCATCTCCGGGATCTGCTGCGCGACGTTGTAGCGGACCCGCCAGGAGGCGTCGGCGGCGAACTTGAGGACGACAGGGAGGATGTCGGAGGAGGAGGAAGTCGAAGGCGCGGCCGCGGCGTCCGTCGCCTGCGCTGGGGCACCCGAAGGAGCGGGGGCGCCCCCCCCGCCGCCGCCGAGCAGCCTCGCCAGGGGGCCGCAGCACCCCACGGCCAGCAGCCTCACCGAGTCCTGGTCGTCCTTCGTGAGCTCGTGGAAGCACGGCAGCACGTCGGCCCTCGCGGCGTCCGGCCCGCACTCCGCGGCGAAGGCCGGCAGCGCGGCGGCGGCGGCGCGCCTGACCATCGGCGTGTCGTCGGCCGCCAGCGCGGCAAACAGCCTGCGCAGGCTCGGCTTCTCCGCGAGGGGCGCGCGGGCGTAGGCCGTGGGGAGCAGCGCCGCGGCAGAGACCCTGGCCGTGAACCAGTCGCCTCCCGCGAGGCGGCGCAGGAGCGGCGAGAGCAGCTGCGATTGGGAGTCGGCGTCGGGCGAGTCAGGCGCGGCATCGGCGGCAACGGCCTTGATCGCCGCGACGGCGGCATCGCGGACGACTGTCTCCTCCACCGCCGCGAGGGCCTCGAGCGGAGGGAGGAGCGACGCGGCATGCCGGGGCCCGCCGACGAGGGGCACGAAGCGGGCGAGCTCCTCGGCCATGGCGAGGAGGACCTCATCCTCGTCGTCCTGTTTTTGTTTTGTTGAGGTTTTGGAGGAGAAAGAAGAAGAGGTCGAGGTCGAGGTTTTTTTCGAGGTCGGGAGAGGAAGAAGAGCGATCGAGTTCTTTTTTTTTCAAGAAAAAAACCAACCAAAAACGGAGAAAAAAACTTACCTGCGCGTCCGTGAGGAACGGGATCAGTTCGGACCGGGTCCGCTCCTCGCCCAGGGCCAGCGCAATCGTCGACAGTCTGCGCACGGAGTTGAGGCGCAGGGCGACGTCCTCGTTCTTGAGCTCGTCACTGTATGTTTTTTGAAGGATTTTTGGAAGAGGGTGAGCATCGATTCCAGCGTCGTCGTCGTCGTCTCAACTGAAAGCGCGCCTCTTTACTCGCGCGCCTCGTTTCTAACTGACATGAGAATCGCGATGGGGTACAGGCTGTCGTCCCCGGAGACGCCAGCACCGGTAGCGGCGGGCGCCTCGGCGCCCCCCAGGTCCATGGCAGTGGCCATCCTTCCTCCGGTGAGCGACGAAGCGGCGCTGGCGACGACCGAGAGAAAAAAGGGGAGCCCCGGAGAGAGCGGCGGCGCTGCTTCTTTCCCTTGGGGCCTGGGCTGCTTCTCGGGCGTCTGAATGATTCTAACGCCCTCTCTCGCGTGTGTTGAGAGCGAGGGAGAAGGGGGAGAAGAAGGAGAGAACGCAAAGAAGAACGTCGGTTTTTTCCTTCTTCGAGTTTTCCTCCGATGGAAGAACGAGAAAAAGCAAAGAGTGGAGGGGGCCGGTTCAGAAGGAGAAAAAACAAAAAACAAAAAGAGTCGATCTGGTTTCAAGCCTCGTTCCGGCGCGTCGTCCCGCCGCTTCCGAATGGCCCCCGCTTCGTCGGGAGGGACGCCCTCGGACGAGAGCAGCAGCTCCGACTCCATCGGCGGGGACGACAGGGGAGAGCGAGAAAGAAGGGGACGAAAAGGAACCGACGCCATCGGTCTTCGCCACCTCCTGCCGCTCGCCTCGACCTCGTCCCCGGGCGACGACGCCGCCGCGGCCTCGGCGCTCTCCGCGGCCCTCCTGCCCCTCCTCCCGCCGGCCTCCGCGGCCTGGGCCTACGGCTCGGGCGTCTTCAGCCAGGGGAGCCCGGTGGCGAGCCTGCCGCCGCCGAAGCCGGGCCCTCCCCTCCGCCCGTCCGTCGACCTCCTGCTCGCCGTCGCGGACCCCGAGCGCTGGCACGCCGCCAACCTCCGCCGCAACCCGGGCCACTACTCGTCGCTCGCCAGGTGCGGCCTCGCGGGCGCGGGACCCGCTGGGATCTCGTGGCTCGCGGATAACGTGGGTCCGGGGGTCTGGTTCAACAGCGGCGTGAGGGTCGGCGGAGGCGGGGGCGTCGGCGGCGAAGGGAGCGAGGGAGAGGAGGCGGGGGCGTCGTCGCCGTCGTCGCCGACGACGCTCAAGTACGGCGTCTTTTCGGAGAGGGCCCTCCTCGCCGACCTCGAGGCCTGGGGCGAGCTTTACCTCGCAGGAAGGCTCCAGAAGCCGACGCTGCGGCTGCCCCTGCCGGCGGCGGACGCGGACGCGGCGACGGGGAGCGGCGGCGCCGACTTCGCGTCGAGGCTGGAGGCGGCCCTCGAGCGCAACGCCGCCGCCGCGCTCGCCGCGGCGCTGCTGCTGCTGCCCGCCACCTTCTCGCACGCCCGCCTGCTCTCCACCCTCGTCTCCCTGTCCTACTCGGGGGACGTGCGCGTGGCCGCCGCCGCGGAGGACCCCCGCAAGGTCGAGAGGATCGTCCGCGGGACGGGGAGGGCGAGGCTCGACCGGCTCTACTCGCGGCACCTGCCCCTTGCTCCCTGCGCTTCCTCTCCCTCGCCCTCTCCCTCTCCCTCTCCCTCCTCCTGCTCCTCCTCCTCCGCCTCCGCCGTCGCTTCCGCTGCCGGGCTGGTCCCGCTCTGCGGCGGCAACTCGTGGGCGCAGGACCCGAGGTGGGGGAGCAGGCGCGAGCTCGTGGCGCTGCTCCCGGAGCGCGTGCGGAGGAGGGTCGGGGCCGCGGGGGGAGGAAGCCCCTCGGGCCCCGTTCCCCCCTCCTCCTCTCCTCCTCCGCCTCCTTCGCTCCTCGCCTCCTCCGTCCGCGCGGCCCTGGCCTCGACCGTGCGTTCCTCTTCGGCGCGGGCTGCTCTCGTCGGGATCATCAGCGCCGGGCCCGCCGGGGCGGTGAGTCGGATCCTTTTTTCCCCTCCTGTTCTTTGACTTTTTTATTTTGAGCGAGGGAGGGAGACGAGAAGAGCGAAACAAAAAGGCTCACTCCTCTTTCCTTTTCCTTATCTCTCGATTCTTTTCAATCACGAAAAACAGGCGAGTTACGTGCTAGCCAAGCTGGGGAAGGGAGGGTGGGGAGGAGGCGGGAAGAGTTAGAGAGCTGCTGGGGAGAGCGAGAAGGGGAGAGAGACAGAGAGCAGAAACCTGAAAACTTGACAAAAACTTGAAAACAAAAAAAAACTTTCTTTCCTTGTTCCTTTTTCTCGTTTTGTTTTGATTTTGATCTAGGATTCTTTCTTTTGCACTAGATGGCGATTTGTATCAGCATAGCGCCCCGTGGGGGCACAGGGACCTCCCCCCTTTTGAAACCAGAAGAAAACAAACGAGAGGGAAACGAAACGGAAAAGAAGGGAGACGACACGAAAGCCCCCAGAGGAAACGATGCCGAGGAGCAAAAAAAGAAAAAAGAGTGGGGGCTTCTGCTCTCTCTCCCTTCACAGCAGCTTCAGCCTCCCCGTCAGCTTGTCCACCTCGCTCCCGGCCCCCAGCACCGCGAGCACCGTCCTCGACCCCGCCGCCACCTGCGTCCTCCCCGCGTCGGCGACGACGTGCGAGGGCAGCCCCAGCCTGCGCGCGCCCTCGGCGACGGCGAGCAGCGCGAGCTCGTCGTCGACGCGCAGGCAGACCTTGGTGGCGCCGGCGCGCTCCCAGGCGCGGAGGCGGTCGTCGCGGGCCTTGCGGAGCCTCTTGTAGAGGCCGACGGCCTATGGTGTTGTTATTGTTTTTGAGAGAGGGAGGGGGAGAGAGAGCGAGGGAACGAGCGTGAGTTCTTTTTCTTTCTCTTTTCTCGACCTCGTCAGGAAAAAAACCCGAAAAAGGAAAAAAAATTCAAAAAAGCTCTCTCACCGCGTGGCCGCACTGCGCCCCGACCTTCCCCTTCCCCATGTCCAGGTCCCGCCTGACGACCAGGACCATCTTGGGATCGCTGAGCGGGTGCGCCTTGGGATCGGGCGCTCTTGTCGAGGAGGGGTCCCTCTTATCGGCCGCCTCCTCTCCCTCTCTCGCCGCCGCCGAAGAAGACGCCGGCGACGTCAGTTTCGCGATTTTTTCCTTGAAAGCAACAAACGCGTCGGCGAGCCTCTCCTTGTCTGTGAGCTCGGCCAGCGCGCCGCTGACCCCGCCATAGGGGAGCAGCCAGAGGGCCAAGCCGTAGCCCGCGGCGGTGCCGAGGGCAGCGCCGGCGGCGAAGGAGGCGGCAGCATTGGCCGACGACGAAGACGACATTGAACAGATGATTTCAAGCTCTCGATGTTTTTTGAGTCTTACGGCGACGCTGTGACCTCTGACGCTGCTTTTCCTTCGTTTCGGGGCCAGCGATTGAGAAGAAAGGGCGTCGAGATCTACGACGCAAGGGGAGAGAACGAGATCCAACAGAGGGGGAAGGAGAGAGAGAGAAGGAAGGAGAGATGCGAGACAGAAGAGAGGGAGAGCAAGGACTGCAGAGCCTTCTGTGAAAAATGTTGGGCTTCGACTTCTCGACCTCGACCTCCTCTCTTGCTCTTGCTTTTTTTTCTCCAAAAGCACACGAAGAAAAACAACGAGATCGAGATTGACGAGAACATGGGATCGGGGGCGGAAAGGAGACTACAAAGTCGGAGAAAACAAGAGAAAAACAAACCGCTCGCTCGCTCGTCTTTTGATCACCTCCCTCCTCACCTCAGCCCTTCATCTCTCTCGCCTTTTCGAATCATCCCCTCCGCGCGCGCTCAAAAAAAGGCGACAGCAGGCCGAAGAGAGAACGTAGTTGTTATTGTTTTATCTTTATCTTTGCGCTCCAAAAAAAACCCGGCGTCCCTCCCCTCTACTTTCGAAAAGTCTACTTTCGAAAGGCGAAGCCCGTTGCGGCGGGCTTACCAAAGATGAAGCCCGTCGGGGCGGCGGGCCCTACCACCACTTTCTTCTTCTTCTTCGCCCCCTTCTTCTCCTCCTCTCGCTCCCGCTTCCGCCTCTCCTTCTCCTCCTCTCGCTCCCGCTTCCGCCTCTCCTTCTCCTTCTCCTCCTCTCGCTCCCGCTTCCGCCTCTCCTTCTCCTCCTCTCGCTCCCGCTTCCGCCTCTCCTTCTCCTTCTCCTCCTCTCGCTCCCGCTTCCGCCTCTCCTTCATCCTTGCCTTCTTCTTCTCCTGCTTCCTTGCCCTCTCCTTCTCCTTCGCCTTGAGATTGATCAAGCGACCGTCGTCGTCCCCCCCCCCTTTTTTTTTAATAGAAAAGAGGGCTCTGAGAGCGGAGAAGCGAAAGACGAACCCTTTCGACCTCGTCTCCCTCCCTCGTCTCTCTTTCTCTCTCCGCCGACTCTCACACGTACCCATGCCGCCGTCGAGGACCCACCCTTCCTCCTTCAGGCGCCTCAGGTACTTGATCTCTCTCTCGTACGTGCGGATCATGGCGTCGATGGACCTGCACCCTTCGCACATCCACTTGGAGCGGTAGGTGATCTCGTTCTCATCGTCGAACTCTTCGAACTCGGACTCCTCGTACTCGTCGTCGTACTCGTCGTCGTACTCCTCTTCCTCGTCAGACATCGCTGTTTTTTTCACTGTTCTTTTTCGGGGGGGCGGGGCCGGGCCGCGGGAAGGGAGAGCGGGGAGAGAGAGAGAGAGAGAGAGAGAGAGAGGAGAAGAGGTTCGATGAGTTTCGTTGTCAGGTGGGTGTCAGCGACGGCAACAAAACGTCCTCTCTCTCTTCCTCTTCTCTCTCTGTGTGTTTCCCCTGCGCGTTCGCCGCTTCTTCTCCGAGAGGGGGCAGAGGAGACGCCTGCCGCTTTCTCACCTCGGTTTTTGGAGACAAAAAAGGGCCGAATGGGGAGAGAAACGAGGGTTTTGGTGTCGAAGAGGAGAGAAAGAGACCAAAAAAGAGACAGAGAAAAAGTGACTCAAAGGTGAGCAGCAAAAAAAAAAAACGAGGGGTGGCGAGGCAACCTCTCGACCTCTGCTTTCTTCTTTTCCGGGATTTCTTTCACCCGTGTGTTTCATGACAGTTTTTCATTCCAGTTTCAAGTGTTGTCGCGGTTTGCAGTGCTGCAGTGCTCTTATTTTCTTCGAAAAAAGGTCAACGTATCGGAAAGTTGTTTGCGAACAAGAGAGGCAAGGGAGAGGAAGAGAGGGGGAAGTTTTTTGGCTTCAACCTCTCTTCTCTCTCGTTCCTCTCGCGTGCTGCTCCCTCTTTTTCGCTCCCTATCCCTCTCCTTCTCTCTCCCTCTCCCCTTTCTCTGTCACTTCTTCAGTGCTTGGCAGGCGCCGGGGCCGGGGCAGCGACGTTCCTGGGCGCCGCGAAGCCCGAGACGGCGACGGGAGCCCCTCCGGCCGAGGCGGTGCTCTTGGCCGCGATGGAGGCCTTCTGGTTCTGCAGGGTGGGGTACATTCCGAGGGCGGCCTCGAGCCTCCTCCCCGCGTTTCCTCCGGCCTTGGCCTTGCGGTTGGCGTTGGCGCTGGCGCCAGTGGAGGCGGCTTTCGCGCTCCCGGTCGAGTAGGAGGGGGAGGACCTCGCGTACGCGCCGTAGACGAACCCGCCGCTGAGCTTGCGGCCCGTGGCCTTGGCCTTGGCGGGGGCGGCGGCCGCGGCGGCCGCGGGCGCCGGCGCGGCGGCGGCGATGGAAGCGGCATCGCGGGGGGCCGCGAAGCCAGAGGCCGCGACCGGGGCGGCGAGCCCCGCACCGTGGCCGGCCTTGGCGGCCTTCTGCGCGTTGAGGCTCGGGTACATCCCAAGCGCGGCCTGCAGCTTGCGGCCCGCGTTTCCGGCCTTGCCCTTGCGCCCGCCGCTGTTGGAGAACGACGAGCCCTTGGCCGAGGCCGAGGCGGAGGAGGACGAAGAGGACGGGCTGGCTTTGATACCGCCGCTGTTGCGCCCGCTGGTGGTGCCCCAGAAGCCCTGGGCCATCTGGACGGTCTTGGAGTTGTCTTCCTCGGCCTCGACCTCGAGGGGGGACGAAGGGGAGACCTCCGCCGAGTCGGGCGCCGCGGCGCGTGCAAAGGACTAGTTTTTTTTTGTTTGGTCCCGCCGGGCATTTGGAGTGGAGATTCGAGGTTTGACGGGCGGGGGTGGGGTAGAGGCGTGAGAATGCTTTTACTCTTCTTCAAACTTGTGCGAGACGAGTGGAATGATGTCTCGAAGTAGGCTGAGGCAAGGGACCAAAGCAAAGAAAGGCGGGATTGAAAGCGCGAAAGCCGAGATGTTTTGGGGCAGGCAACTCCAAGATCTCGGCGACACACGCCCCCTTCTCGTCGATATTTGTTTTCTTCTTCTAACCGCCGAGCTCTCCCTCTCTCTCACGACCAAACGACAATAAAAAACTCACGGCCAGGGCCAAAAGCACGGCCAGGGCGAGCGCGACGAGGAAAGAGAGGCGGAACATCTGTTTGGAGGAGAGGTGGAGGTTGTGAGAGAGAGGAAGGAAGGCCAAGATTGTGAGAGGGAAACCTCGTTGTCTGCGAGAACTAAGCCTTTCGGGCTCGTTCTCCTTTCTCCGAGAGGCGTCTCCCTCTCTCTCTCCGCCTCTGCTCTCCGCATGCACAGCAGATAAACGGGCAGCCGCGATTGACTATGCGGAGAGAGAAAGAGAGAGAAAACGAGAGAGAGAGAGAAAGGAGCTGAAAAGGAACTCGCACCTTGAGAGCCAGCTTTGTTGGAGGAGGTCGATGGACGGAGGAAGAAGTCGGAGCGAAAGTGACTGCCGACGGGCTTCACTTCCGAGCGACGGCTTGAGAGCGACGGCCTAATTCTTCGGTTTTTTCTCTTCCGAGCATCTCGCCTCTCGCCTCTCGCCTCCGGCTGCGCCGAGCCGCCTCTCGCTCCATTCGCACCCACAGAGCGTGCAGGCATCTCACCGCTCCCCGTTAGTCGACGCGCTTTTCTTCATTTGGAGGAGGAGGAGAAGAGGGAGAAGGAGCAAAAGAGAGAGAGAAAGAAAGGACCGAGGGAGGGAGAGAGAGAGAGATGCCGCCGCCGCCGCCGCCTTCGTCGTCGTCGTCGCCGGCCGCGGTCCTCTTTGACGACCTCGATTGCCTCTCCGACTTCTCCAAGCTCGCGCTCAGGCAGCGCGGCTTCACCCAGGCCACGCCCGTGCAGGCAGCGTGCCTCCCCTTGCTCTGCGGCAACTCGGACGTGTCCGCCGACGCCCCCACGGGCAGCGGCAAGACCCTGGCCTTCGTGCTCCCGCTGATCGAGCGGCTCGCCCGGCGCGGCCGCAGCGGCGGCGAGGGGCCGCTCGGCAGGCACGAGCTCGGCGCGCTCGTGCTGTCGCCGACGAGGGAGCTGGCGTCGCAGATCGCCGCCGTCGCGGCGCCGTTCCTCAGGGCGGTGCCGCGGGGGATGGCGGCGCGGGAGAGGACGGCGACGGGAGGAGGCGACGGAGGCCAGGGAGGCGAAGGCCCCGGCGGCGAACGCGGCCCCGGCGACGACGACGACGCCAGCGGCTTCCTCACCTTTGCGACGCTCGTCGGCGGCTCCGATCCGGCCCTCGCGGCCTCCTCCTTGGCCCTCGGGGGAGCCAACGTCATCTTCGGCACCCCGGGGAGGGTGGCGGACGCCCTGGACCGCGTCCTCGACGGGGCCCCGAGCGCGGGAGGGAGCGGGGGCGGCCCGGCGGGGGCGAGGAGGTTCGACCTGCGGACGCTCGACCTGCTCGTGCTCGACGAGGCCGACCGGCTCCTCTCGCGCGCGTTCGAGGCCCAGGTGGGGGCCATTATCCGCCGCCTGCCCAAGCAGCGGCGCACGGGCCTGTTCTCGGCGACGCAGACCGAGGCCGTGGGCGCTCTCGCGAGGGCCGGGCTGAGGAACGCGGTGAGGGTGAGGGTCGGGGCCGTCGTGAGGAGGGACGGGGAGGCCGCCGGCGCCGCCGCCGCGGCCGGCGCGGCGACTCGCGGCGGCGGCGGCGGCGACGGCGGCGACGGCGACGGCGGCGCCCTCCTCCCCCTCTCCTCCCGCCGCCGCCCGGCCTCGGTCACCCCGGCCTCCCTCACCCTCCACGCCTGCGTCCTCGACCCCGGAGACAAGCCCCGCGCCCTCGTCGCGTTCCTGCACGCGATCTCGTCGCTAAGGGGCGAGCGCGTGATCGTGTACTTCCTGACATGCGCCGCCGTCGATTTTTTCGCGGCGGTGCTGCCCCGGATCCCCCCCGGGAGGTGGGGCGGCAGCGGCGGGGGCGCGCTGCGGCCGATAGCGCTGCACGGGAGGATGAAACAGAGCGCGAGGGAGGCGGCACTGGCGGCGTTCGCGCGCGGGGACCAGGGGCGAAGCGCCAGCGGCGGCGACGGGAAGGAAGACGACGGGCCCGGCGGCGGCCCCGGCCGAGAGAGCAGCCGCCGGGGCTCCGTCCTCCTGGCCACCGACGTCGCAGCCCGCGGGCTCGACGTTCCCAGCGTCGCCTGGACGCTCCAGTACGACCCGCCGCAGGACCCGGACGCCTTTGTGCACCGCGCCGGGAGGGCGGCGCGCGCGGGGGCGAGGGGCGGCGCGCTGCTCTTCCTGTGCCCGCACGAGTCGGCGTACGTCGAGTTCCTGAGGAACCGCGGGGTGCCCATACAGGAGGTGCCGCCGCCGGAGTTCGTGGAGCCCGAGGCGGCGGTGGAGGAGGCGCAGCAGGCGGGACTCGGGGGGCGGCAGCAGGAGGCCAAGCCGCCGCCGCCCCCGCGCCCCCCGCCGCCGACGGCCGGCGCGGTCAACCGCGCGATCCGCGCCGCGGCGGTCTCCGACCGCGAGACGCTCGACAAGGGCACGAGGGCGTTCGTCTCGCACGTGCGCGGGTACAGGGAGCACGCGTGCCGGTTCATCTTCCGGTCCGGGGAGCTGGCGCTGGGACCCCTGGCGGCGTCGCTGGGGCTGCCGCGGCTGCCGAGGATGCCGGAGCTCGCCGCGGCGGCCGCGAGGGCTTCCTCGGGCGCGAACGCCGGCGGCGGCGCCCCTTCGTCCTCCCCTCCCTCCGCGCCGCCGCCGCCCCTCCCTCCCCCGCTCTCCCTCCCGGGCTTCGAGCCCCTCGAGGGCTTCGACCCCGACGCGGTGAGGTACAAGGACAAGAACCGCGAGAGGGTCAGGCAGGCGCGGCTGGCCGAGGAGAGGGCGCGGCGGCTCGAGAGGGAGGAGAAGAGGAAGGGGCGCGGGGGGGTCGAGGAGGCCGCTGCGGGAGGCGCGGGCGAGCGCCGGCAGCCCCCTGCCCCTCCCCTCCCGCAGGTCCAGAGGAAGCTCCCGGCCGTCAAGCGCCGCGCCGTCGCCGACGCCCGCGACGAGGACGACCTGTTGAGCGACTACGCGCTGCTCAGGCGGCTGAAGAAGGGGTCGATCTCGAAGGAGAAGTTCGACGCCGAATTCGGCAGGGGCGGCGGCGGCGGCGACGGGAGCGACGACGACGACGACGGCAACGACGAAGGCGACGGCGGCAACGGCGACCGAAAGCGCAACAAGAAGAACAAAAGCTCCGTTGGCGGCGGCGGAGGGGCCTCTGGCCGAGGCGGCCGCGGCAGCGGAGGAGACGCGGCGCGAGGGGGAGGCGGTCGGGGAGGCAGCAGGGGCCGGCGCCGCGGAGGAGGCCGGGGCTTTGTGCCGAGCAGGAAATGAGGAAAAAAAAGAACCGAAAGAAGAAACAACGCCCCCCCGATTTCATCTCTCTATTGTTTTTTTACAGCTTGTAGAGAAGAATAACTGTACATTTTTTCAATAACCGACTTCGTTTTCAAGTCCGCGGAGGAGGAGAAGGGGTCCTGCCGGAGGCAGAGGCGACTTTTGTTGCTGCTCCCGCTCCTCCCCCCACCCCGGCGGCCTCGAGCCTCCTCCGGAGGGCGCTTGCCCTCCGGAAGACTTCTGTCAGGTCGGCAGCAGCAGCCGAGAGGCACCTGCCGGCCGTCGCGATCGCCGGCGCCGAGGCTCTGCGGACCATTTCCGAGGCTTCGGTCTGGGCGGAGAGCTCTTGCCGCGCGGCGCGGAGGCGGCGGAGACTTTTTTGTTTTTGGTTGCGCGAGGTGAGGAAATGGTTTTGTTGAAAAGGTCGAAAAAGAAGAGAAAGAGTCAAAGAAGAAGAAACCAAAGAATAAGTCCGAACTCTTACGTGCTGTTTTGGACCGCAGAGAGCTGTGCGAGCTCCGGCTCGGCGGAGAGGGCCGCGGCGACGGCTGCGGCGACGCCGCCCGCGGCGGAGGCGGAGGTCGTGGTCGGTCGAGGTCGAACGCTCGTCGAGGCCTCTTCTGGCATCGTCGACTTCTGCTGCTGCTGCCCTCTCGTCTCCTCTCCCTCTCCGACAGCCTTCGTTTCGTCCGCCGCTGCTGCTGCTGCCGACGTCTCGACCTCGCCCCGCATTACGACGCGAGCATGCAAAAATCGTGCGCGAAAGGAGAAGCCTTGAGAAAGAAAAAGAGCGTCTTCGATTCGATCAATGTTGTTTTGTTTGTTGTTTGCAAGTGAGAAGGGAAAAAAAAGGAGTTCTAAAATTACTCCCCTAAAACGGGCGAAAATACCCCCCGCCGCCCCGCGCCACAAACGCCACCGCCCTCCTCAACCTCCTCCCAGCGGGCCTCACCCCCCCGTTGACAAAGTGGAGCAGCCAATCAAAGGCAGTAAGCGGAGTGAACTCCTCAAAGGTGCCCCTGAGGCCCCACCGGAAGGCGGCGGCAAAGTCGACGCCGGGGTTGATCGGGTGGAAGGACTGGGCCGGGAGCCCGCGCGGGAGGAGGTCCTCCGCGGCTGTGACGACGACGGGATTTCCAGAGGAGGAGAGGAGGAGCGGCGGGGGAGGAGCGAGGTCGTCGGGGCTGCTCCTCGCGTCCTCGGTGCTCTCGGTCCCCCCCTTTTCTCCCTCGCCGCCGCGCCGCGTGCGGCTCGCTCCCGCAAGCGCCGCCTTCCTCCGCCGCTGCAGCTCCCGCTCCCTCCGCCTCGCCTCCTCGAGCCTCGCCGCCCTTCTCTTCTCGGCCTGGGCCCTCCAGACGGGCTTCTCCTCCTCCTCCACCCGCCCCCGCTGCCGCCGCTGCCTCCCTCGCCCCTCTTCCTCGGCCTCGAGGCGCTCCAGCTCGTCGTCCTCGCGCCGCTCCCCGGCCTCCCGGAGCTCCCGCAGCGCGTTCGCCCTCGCTGCCATCTCCTCTGCGTATCGCCGCAGGGCCCCGTCGCATGACAGGGCGGCGAGGAAGTCGAAGACCTCTCCCTCGAGGTCGACGGCCGAAGAATTGGAAGGGGAAGCAGCATCGGAAGAGCCGGAGGGAGCAGGAGGGTCGAAAGAGAGCGCCTCACGGAAGGCGCGGCCCCCGGGCTGCAAGACCTCCCAGCGCCTCTTGAGGTCGGAGCTCGAGGAAGGGATGCGGAGGTTCCACTTGGGGGAGAGGTTGGTGTGGAGGAACATGACGCGGCCGCGGCTTTTTTTTTTTTTTTGGGGGGGGGGGGTGGGGGAGGGGAAGGGGGGGGGTGTGGGGAAAGAGGACGGGGGAAAAAAAA
>Ga0315289_10007559_pt1 | contig 15813 bp, 22 predicted proteins | sample YL17G11_40_MG_FD_203452 | JGI IMG/M metagenome (GOLD analysis project Ga0315289, IMG submission 203452) | Sediment microbial communities from Yellowstone Lake, YNP, Wyoming, USA - YL17G11_40 | ecosystem: Environmental > Aquatic > Freshwater > Lake > Sediment | place: USA: Wyoming | collected... | reverse complement strand
CTTATCGAAGCGCTAGGAACAGAAGACGTGATGGTAGTACTGACGGGGGAACATCTATGCGAGAAGATGAGAGGCGCAGAGAACGACACGGAACAGTCCAACATGGTGACGAGCAGCGTCCACGGAGTGTTCAGGAACAAGCAAGAGGCTCGACAAGAGGCGCTTTCGTTGATGGCTCCGGTAGACTAGTCCGGCCCATCCATGCTGTGAACGGCACCAAGAAGCTTGCCGACATGGTGCGCAGTACGGTCACAACACCACACCGTATCATATGGGGACTCGGACGAGGCTCCATGTTCATCGCGCAGCAGCTGGCGTACAGGCTCGACATCAAGGACGTGTACGTTCTCCCCACCCTACGTAAGGGCGAGGACAAAAGCGGGGTCTGGTTCGATACGGTCCTCTTCTACGACCTGATGCGGCATATCCCTAATGGAGCCGCACTCATAGTAGTGGATGACATCTGCGACAGCGGTGGCACACTCCGGCAGATTGAGGAGTACATCTCTGGCGAGCGGGCCTCTCTGCTCCGTTACTACTTCGTGTACACCATGCGCAAGAATGCCAGATTCAATCAGCTCAACGGCTCCGTACATGTGGCCGAGCACGATGCCTACATGTATTACTTCTGGGAGCCTGATTTTCCTTGGGAGGACAAAATATGAACAACCATCTTCTCTACACTCCGAGCGGTCTCAACTTCATCGACTGGAAGACAAAGTTCTGGGGACGGCCTGCTGCGTACTGGCTCGAAGGAGCCTACTATCGACACGATGCCGCCCTCATCTCCTTCGCTCTGGCGGGGGACGATGACTTCAGGCGCAACTACAAGATACCGGATGACTTCCTACTGGTCGGTGATAGTGGCGGGTTTCAGAATCTCTCTATTGATAGCAGGCTAGCCCCCCTCAACGTCCTTGGCTGGCAGGAGCGCAACTGCGACATAGGCTTCATCTTGGACTGGCCACCGTACAAGAAGACAGGACCCTCGACCGTGGACTTCGTACCCGAGGGTCCCACCGGCTTTAAGACCTGTAAGGAGCGCACCGCATACAATGCCAGGGTCATGTGTGCGAACAGGAAGAAGCCAGGCTTCAAGCTGTACGGCATCGTGCAGGGAGTGGACGTCTCACAGCTGAAGGAATGGCATGAGGCCGTATCAGTCGACACGGAGTTCGATGGATGGGCAGTGGCTCCTAAGCCCAGCAGCGACCCGATGCGCGTGGCTATACAGGGACTCTACGTAGCACAGTTCGGCCTGCCCGTTCACTTCTTTCAGTGTATCTCCTTCGATGTGCTGCCTGTCCTAGTCTATCTCGCGTACAAGGCCAAGAAGATGTACACCTTCGACAACAGTGCTTGGGGCCTGGAGCCTCGCAAGTTCTTCAGATACTCATTCTGGAAAAACTGTAATCAGAATAGGACCTTCTCCACGCAGCAGCCCGTCACCATAGACCGGCTACCTTGTCCCTGTCCTATCTGCCAGACCTTCAACGAGCGCATGCCTCCCAAGGAGCTTAATGAGTACTTGATGACCTCAACCAAGCGCATTGACCTGTTCGCGTTCCATCGTCTGTGGTGGTACTTGAGGGAGATAGAGGCCTGGAATATTCTTGTTAATGACCGGCTCCTGTTCGAGGAGTACATCAAGACCTTCGGGGTGAACAAGGAAGGAACCTTCAAGGCCATAGAGATTATTGATGAGGCCTACGAGCGGGGCATCCCCGAGACTCTTGACAAGTACGACAGGCCACAACACTCCCTGGACGACATGCTGGGATGAATGGGCAAGTTATATAAAGTTATAGGCTATTAGAAGTATTTGCGCGGAGTGATACAATGACCGAGCAGACGGTACAGTTGGCAAAAGAGGTACAGAAGGAGCTAATCGCTCTTGGTAAGAACTTGGGGCTGGATGCCAAGACTGAGCTGGGTCCGGAGTTCAAGAAGATATACTTCGAGGACTACATCCAGCAATACAAGGAGAAGCACGGCGATGCAGAGGCACAGATGATGTGCATGGAGATACTCAAGGCACGCAACTTCGAGCGTCTCTCACGAAGCGACACCACCTTCCTCCTGCAGGTCGAGTCCTCAGGCGGCATCCAGATATCAAAGGACAAGGAGCAGTACCTCAAGCTCTACGGCTGGGGCAAGAGACTGGATGACAAGGGCAAGTCCATCGACGCGGAGCCTCTCGTAGTCACGGCCATGGTCAAGGGAGAGGAGAATATCAACCGCTTCCAGACCGTGAAGACGGGCGATACACTCCGCGCAGCCTTCGGTGTGATGCGCAAGAACAACTACTCGATGACGTTGTTCCGTGCTCCCGAGAATCTGGACGAAGTCCTCTTTGACCAGGACCCAGTACTGGCAGAAGAGGATGCGATGGCTCACGTACAGAAGAAGGTGCCCATCGTCAACGTGTCCAAGGTGTTCGACTACTCGGAGCAGGTGGTGGCAATCTGGGCCAAGCCTGTCGTGAGATGCAACGTCGCCAAGGCCAAGGACTTCGGAGTCTATGAGATAGTGGACGACTCCGTAGACAGGGCCTTCCTCACACAGTACAAGGCTCTCACCATCTTCACTGGGGCCAAGAACATCAAGTACGGTCCTGGCTCGCACGTGCTGATGGTGGTCGAGCTGCTCAAGCCGAAGCAGCAGGGCGCAATGCCCAACGCCAATCTTCTCATGCAGTACTCAGGTCAGTTCACGACCCCAGTGCTGTCGAAGGACAGCGCTCCAGCGAAGCCCAAGGCTCCCGAGGGTGCGGGGGATGTGGACGACGAGGAGCTGGCGGACAGCGGTCTGGACCAGCTGTAGGTGATTCACATGGACTTCGACGAGTTACCCAAAGAGGAAGGACTCTGCCTGGCGATACGTGGGCACAGCAAGCACGGCAAGACCCACATGGCCAACATGGTTTGCGGGGTCGAGCGCACCGTGGTGGCAGACACCCATGCCACGAACAGCACCATCGAGACTCTGCGCAAGATAGGTCAGGTCAAGTTCAGGCGGGTGGCGGACTGGTCAGCCCTCCTCAGGATGACCGATGACTTCGTCCGTGAGTACGAGCCGCCAGCAGCCTTCATACTTGACTCCGGTTCGGACATGGTGGACATGGCTCAGAACTGGTTCAAGGAGAAGACAGGCAAGCAGCCGTTCCAGTTCGCGTGGTCTGAGGTCTGGGGGTACATCCGCAACTGGATGAACTCTCTGACCAGGCCTGGCTACGACCTGATACTCACATCACGGATGAAGCGGGTCTACAGCGAGTCGACAGAGGGCGGAGGGGGAGGGACCTGGACAGGCGACTGGGAGCCTGCGGAGTGGAAGGACCTGGACTATCAACTCTCGGCTGGCATCTACCTGCAGAGAGGCATGACGATAGGTGGGCGTCTCTACTTCGACTATCGCATCTTCCCCGCCGTGATGACGAAGGACAATCTAGTCATGTCCAGGTGGGCTCGACTCGGGGAGTGCAAGCCGTACATCGTGGGACCCTTCAACAGGGACAACATCCTACGGCAGATACAGACTCCTTGGTTCGGCTCCATGCGCGACATCCTGAATGAGTACTGGCTACTACTCAAGGACAGCCCACTCCCAGTGGAGAAGAAGTTCGTGGCAGACATCGAGATGGTCATGAAGTCCAACAAGCTGGAGCTGAGCAAGGACTGGGAGGAGCCTGTAGGTGAACGCTACAGTGCACCGATGATACCAGTACCTGATGTGGCTTCATCGGGTCCGAGGGCCGCTCTCGAGGAAGCGGCCAAAGACATAAAGCCTGAGCCGAAGAAGGAGCCGGCAACTGGGGGAGAGGAGGCACCTAAACCGGCTCCTAAGGAGAAGAAGGCCGCTGCCAAGAAGGAGCCTCCCAAACCCGTTCCCGAGACACCGAAGAAGAAAGCTGAACCGGAGAAGAAGAACGAGAACGCAGAGGATACGTGGACCATATGATAACCCTAAAGACTGAAGCCGCGCAGTGGCTGCGCATCTTCCAGCTGCTGCACCTGAAGAAGGGCAACCTGCCGTTAGTCGACGTGCCGGTTCTCCAAGTGCCAGAGAAGGGACCAGTAGTCATGTACTACAGGGGCAAGACCGCCTTCGTTAAGGCCACCATCCATGATGCGATGTGGCACGAGAAGGAGGGTCATGGAGTCATCGCGCCCTTCGTCAGCTCGAGGAACGAGAACCGACAAGTCGACTTCATCAAGCGGTTCGTGAAGGACGTCGAGCAGGTACGCATCGTATGGGGCGATGACCAAGGCATCGCCCTCTACAGTGAGTACGATGAGTACTTCTCACCCTCACCCTTCATCGACAAGAGCAACCCTCCTGGCTGGACGGAGAAGGACCCAACTCCAGTCAGTGCGATGACACAGGACAGCATCAAGTACAAGGGTCCCAAGACAGGCAAAGAGATAGAGCTGTCCAACGTCTTCTACGTGAACGCAGAGGAGATGCTGAACGTACTCAACAAGGCCCAGTGGATGAATCAGACATACTTCACCATCTCCCTAGAGGCGGACAAGCTGGCAGTCATGCTGGGGGACAAGAAGCAGAAGGACAAGGAGCACGCGAGGGCAGTCGTCCCAGTCAACTTCGTGAAGGGCAACTTCACGGGGTCGTACAACGACCAGCTGGAACACGTGTTCCGCAACTGCGAGGGAGAAGTCAAGTGCTACCAGGGAGGACTGCTCTGGATGCACTACGAATGGGAGAACATGATGACCCTCGATGTGGGCATCACGCCAGTCATGATAGGAGAGGTTTCAAGTGAACAGCCAAAACCCACCAAGCCAAGTCCTTGAACAGCTCCGCAAGAAGCCCATCAACATAGGGGGTGAGCATTCCATCGGGTTCATCATCCCAAGCAAGTGGGCGAAGGAGCTTGGGCTTGACCCCGAGAGGGATGCTACCCTCACCTACGAGCAGGGTCGCATAGTGATTCAGCCATGAACGTGCTGAACTTCCATGTGATGCCCCGCTATGTGGGCAATCCCAAGCAGGAGCTTGTCCACAGCGTGCGTGAGTTACTGGACTTCGTACATAGGAACAACGGCCTGAACAGCTGCTTCACCTCTGTGTACGCACTCAATCCAGAACTCACGCACGTACTCGTGGACAAAATCTTCCTGGACCTGGACAACGAGAAGAAGCCGGAGAACGCCCAGTTTGATGCTCAATCCCTTTCATCATATACCTTCGAGCAATTCGAGATACCCAGCTACGTCAACTTCAGTGGCTCCAAAGGCTATCATGCCTACACACCCTTTGGAGCCGAGTGGTACACAATCGAGGAGGCTGCCAGATTGATACGAGCCGTGCAGACAGAGTTCGTCAATGCTGCCAGGCTCCGTACTGCTGACCCCAAAATCATTGGGGACTCACGTCGCATCACCCGCATCCCTTACACAAAGCACTGCTCCAGGCTAGGCATCGTGAGTGGCCGTTACTGTTGTCCTCTCAGCCACGAGATGCTATACAACTGGAACCATGCCGACATTCAGCAGTACTCCTACGCTCCACAGAAGGTGGGATGGTACTACGTCGAGGGCTTACCCACCATAGACCAGTTCATAGAGATGTTCGACGTGCCCATGAAGCAGGAGTTGATTGAAACTTATGCGGGCAAGGAAGTACAGTACCGTAACTTCGACAACCGTTTTGTCGTGGAGTTGTTCCCCGACATGTGCATACATAATGACCTGCTCTCAAGGAACCCTAGAACCATTACTAGGTTCTATGCAGTGGTGTACTGTAAGAGAGTCCTGGGTTGGAGCATTGGGTCTATCATCAACTTCTTCTCCCAGCTCAATATGATTGACTACGATGCATACAAAACAACCTACCATGTCGACTATATCTATAGACGCAAGGCCTATAATAATCTCCCCAACTGCCACTCCCGTCGCAGGGAAGGCATCTGTGTTGGCGCTAGTTGTCCCAAGTACCAGCAACTGCGAGCGGACTCAAAAACAAGCGATTTGGAGGGGGGTGTCAGGGGTGCATAGGATAACACGGGGGCATGCCCGAAATGTCAAATCTGCTTTCCAGGATGATATTTCAGCAGTCATTACTTTTACGCGTGTTTGGCGGGGGGTCAGGAACCCCCGTGTAACTATACGGGGTCTGTCCCGAAACGTGAAATCCGAAACAAAACGCCCTAAAACAGCCGTCATTTGGAGTGGGTGATTTCATGGCCCGATGGCACAAGCGTTACAAGAAGCGTACCCTCCCAGAGATGCCTGACCAGAGAGTGAAGGTCGAGCTGTCGATAGACCTGAGGGAGCCGCAGTGGCTCATAGATGCCTTCAAGATGGCCTGCGACCCTGACCTCCTCCACATTGGTGTCTTCGAAGTGGGTGACTACTTCTATGGCAAGAAGCTCGGCATCGAGCGCAAGTCTCCCACCGACTTCGTGATGTCCATCCCCAAGGTGTTCGCCCAAGTACAGGAGCTACGCGGAGCCTTCGAGATACCGTACTTGTTGATAGATGGGGACTTCTCACTCCTCTTCAGTACGCATCGACACATCTCTCCCAGGGCCATCATCGGAGCACTCACTTCCATCAAGGCCCACTACGACGTGAACATCATGTTCACCAACCAGGCCCACATCGTCAACACAGTGCTCTCCCTCATAGAGAAGCATACAGACAGCACTGCCGTACCATACACCCCGATGCGTCCCCGTCCCACTAATGAGGACTATCAGGCACATGTCCTTACGAGCCTGCCGCACGTAGGACCCGCGACGGCCAAGGACATACTGAAGAGATACGGTTCGGTGATGAACGCATTCAGGCACGTTGAGGAGTGGGCCAAGGTTCCTCGCATCACCGCGGAGAGGCAGCGCGAGATAGCCAAGATACTAAGTGAAGGCTCAGATGATGAAGCATGGGAACTATAGTATCAGACTAGGGGGAATTATTATAAAGTTATACAGCCTACTAGAACCGGAGGCCTAGGGATGGAGCAATGGTTCTGTCCCGAACATGGCATCCTGGTATGCCCCGTTTGTGGGGTATGTTCAGGATGCGAGCACTATCATTCAGAGATGGTCGACAAGGAAAGGACAAGACACTGGTGTGATTTACATGGCAAAAGAGAAGGCAATCATCCTGTTGAGCGGGGGCCTGGACTCGACGACTTTAGCGGCAACAAGCCAGGAGATTTTTGACCTGCACGCCCTCATCTTCTCCTACGGGCAGCGCCACAGTAAAGAGATAGGGTACGCAGTCAGGGCCGCCAATAAGTACTGCGATGGACACTACACCATCATCCAGCTGAGCTACATGCCACACAGTCCTCTGACAGGCTTTGGCGACATCCCAAAGGACCGGAAGATAGACGACAAGGTGGCTCCTACGTGGGTCCCTGGGCGCAACATGCTGTTCCTGGCCTACGCAGGCATCGAGGCTCAAGTACAAGGTGCCAAGTACATACTCATAGGGGTCAACTCCCTCGACTACTCCGGCTATCCAGATTGTCGTGCGGACTTCATAGGAGCCATGGGCAACGCAATCAATGAGGCTATGGGTCGTAAGGGTGACTACATCCTCATCTGGACTCCTCTTCAATTCAAGACGAAAGCCGAGATAGTAGGGCTAGCCCTAGATGCTGGCATCGACATCGACGAGGAAACCTGGTCATGCTACGAGGGAGGGGACAAGCCATGTGGCCACTGCGACTCCTGCCAGCTGCGCAATGAGGCCATAGAGATAGTCATGAGGGAGAGAAATGCCGTTCATTGAAGAGATATTCGCGAGCGTGCAGGGTGAGGGTCCTTTCATCGGAATGCCTGCCATCTTCGTCAGGTTCGCGGGCTGCACGATGAACTGTCCCTGGTGCGACACCAAGTACGCCTGGCAGAGGGACAGCTCCAGCCTCTTGGGCAAGGACAAGATATATGACAAGATTGAAGCCACAAGCCCACACTCCCACAATCTAGTCATAACGGGTGGAGAGCCAATGGAGCAGCTGCCAGAGTGCAAGGACCTTCTCAGGTTCCTCACTGCCTACGGCTATCAGCTCCATCTTGAGACCAACGGCTTCACCTTCGACCAGGATGTGCTCGACTACTTCTATGCCATCGTGGTCTCACCCAAGCTGGAAGTGAGACCAGATGAGGACGAGTGGTATGAAGAATATGTACGCTCCCTCATGGACTATGCGGACTACACGGACAAGGTCTACTTCAAGTGGGTGATAGACACCAGTCGTCCCGAGGCAGGGATACAGAATGATATCAGGATGTATCTCAAGCTCTGCAAGGACTGGAACGCATCCCCCAAACAAATCTACTTCCAGCCCCTGTATGAGGATGACATGAACATCGAGTCCATGATGAAGGCTTACAACATCCTCTGGACCAACGCCATGCGGGTTGATAGCTATCAGCACTTCCGTGTGCTTCCGCAGCTTCACAGATGGGTGGGAGTTAAGTGAAAGAGTTCGAGAACGTCTGGACTGAGAAGTACCGCCCTCGCCAACTCGATGACATAGTAGGGCAGCCTCACATAGTACGAAGACTCAAGGCCTACGTCGAGAAGAAGACGATGCCACATCTCATGTTCGCGGGCAAGCAAGGTACTGGCAAGACTACTTGTGCCTTCGCCCTCGCACAAGAGCTGTACGGAGATGATTGGCAGGGGCTCATCACCAAGCTCGATGCCTCCGACGAGCGCGGCATAGATGTAGTTAGGGACAACATCAAGACCGCAGCTTCGATGACCCCTCCCATGGATGTCGGCTTCCGGCTCATAATACTTGATGAGGCAGATGGCCTCACTAAGGATGCACAGCACGCCCTCCGCCGCACCATTGAGAAGTACTCCCAGATATCACGGTTCATCCTGCTGTGCAACTACTCCAACAAAATCATCGAGCCCATCCAGAGCCGGTGCGCAGTATTCCGTTTCAAGCCCGTTGAGGTTAAGGACATCATGAGCTATCTCACTCGCATCGTCAGGTCTGAGGGACTCAACATTGAGGAGGAAGGTAAGTGCCTGGAGCGCATCGCAGAGAAGTCAAACGGTGATGTACGGCGAGCAGCAGTCGTTCTCATGGACTTGGCCATCTGCTGCCCCGCCATCACGTACAAGGATGTACTGGAGCGCTTCCCCTACATAGATGAGAAGCTAGTCACACTCATGATACGCAGGTCCATAAGTAAGGAAACGGCTGACCTAGTCGAGGCCTACCGGCTCCTCGACGAGCTGTACTACAGCAAGGGTTACTACGCAGACGAGATACTTGAAACCATCTACAAGTACGTGGCTGCGAGCAAGATGAGTCCCGAGAACCGCATCAAGATTATATCAAGGATAGCTGAGGTGGATGACCGGCTATCCAGGAGCCGCAATGAAGTGTTACAGCTTCAGGCACTCCTTGAATACATCCACAGCCTCGCGGAGGGCCCACATTGATTGGCCTCCTTGTGCCTCTCCGCGAGGCTCCGCTGTTTGGAGTCGAGGCACAAACGCAACTACTCAACAGCTTCTTGAACAGAGATATAGGCGACATCCTGATTCAGTATGGGCAGACTGGCATGGGCAAGACCGAGCTATGCCAAAGGCTCCCGCAGAACCAGTATAACGTCGAATGGTTCGATGCTGTGATGGGTGGCGACTTCGAGCGGGCCTGTTCCGACCTTAACAACTTCAGGGACGAGAGGACCCTCGTCATGGTCATCGAAGGTGCCGAGTACTTCGAGAATGACTCGGCCCTCTTTGGAGCCATAATGAGTACTGAAATCAAATTCATTCTTAACTGCAACAACCTGGCAGACATCGACTGGAAGATACGACGGTCAGCCATTCAGAGTTACTTCCCTCCTGCGACCCCAGAGGCCATCGAAGCCTTCGTCAAGTCACTCAAACCCGAAGCCGACATGAAAGTCTTTGTGGGAGTACGTGACTACAGGGCTGCGCGAAGTGTCCTTGAAGGAGGGTTGGAGGAGCCGCAGGAGAGGGACGCGACCCCCGATTTCAAGTCGGATACAGAGTATTACTGGTACTTATGTCGGCATTCAGAGGATAGACAACTCTTGGCAGAGGCAGATTTAACCCTAGGTTCGCCGTACCTACCCGCAATCCTGGGAGTTGTACGTTGCGAAACCTTACGCCCATGGAACCCTCGGGACGCTATGGCGTGGTCCATCGCAACGAAGCTACAACAGATTATCCTTGATTCAAAGAGGAAGATTGTACAGCATCATCTCTTCATCCTCATCAAGATGCAGAACCCTTCCATGAACCGGATGCTCAAAGCGCTCGAGCTAACAAAGGACGAGTTGAACATGCTTCACTTCAAGGACATCAAGGTAGACAAGAAGCAATTCAGACCACAGAAGAAGGAGCCGGAGGCTGAGAGCATTGACAACTATTTCTGAGGGCGCGCTCGGCAAGTTCATCAAGCTCGTGAACAAGTACGACAATCGCATTGCGATACATGGGCGCGGTGGAGCCATCTATCTCTCCCAGGAAGAGAGCTACGACCTACTGATGCTCGCGTACAAAGGATTAAAATCTTCTCAGCCTAATGATTCTCGAAAATAATACCCCTATCAGAAGCTTTATATAGTGACAAAACCATGTATGATTGCGAGATGCGCGGGCGGGTGGCGGGCGTCCCTGGCGGGCGCCCGTGAACCCACCAGGCAAGGGCCCCACCCCGCGGGGCTCCGGTGGCGCGCACCACCGATATCAAGTGGCGGGGGCAGGGGCCGTTCCACCTGGTCTACTACTCCACACACCTCTTGTTCCTCTTGGCCGCACTGGCCGTCGCACCTACACTCACTTCGGCCCCGTCGTATCACAGGGCAAGTCCCTCTCTGTGCAGTCCTATGAACGCATCGCGTGAGGACGGCGCGCAGTTGCCGTACAAGGCAAGTCCCACAGAGAGGCGTCGCCAGCTAAAGACCGCTGCCCGAGCAACAACACACAACAATCTACGAGCCTGGGTCCATCGCTGGAGCGCAAGCGATGAACAGCTATGGACCCAGGCCGCCTCCAAAATCATCATGTCCGGCTGTGGGGTCACACCCAAGCTGGGCGAAGGAGGCCAAGACTATGTTCAAGAACGACATAGAGGAGATAACGGTTGAGCTGACCGAAGTAGAGTGGGAGGTCATCAACCAGGCACTAGCTGCACCCATCCGCAATCATCTCATTGCGACAGTATCCGAGATGGTTCCAGACGTGCAGGAGCAGACAATCATGAACGCCTGGGACAGCGTGAAGGACAAGTGGTCCAACTCGTGGCCCTAGGATAACGGGGTGGAGCCAGGGCGCGCAAGTACCCTGACCCACAAGCCCGAAAGGGTAAGGAGGCCAACAACACATGACATCCAAGAAGATGACCGTAGAGCTGGCATTCGACCGTGAGACCAAGCGCACCTACAGGTTCGCAGAGCAGGGGAACCAGAACCTGGTCGGCACCTTGTACGTGAGCAAGCACGCCTTCGAGGGCCAGCCGGCGTCCATCAGGATGACCATCGAGGTCATCAGCTAGAGGGCATGGGGGAGCCAATCCCCCACACATCATGCCACCCCTTGAGCTTGACCGCTCGGGGAGGCTCCAAGGAGGCCAAGACATGACAGATTCGTTTACGCAAGTCTTTGAGGTCAATGGCCACGACTACTACGAGCAGCACGCCAACTGGGAGGCTCTGAAGAAGACCCTGGTCTGGCGCGGCAAGTGGCCCCACGCCTATGTCTGGAAGACTCCAGATGGCATCGCCAAGGTGACTGGGGAGTACGACAGGGTCGTGGACCCTCAGACTGGCAGGGACATAACTCGGCACGTCAAGTTCACCTACAATGGGCCGGAGGACAATGGACTTCTCTTCGCCCTTCGGGTCCTGTGGGAAGACAAGCAGCCGAGCGTGAAGGCAAGGAAGAAAGAGCTGCGAGCCAAGTGGGAGTACAAGATTTCACTTGAGGAGCAGCGCGGCGCTCCAGACGGGTACTTGAACGCCATGAAGCGCAAGGCATCAGAGGAGTTGGCGGCCATCCGCTGACTCCTCCCGCGAAACCAACAGCAGTCATCAGTCTTGCTGGCCAGCAGGAAGTGACGGCTATTGGCGCGAAGGAAAAACAAAGGAGGCCAAAACCATGAGTCATAGGACTAAGAATACCCGTGTCGGCTACAAGTACGCCAAGCGACATGGGCTGCCCTACATCCCCCTGAAGAAGCCGGAGCCGAGCATGGCCCCACTCAGGGAGGCCTGGAAGCAGAAGGCCGAGAAGGTCGAGCGCATCGCCAGGGAGAAGGAGCAGGGCAAGCTCGTGAAGCTAGAGAGGGCTGAGCGCAAGGCCCAGCTCAAGAAGGCCATCGACACGGTTGAGTCCATCGTACTTCCCTAGACAGCCGCAGGGGCCGCGGGCAGAGGCCCCACACATCATGTCCACCTGTCGTGTAACAGCGAGGGAGGACGCCAAAACAAGGAGGCCATACAACATGAAGAAGCCAACCGAAATGAAGACAGCCAAGCAGCTGCTCGCGGAGCGAGGCTCCACGGGCAAGGGCAAGGCCAAGGCCGGCAAGAAGACCAACGGCTCCAACAGGGAGAAGGCTGAGAGGGTCCCTCCCCCGACCATCGTCATGGACCACGACGTGACGGAGATACTGTGCAAGCCCACAGCAATCACCATCGCGACGGAGAAGGTCGAGGTCGAGGAGGGGGTCTTCGAGGAGCAGGTCATGGGCGGCACCATGACGTTCACAGATGTGGACGGAGGGGCCCACGAAGTCACCTTCGAGGGCAAGACACCCGTGTTCCGGCTCTTCCAGAAGGTCAGCAAGTACGAGAAGGCCATGGAGCTGTTCGACATGAAGCCCAAGGAGCGCAATGCGTTCCTGAACTCGGCCTTCAAGGACCACGAGCCCATCATCGCGAGGGTCCTGCCGGACGACAGCCTGTTCGCCACCGTGACGCAGGTCTGGAAGCGCAACGACATCGAGGCCGTACTCCCCATCATCAAGGACGAGTTCAAGGGAGCCGACATCGAGGTCATTCCCTCCGACGGCATGTACGGCGGCAAGGCCATCGTGGACCTGACGAAGAGCGACCTGCTCCAGGAGCAAGTCGTAGTCACGATGGGGCCCAAGGACGGCGGCCACGCGGTGAAAGTCCTCGCAGGCGGGTTCATCCTATCATGCCTGAACCAGCTCAGCGCGGACGTGCGCCACGAGGTCATCGACCACCTGCCCAAGACGACCCAGTTCTACCTGGCTCAGAAGCACTCGAGCCAGATACTGGACGAGGCCTTCCTGCGCGGGGAGCTGATGAACGCCAAGGCCGCTGCCAGCGAGCTGACCGCCATGCTGAAGGAGAGCCAGAAGATGAAGCTCTCCGACGAGCAGGCCCTGAACATCCTGCGGTACTACAACGTCGAGGGCATCCTCAGCGCCAAGTCCGCCAGGGCCATCGGCGAGATGCTGTCCTCCAAGGAAATCACCCAGAAGCCAGGCACCGTGTACGGCCTAGCAATGGCCATCACGTACTTCGGCACCCACGGTGAGGACCTGAAGGACGGAGTCAGGAGCTGGTCCCACCGGCTCGGCTGCGAGCTAGTCCTCGTCACGTCCAACTGGGACAAGTACCAGGAGGTCGTGGCGAGCAAGACCAAGGCCCTCGACAAGGACATCTTCGCGGAGGAGCCCGAGGAGCCGGACATGTCCGGTGGCCAGCTAGAGGCTGAGGACGTGCCGAAGCCCAAGAAGGCCAAGACCTCCAAGAAGGTCGAGAGCTGAGAGCGCGGGGGGAGCTAGTCCCCCCATCCCCATTTTTTGTCCCCGATACTACCACTGCCAGAGCAGCCCCATAGGGACTATGCCATAGTAACTATGCTTTGGTCATGGTAGCGGGCAAGACCGCACTATCCCACAAGGAGCCGTTGAGGCACCAAGCTGGCATACAGGAGCTAGTCCTGAGTGCGGACGAGGCGAGCATCACCCCAAGCCCTTCGCATATGCGAGTCTGTTGCAACAGTAAGGGCGGTATGGGATGCCCCCGATACTACCGGCATATTGTGTAACTAAACCTTCAAGGTCCGCTTGGAGGAGCGGCCACGCATCCCACCTAGCGTGGGGGCCGGTGGCGGGAACGGCAAACAAGGAGGCCAACAATGAAAAAGGAGGAACCCTGGCCAAGACCAGGGGTACGGGAAGGGTACGCATGTCCAGACCCGACATGCGTGCCAGCTTGCATCGCAGATTGCCGTACCTGTCTTGAAAACAGAGTACGCAAGCATCTAGCTTCTCTCCCCGTCTACAAGCACACCTTCAAGAACAATGTTACCACTGGCTACACAACAATGTACGTGGTAAAGGTCAAGAAGGGCTTTCGAGTCTATGACCATTGCGAGGAAGGGCTGAGCCCCGACGGCACTGGCATGGACAAGATAGTAAGTAACAAAGAGAGAGCCATCTGGCTTGCAGAGATGTACGGCAGCACTTTAGAATGAACGACAAGGAGCCGCGAGCTTCAAGGTCTTGACCATTGGACCCTGATGCCCTTCGGCAGGGCACACACCTCGCTCGCGGCTCCACCCCCATTTTATCAACCCAGATACTGCTCGCAATGGGCCCAAAACCTGCATGGCTGAAATATGCCATCGAAAAGGGTTAGAGTACTCCCATGGCAGCAGCTGGTTAGTCAAGTAAACTTGACAGGAGGCAAAAACCATGCAACCAGACAAAGAAGTCGTGCTAGGCCTTGCCCTGCTCATTCTGTTCTTTTGGACGGGCATCGGTGCAATCATAGGATTGTACCTCATCGCTTCAGGGTACATGAAGGAGCAGCGACAGCGTGAGGAGGAGTCCTTCAACCGATGGGTCCACTACAACGAGTGGGTCAGGGCGCAAGGAGGCCAGCAACGATGACAACGATATATTGCGGAGCGTGTGGGAACAAGATTGGCGAGCGCTACAGGAGCCGGATGGGCTACGGAGTCACCATGGAAGTACGCAAGCACAGATGCGTACCCATGGGAGTGGACCGAGCCAGGGACATCATCAAGAAGATGGCGCCCCACCTTCTCAAGCTCGGCACGCGCGACCAGGCCAACATCTTCCACCACGCCTACGAGAAGAAGGACTACGTGCCGACAGCCATCCGGCTCATCACCGGCAAGCTCGTGTTCAAGAGGAAGTACGAGCACTTCGATGCGTAGTCACAACATGGAGTTAGGGGTTTCAAGGCAAATCAAGACCCGCGCATCGGCTACACGTACACCCAAGGCTCGTTACTGAGGGTGAGCACGGTGGCCAAAAAGGGTCTATACCCCTTTGTCACGTGGACCCCTAACTCCTCCCCCTTTTTGTTATTACATCAGAAGGGATACCACAATGGCCTACGGACCAAGATACGTAGAGCGGCTGTCCAAGAGGGTGATAGCCGTTGTCGAGAGAGAGGAGCCAGTGTGCTCGTCGGTGATAGCCGAAGCCTGTGACTTCGCGTCCCCGAGAAAAGCCAGCTGGTTCGTGAAGAAGTATCTTCGTAAGGAGATACAAGTCGAGAGAACGCCAGGCTCCACGCAGCTCACGTTCAAAATGCGGCGAGCGTGAGGAGCCTGGGAGGCTAGACCTAAGTACGGTGTGTGATAGAGTTGCTCGGGCGGCGGTCGCTCCTATAGGGGTTTAACCCCTAAAAGACATAGCGGGCGGGCCCGCCCTGCGCTTATGACGGGTATCCGGAGGCTCCTGCCCCCGAAGAAATCATAATCCAAACCCGTTTAAAATAACCGCGTTTTTTGCGTGTTCTCGTCAGTCCACGCCATGCGCTTCTAACCGTGATGCCCT
>Ga0315289_10007557_pt1 | contig 15815 bp, 11 predicted proteins | sample YL17G11_40_MG_FD_203452 | JGI IMG/M metagenome (GOLD analysis project Ga0315289, IMG submission 203452) | Sediment microbial communities from Yellowstone Lake, YNP, Wyoming, USA - YL17G11_40 | ecosystem: Environmental > Aquatic > Freshwater > Lake > Sediment | place: USA: Wyoming | collected... | reverse complement strand
TGGCCGCAAAGCATTTGCGTGCTGACCAGCAATTGCCCTGGGGGGGACTTGTTTTACCCATCCATTAAGGTGGTTTTAAGCCCACACTCTAGAGTAACGTCTTCATCATGCTCCTGGCCTGTTTTCGAGTAATCGGGAAAGGAGCGGAGCAAAAAAAGGCCGCCGACTGTCAGGAATGGCCCCTCGGCGGCGAATAACAACATAGAGGATATGGCGCTTCAGCCATGGGCTGACCGTTTCTCGACGGAGGTATGAACGTGAAGCCATTGGGTATTTGGGCCGTCATTACGGTTGCCGTGTTAGTCGCGCCCAGCAGCACCTGGGGCTGCTTAGCGGCGAGCTACTGCCTTAGCGATCCATCGGGGTACCACGCCAGCGGGGTTTCGCCTGAGGATGCCTGCAACAACGTCGAACAGTTGGGTGGGAACGCATTCACATCCAACAAGGTGGAGTTGGTCCAGGAGGTCGATGACAATGCCTGGTCAACGGAGCTTCCCGAGCGATCGGATCCCGCGGATCTGGTGCCGGTTCCCGAGCCGGTAAGCATCGTCATCTGGTCGGTAGCGGGCGGGGTGGGGGCGGCGGCCGCCCTGGCGGCCAAACGCAGACGACGTCAGGTGCGCGGGCGCTGGTCGGAGGAGTCGCGGCGGGCCATTCTCGACGTCATCGAGGGCAAGCGTCGGGCATCGAGCTCCCATCTGGTGGACCTGTAAGCATGTCCGCTGCCTCCGGCGCGCCGTTGAGATTTTCAGACGGCAACTGAGGGTCCGTTGCGGGCGAGGCCTCTAAGTCGCACGGAGGTCGCGGCAAGCGGCGCGCGATTTCTGGCGCTGAAGGCTTTTCGGCGCTGAGCAACGTAATATCACGGTCATCGGCTGATTTTCTCTGCCGGCCTCGCATCGCAGGGGCCGGCTGGCCAAGAGGGCTCTTCTGAGGCACGTGCTGCGAGCTACCGGACTTGGAGGGCGGCGTCTCGATCCGCTCAGGAGTCGGAACCATTGGACTGGGCGGCGGGCACGGAGTGCAGCAGGCCGGCCAGGCATTCCAGCACGTCGGCCGAAAACCATGGCACGCCGGATCCACGGCCAAGATACCGCGGCCGCCATGCCCGATGCATTTCGGCAAGCACGGCGTTTGGTGGCAGACGCTGCACCTCTCCGCGGCGCAGCCGGCGAAGCTCGCAAGCGTGCACAACGCGATCGCCATGAGGCGGCGTGTTCGCCTTCGCGGAAGATTCACGTCAGCATTCCTCCGTCGTCATGGGCCCCAGAGGCTTCCTCAAAAGCCCGCATTGACATTGCCGCCGCCCGCGAGCACGTGGCCCGAGAATCGCGTCGCAGTACCCACGCCCAACAGCGAGAAGCCCATGACCCGTTCGAACGGCGCGATCAGCTTGCTCAGGCCGGTATCGAGGGCCACCATCTTGTCTTCGGCGATGAATACGCGGTCGCCCGGCAGAACCTGGTAATTGGTGCTGGCTGTGCCCTGAGCGGTGATCTCGTTCCAGCAGACGGGCAGGATCTGCACCCTTCCCGGCTCATCCGTGGGACGAGCGATCCAGATCCGCTTCGAGGAGACTTGGTTCAGCCCGTTGATCTGCGCGATGGCGTCGAGCACGGTCTCGTTGCCGGTGACCGGAAAACGGTACACACCGTCGCCCAGGCCGGCCCCTTGGGTGACCACGTAGTAAACCTTGCTGTTATACGAGAACACGTCCACAGAAACCTCCGGAGCTTCCAGGTATTGGGCCAAGTGGCTTTCAATGGCCTCTTTCGCCTGGCCGATGGTCATACCGACCACTTGCACGCTCCCGTAGGTGCCGAGCGTCACGGTTCCATCGGGACCGACCAGATGCTGTCCGGCGATCTGCTGCTTGGCGGCAATATCGGCCAGAGAGACCCAGACGACCGGCGCCGTAAGCGACTGCCGCAGGCGCGTTTCGATCGCGGTGGCCGCCTCTTCGACCGTCAAGCCGCTAACCTTGACCGAGCCGTAAGAGAAGCCCAAGTCGAGCATTCCGCCCGGCTTGATCGGATAGACGCCGCTGATGGGTTCGTCGGGTTTCGTGCCTTGCACTTGAATCGACAAGGCATCGAGCGTTTTCAATCGGTAGGGAGGACGTGGCACGATGTTGACCGCATCGATCATGAGGATGTCGGGCGGGTCGATAATGTAGGTGGGTAAGACGGCCTTGCACAGTTCTCGAGGCACCGTCGAAGGCACGAGCAAGTGTTCTTGGTTACCGGCCCGGCTGCAACGATCGATCGTGTGGCAGCCCGCGGCCGTGGTAGCCACAACGGCCACCAGCGCGAGCAAGTATGCGGACGAAATACGATCAGCGCACATGGAACCCCCCTCCTGACCACAGGCGTTATCAGCATCAAACTTTGTGCAGGCGCTATGTCCGGCAAAAGTCCTACATTTGTAATCTTCGGCACAATCGGTAAGGTCGTTTGAGTCGCATCGGCAGTTGTCCGCCCGATTTGAGCCCGCCGAGACGCCCAATGAGTCTCGATCGCAAAAGATCGGCAAGATGCTCAAACTTTGCCGACGCGACCGAGAATCGACAGGCATCCGGTCCTGTCCGAACCGCGCTGTTTAGCGGGCCGGTTTGCTGAAGTCCGAGGATCTTGCCCTGACTGAGGTGTTAAGATGGGCAATTCTCGCTGGCCTTTCGCCTGTCGGGCTAAGCTTGCACGCTGCGTCGATTTCGTGCGATCTGCGGGCGGTCGACGCTTCTTCGGTGGTCCGGTACAATTCTGCAGGCTGCTGCTCTGCAGGCTGTTGTCTACGCGTCTTGTTCTGGATCGCGGCGGCCTAAGTGTTAAGCCTACACCCAGCGGGCTATGCGGTTGCGAGATCGCACTCAGCCCAATCCTGTAGAGAAGGATGCGGCTGCGCAGGTTGGTTGAAACTCCATGGCCAACGAGATTGCCAAACTGCTCCTGGAGCACGCCGAGACTTTCCTCGATCGCGCGCAAGCCGTCGAAGCTGCTCTGTCGCTGGGCATGCCGCTCAGCGAGATCGAGACCTACCTCGATTGGCTCGATCAGACGCGGTCGCTGCGCCGACCGGAAGATAAGCCCAACTCGGGCAATGGCCAGCGGCCGGCGGAGGATTAGTCCATGCAGACGACCCGACCGTTCTCCAGCGACCGATAAAGCCGCCCGCCACGTCAGCCCCGCTGATCGCCGCTAACGGTATAAACAACACCGCGAAGAGGATTCCCGCGCAAAACAAATGACCGGCTCGTGCGATTGGCAACATCCGTTGGTCTGCCGAGTTCTGGAAGCAATTGATCCTCAGATTTGCGATGCGATGCACTTCCATCCCGCTCGCACGGCGGAACCGTATGTTGCCAGGGACTCAAGATATCGACAAAGGAGCATGATCATGGGCGGTGGGAGCCTTCGTTGTGGGTGGGGCATGTTGTGGATCATGCTTGCCGGTTGCGCGGTCCAGGCCGCAGAGGGCAAGCGAGAACTGGAGTACGAAGTCGGCGGGCCGCTGGCCGGGGTGAAGTTGCCGCGTTTCCCTACCCAGCATGGCGAACAGCCCGGACAGCCGGGCGCCTTGCCGGGCCAATACGACGGCGACCTGCTGGCCCCGCAGGTCGAGCTTAACCCCGGCTCGGTGGAGAACTACCGCCATTATTGGTTCAAGTACACGCCCTGCCGGAGCATGTTCGACCGTCAGAGCCTGCTGCGCCAGTGGATCGCGCCGGAGATACCGGGGGCCCAGCCCACGCAGGTCGAGCAGTGCGCCGCCCCGCTGTACTACGTGCCGCGCTTCAAAGCGGTAATCAACACCGGCCTGAAGAATCGGCCCGTGGCGGTGGTGCGCTGCAAGGTTGGCAGCCCGGTCATCGGCCTCGATCTGGGCGAATTAGAGCGGGGCATGTATGCCATTCGAGTCATTGGCGCGGTGCCCACCGAGCAGTTGCGTGCGTTCCGCGAGCCGCTGTACCTGCGGGCCACGATCAACGACGGCCTCAAGGGGGAATCCTTGACTTACCGGTTGCGACTGGGCTACGTCGACGAATTCTACAGCATCGCGGAAATCTATTTTCATGCCGTGGCCAAGCGGGTCTTCCACGCGGAGTTGGCGGTAGATCACGGAAGCAAGGTGGATCTACTCGTGCAAAGCCTCTCGCTCGACGACGCCCTTATCGGCCACGAGCGCCGGGCGATCAAGACCCACACCAACTTGTTCGCCAAGCCGCCCGTGCCCGACTACACGGGGAAACCCGTGGCGGTTACGCCCCAGGAGCGGCTGGCCCGGGATGCGGCCATCTGGGAAAGCCTGCCGCCGATCAACAAGCAGGGAACCTTCTATTTGCGCGCCGGCGACGAGCACGTGATGAGCGAGAACGTATTCTCGGGCGCGGCGGGAAAAACGGCCGAGCAGATCGAGGCCGACTACGGCAAGTGGCAGTCGCCGGGCAAACGCGGAGAACTGTTTACCGCGCCGCTGTTCTTGCAGAACCAGAAGCTGAATCTCCAGTACAGCGTGGACGACCTGCGGCACAACCGCCTGTTGCCTGCCCCTTATCCCTTCCAGGATGACGGCGCGGGGCTGTATTTCCCCGAGGAGAAAAACGAAGGCCAGGGCATGGTGTGGGCGCCTATTGCCGAGGAGGTTGCTCGGCGGATCCACCAGTGGCCTACGACCATCCACCGCAACGTGATGCTCTGGCGCGACAAGGGCGATCGGCAGGCGGCCCGTGACGCGGCGATGGCCATGGTCCGCTATGCGTACAATTTCCCCGCCCTCGATATGGCCAACCAACTGGTCTGCCTGATCCGCGACCCCGGGCCGTACGGGCGTGAGTACCGGGCGCGGCGCCGGGAAACCGTGGCCTTCTACCTGCCGGGCTATTCGCACTACGTGAATCTGCTGCTGTACGACTACGACCGGCTGTTCGATTACCTCCAGCAGAACCAGGAAGTGGCCGAGTCGGTGGGCCGGTTCGTGCCCTGGGTCCGCGCGCCGCGCGACGTGATTGAGCTGTTGGACATCTACCTGGCGCAGACGGTGGCCAGGCGGATCCTGCGCTACCATTACGTCACCGATCCGGTGGATATCGCCAACGCGGCCTCGGTGCTGGGCGATCGCTCGCTGACCGATCCCTGGATGGAGTGGCTCTTTGCCCGCACCTTCATCTATCCGCTGCCGCCGGTGGGCATTCAGGACGCGATGATCACCGGCTGCGAGCGCGACGGCTGCGAATACGTGGGCTCGGCATTTTATTCACAGGCCGAGGGGGCCTCGCGCGTGGCCGCCTCGCTGGAGCAATACCTGCGGACCGGTGGCAACCCGCAGTACAACCTGACCGACCAGGCCCGCTATCCCAAGCCCGTGGCCCACTGCTATTGGCGTCTGAAGAACGTGGTGGCCGGGTGGGATTTTCTGCGGATCGGCGACGTCACCGGGCCGGACAAATCCCCCGGCCTGACGCTCCGCGACCTCGAATGTGCCCGGCTCGGCTGGCAGTGGACGGCCGATCCGAAATTCGCCTTCGTGATCAAGCACTATCTGGGCCGCGAGAACCAGTCGCCGCAGCAGTGGGCCGCGATCGAGGCGGCCGCCGCCCGGCTGAAGCGCGCGCCCTGGCTCGACAACCGCTCTCGTGTGCTGCCCATGTGGGCCGGCGTACTCGAAGGCGGCCTGGAACACGATGATCCGCGGCTGCGGCGGGCGGCGTATCTGCGGGTCGGCATGGGCATCGGGCACGAGCACTCCGATACGCTCGATCTGCAGGTCGTGGCCCACGGTCAGCCGGCCACCATCGACGGCGGCCAGCGCGGCGGCTACTCGTCACCCGCCGACAACACAACCCGCGTGCACAACCTCGTCGAGGTCAACAGCGAGCCATTCCGGGGCCATTCGTGGGTCAAGAGCCTGGCCGACACGCCTGGGGCACGATACCTTCACGCCGCAGCGAAGCCGCCGGCGGATACTTCGTTGTTTGCCCGGCAGATCGCCTTGGTCGACGTCGATGAGGGACGCGGTGGGCAGCCGCTTTCGATCCAACAGCAACTGCCGGGAGCAAAACTGCCCGGCGGCGTGACGCCCGCCAACGCCTACGTGTTCGACGTGTTTCGCGTCGCCGGCGGCAAGACGCACACCTACTGTTTCCACGGGGCGCTCAACGACCAGTTCGACTGGAACGTGCCCGACGCGGCGCCGGTGAGCGATGCGGAAAGCCCGGCGGGTCAGTATCTGCGGCGATTCAAGAATTACCCGGAAAAGAAAGCCGCCGGCACGGCCCCCGACACGCTCGAGGCCACCTGGCGCCAGTTGCGCACGGGCCGCAACGGCAGCCAGCAGATGATGCTGCGGCGGAACTACGAGGAGTCGTTGCCGGATCGGTTCACGCGGCTGCACTTGCTGGGAGTGGCCAACGCCCAGGCCATGCGGGCCCAACTCGATTGCTTCCAGTGGAAGTACAACTTTACCTGCCTGATGGTCCAGCGCGCGGCCGAAAACGACGCTCAAGAGTCGGCCTTTGCGGCGATCATCGAACCGTATCTTGGCCAGCCGTGTGTGAAAAGTACACGGCTGTTGGCCATTCCCCAGAATCAGAGCGACGCCCGCCGGGCATTGGCCGTCGAGGTGAAGCTCGCGGCGGGGCGCACGGATATCTGCTTCGCCGACGGCCGGCCCGAGCTGGTCCGCAGTATCCCGGACGTCGGCCTGACCGTTGCGGCCGAGTTCGCTTGCTATGCGAGCGATGCCCAGGGGCTTTGCGCCGCGGTGCTGGCGGGCGGAACGCTGCTGGAGGGGCCCGGCGTCAAGCTCTGCGCCACCGTGAGCCGGCGCAGCGGCAAGGTCATCAAGGCCGACTACCTGGCCAAGGCCATGTGGATCGACCAATCCTGGCCGGCACAGCCAGTCCCGCTGGTGCTGGAAACGGGCCTGCCCGGACATCGGAGCAGCTACACGGCCATGAAAACCGAGGCGGACGGCCGGACCACGCGTCTCGCGCTGGACGGCGGCGCCGATTTCTATCGGGCGCCGATCGCCGCGGTTGATCCCGATCGGGCCGCGGTGCGCTGCACCATCGGCCTGGCGTTGGGAGTGCGTCGAGGCTTGGACAAACACTGGGTGGCTTCGGACGATGGGCAGCTCACCTTCTGGCGCGCCGATCTGCTCGATAAGCAAACCTTCAAACTCACCGGCCCACCGGTGACGCGGGAAAGCTTCGGCCCGGCGCAAGCCCTGCGGCTGTGGGAGTACGGCGTGGGCGACGAAGTGTGCCACGTCACCCATGCCGGGCTGCGCCGCCTAAAGCCGGGGCTGTACGAGTTGACGGCCGACGTGGACGCGACCGTCGCGCTGCGTGGGAAGCAAATCGAACTCAGCCGCGACCAACACCGCTGGACGCCGCTGCAGACTTCGGCCGCCGGTAGTCTTGTGCAGGCTAACGTACTACTAAGCGACCTTGGCGTCGAAGGCAAGGCTTTTCTGCGGGTGAAGTGAACGCGAAATAAGGTTGCCTGATTCTGGGAAGAAAACCGAGGTGTGCCACTGCTTGCCGCAGAGAACGGCTTTAGCGGGTTGGCAGGCAACACTGCTTGCAGTCTGTCCGGTCGTAGACGGTTTCCGGCAAGCAGTGCCTCGCTTGGCTTGGAACCGTTCTCGGAGTCTTTGCAAGCAGTGGCACACGGCGTGTCCGCCGAAAAGGGGACAGGTACCGTCGCCATAGCCCGATTTCCCACGACCATGCTGTCCGCGGCGACGGAGCCAGTCCCCTTTTCGGCTACAGGTCCAAGACGCGGCCCATGCGCTGGGCCACGTCGGCCAGGCGGGCGCGGTCGCCGCCGGCCACCTCCGCCGTGGCCCAGCCGCTGTAGCCGATCTCGGCCAGGGCCTTGCGGACGGCGGGCCAGTCGCAGTCGCCTTCGCCGATGCCCACATTGAAGCCCCTGCCCGAGCCTTCCTTCTCTTCCTTGCGGCTGTAGTCCTTGATGTGGATCTTGCCGATGCGCTTGCCGAGAATGCGGATCCACTGCTCCGGCCAACCGTAGCGCAGCACGTTGCCGATATCGAAGTACGCGCCCACCCAGGGACTGGCCAATTCATCGATGTAACGGGCCATTTCCAGCGGGCTGAGCAAGAAGTTGTTCCACACGTTTTCCACCAGCAGCTTGATGCCGTGCTGCTCGGCGTAGGCCGTGGCGTCGCGGATCCGCTGCTGCGTCTCTTCGTAGTTCTTATCGTAAGGGTTTTGTTCGTTGACCCGGCCCGCCACCAGCAGCACGGTGCCGGCGCCGTAGAGTTTGGCCAGAGCGATGGCACCGCGGATGTCGGCCGAACTGCTGTTGGTGATGCCGTGGATGGTAAAGCCGGTGGCCTCGCGCGCGGCGACGACCTCCTGCGGATCGGGGCCGCTGGGTCTGCGAATCTCCACGCCGTCGTAACCGAGATCCTGCAACAGCCTGAACTTGTCGCGAACCGAGAGCTTCTCTTCGATCATGTGGTACATCACCGCCCGCTTGATCCGGCCGGTGAACTGGCCGCCGCGGGCTTCACGGCGGTTGCGCAGAAGTTCCGGGAAGCCTAAGCTTACCCCGGCCACCCCGATCGCGGCTGCAGTGACAAACTCTCGACGAGTGACAGCCAGCTTAGAACTCCTCCTTGATACCACGCTTGTCGTTGCGCATTCCCAGCAGTTGGAAGGTGCCCACTTTATTGGTATTGAGCGCCTTCGTGAGCTTCGTCACAGCGGCTGCATTCGCCTGCTGGATTTCCTTATTCGTCAGGCCGCCGTTGTTGAAGCTGATGTTATCGGTGATAAAACGGACGGAAGCGTCGCACATCGCGAAGTTGGCGCCGTTGGGGTGCGCACTGGCGAAGCCTTCACCGCAGGTATCGCTGGGATTCTTATTCGGCTGCGGTGTTATTGTCGAATTCAACTGCATGCTGACCCGGCCGCGGTTCTCGTAGATCCCCCAACCGCCGGCGCCGTTGGGATTGCGCGTGCCGATCCAGTAGCCGGCCGCGCAGCGCTTGTGTCGCTCGCTGAGCATAAAGGTGCGGCTGGTGCCGTCGATGATGTCTTTGAACTTGGTGTCGCTGTCGGTGTACAAGACGCCGTTGTTATCGAATTTACCGGCGTCCTTCTTGTCCCAGAGGCCCTGGCAGCCCATGTAATTCCCGGTGGCTACCTGCCATTTTTTGGTGTTGCCGTCGCCTTCGAACTTCCGCTCGCTGGTGGGCATGAGGTCCGGCGTCTGGTCGCTGGGGCAGCGGAAGGTGGCGACCGAGGTTTGCACAAGAACCTGGTCGACCGCTTTGCCTGCTTTAAGCAGATCATAAAGCGACCGGTTTTCCGGATTCAAGTCCTTGTAAAGCTGCCCGTGCTCCATAAATGGGAGGATGAAAACGCCCCACCCCCAGGCCTCCTTGTTCTTCTGGTCTTTCTGCTTCTTGTCGGTCTTGCAACCGGGCGGGAAACAACTCTTCGCACCCGCGTAATTGTGCACCGCCAACGCCAACTGTTTCAGGTTGTTGGTGCACTGCGCCCGGCGTGCAGCCTCGCGGGCTGCTTGAATGGCCGGGAGCAGTAGCGCGATCAAGATGCCGATGATCGCGATCACCACGAGCAGTTCCACCAGGGTGAAACCGCGCTGGACCGGACGTGAGATAACCATAAGAAGACCCCCATGAAAACAGTTCTGAAGTGCGAGCGCACCCCACCCCCCCAGCGGAAGTTGGCGAACCCTTCCGCCGGATAGATAGATGTTATAGATGGCCCTTTCGCCTGGCCCCCTCCGACGCGCTTTATTGTAAGCATCTTTCAAGTTTTGGCAATACCTTGAGCCGCGCGAACGTCGAATTACCTGAATCGCGGGGACGTGGAATGCCCCCCTTTTGGCTGCGGTTAAGGCGGTTCTCGGGCCGCTATTTCGATGGTATCGGCGTCAGCGGCCCGAGGCTGGACTGCTGCGAAAGAATATCGTCAAGATGTGGCCGGCACAACGCGGACGCGATACCCGTCTTCCGCCGACACGGTCGGCTCGGATCGCAGCTTGGTCGCCCGTCGTTGTCGGCCAAGATACCTGTCCCGCGATCAACGAAGCGCGGGTCCAGCCTCGGTCCGGCGCTCTACCGGCGGGCGAAAAAGCCGTGCCGCACGGCCGCTTAGAACTCCTCCTTGATCCCCCGCTTATCGTTGCGAATCCCCAAGAGTTGGAAGGTGCCAAGCTTATTTTGCGAGAGGGCCTTGGTGTACTTTGTTTGAGTTGCTGCATCACCCGGTTTATTGATCTCGGTCTTATTCAGGCCGCCGTTGTTAAAGCCGATGCTGTTGGTGATAAAACGGACGGAGGCGTCGCAGAGCACGAAGTTGCCGCCATTCGGGTGCGAACTGGAAAAACCTTCGCCGCAGGTGTCGCCCGGATTGGTATTTATCTTCGGTGTGAGGGTAGAATTCAACTCCATGCTGACGCGGGCGCGGTTCTCATAAATCCCCTTACCGGCGGTGCCTTCCGGATTGCGCGTGCCGATCCAGTAGCCCGCCATGCACCGCTTGTCACGCTCGCCGATCAGCAGCGTGCGGCTGGTGCCATCGATAATATCCTTAAACTTCACGGCGCTGTCGTTGAATAAGACGCCGTTGTTTGCGACTTTAGCGGTGCCCTTTGCGTCCCAGTAGCCCTGGCAGCCCATATAGTTCGAAGTGGCCACCTTCCATGGGGTTCCGCTTGACTTATTGCCCTTACCATCAAACGCCCGCCCGCTGAGATTGAGGGTCGGCGTTTGATCGCTCGGGCAGCGGAGGGCTGGAATCTCAGTTTGTACCAAGACTTGATCAACCGCTTTCTTGGCTTTCAGCAGGTCATAAAGCGACCTGTTCTCCGGATTCAATTGTTTGTACAGGTTTTCCAGTTCGAGGTACGGAAGGAGGTAAACGCCCCAACCCCAAGCCTCGATTTCGCTTTGGCTCTTCTGGTTTTTGTCGTGGGTACAACCCGGCGGCAAGCGACCAAACGTATTGGCATAGTTCTGCATCGCTATACCCAGTTGGTGAAGGTTATTGCCACACTGGGCCCGGCGCGCAGCCTCACGGGCTGCCTGGATTGCCGGGAGCAGTAGCGCGATCAAAATGCCGATGATCGCGATCACCACGAGGAGTTCCACCAGTGTGAAACCGCGCTTGAGCGAACGTGAGATAACCATGAGAAGACCCCCATGAAAACAGTTCTGAAGTGCGAACGCACCCCACCCCCCCCGGAAGTTGGCGAAACCTTCCGCCGGATAAGTACAGAAGTACTCTAGATGGCCCTTTCGCCTGGCCCCCTCCGGCGCACTCATTGTAAACTTCTTTTAAGTTTTGGCAATACCTTTCGCGCGCGAACGGCGCATCGCACCCCCTTATAGCGGCAATTGGGGCCGCTGTCAGGCCACTATTTCGATGGTATCGGCTTCAACGGACCCAGGCTGGATTGGTCCGAAAAAATACCGTAAAGATGCGGCCGCCGCAAAAGAAAGGTAACCTCCCGAAAATCTCCGCCGTTCCAGACACGATAACCGTCCTCGGCAGGCAGCGTGGCCTCGATCACCTCCTGGTCTCCCTCGTTCCAGGCCAAGATATCGCCCTTGCGATCGATCACGCAACTGCCTTGCACGCCGTTTCGGGCGATCACCATGCACACCTGGTTGTCGATCGCCCGGGTGCGCATGATCGCCTTCCACACGTCTTCATTGAACACCGGCGACCCGGGCTCCCAGCGGCTGGCCCGCAGGTCGCCCATGATCGGGAAACAGATCAGCTCCGCCCCGCCCAGCGCCAGCAAGCGGGCCGACTCGCACACGGTCGTATCCATGCAGATCATGCAGCCGATCCGTCCGATCGAGGTATCGAAGACGGGGAAACGATCGCCGGGCAAGATGCCCGAGAAACCTTCGCTCGTGGCCAGGTGCACCTTGCGGTAAACCCCTTCCACCTTGCCGGACGGACCGATCAGCACCGCGCTGTTGTACAGGGCATTGCCGTCCCGCTCGCGCATGCCCAGCACGAGATGTACCTGGTGATCGCGGGCGATTTTTTCGAAGGGCTTGGTGGCGGGGCCGGGCACGGCCAGCGAGCCTTCGATCGGCTCCTTGCCGCCGATGACCACCTCGGGCGTAAGCACCAATTGTGGTTTCCGCCGGCAGGCCTCCAGGATCAGGCTGCCCCAAAGCTCGACGCTCTTGGCCACGTCCTCCGGCAAGCCCAGTCCGGCGGCCAGCGGCAGAATCTCGGTGCGCTGCTTCCCTTTCGGCAGGGCATTGACGACGCACACCTTCACCGGCGACTTGGGCTGAAGGATGGTGGGCTCAATCTGGGGCGCAGTCCAACGAGAACTGCCGTGCTGCGACCACCGCAGGATGTAGCGAACCGTCAGGCACTTGGCGCCCTCCGGCGCGCGGGCGACGCACCCGAAATCGATCGTCCCATCCGCAACGGCCTGCGGCAGGAAGTAATTCCACAGCTTGTTGTTGGTTCCCGTCTGGTTGGGCTTCCATTGATCCCACAAGACGATGGCCACCAGAGAATCCCACGCGCTTTGCAGATCCTTATGCTCCACCCGCGTGCGCAGCCGGTACGCCTGGCCGGCCTGCACGCCGGCGAACACGAACTGCCACCCGCCGCAACAGGTTGGGGTGCCGTTGCCTGCGATCGTCACCTGGCCATTTTCGCCTTTCGAGCAAGCGGCCGCCGCCTGCGGATGCGGTGCCCACGTCTCCACCTTGGTCAGCGCGAGCGGCCCTTCGGCTGGTTCCGCTGGCTTCAAGGGTCTCGGCGAATCCGCGGCCGCGGCCGTGCCAAACGATGCGATCGAAAAAACGATCGCCAGGAGCCACGCGGCCGATGCGACCCAAGCTGGCCTCAGCCGAGGCACGTGCAGCAGGCAACGATGATTCATGATACTGCTCCTTCTCGATTCTTCTGTCGATCCGCCTGCAGCTCTGTTTTTCCTGTTTTCCGGGCCGTGCCGCGCGAGCGCTGGACACGGCGCAACAAGTCTATGATAATGGACCGTCAAGTTGCAGGGAAGGGGCAAGATGTAAAGCCGCGACCAGTGGTCGCGGCCTGGGCGACGGCCGGGCTTTCGCATCGCGGGATTCGATCGACGCGCAGAAGGAAAGGCATCATGAACGAGATAGGCTGGCAGGTGTGGGCATCGCGGCGCAGAGTGCTGAGATACGCGGCCGTACTGGGCGCGTCCCTGGCCCTGGCCTGGCCGGCGGCTCGGCCTGGCGCGGCGGCCCAGGGCAATGCCTCGGCAGGCAAACCGAATTTTTTGGTAATCGTGGCCGACGACATGGGTTTCTCCGATGCCGGCTGCTACGGCGGCGACATCGCCACGCCCAACCTCGACAAACTGGCGGCCGGCGGTCTGCGGTTCACCCAAATGTATTCCACCGCCCGTTGCTGGCCGTCGCGAACCTGCATCCTCACCGGCTACTACGCCCAGCAGGTGCGCATGGACCCGCCGCGCGGCCGGGTGCCGGCGTGGACCCGCGTGCTGCCGCACTATTTGAAGCCGCTGGGGTATCGCACCTATCACTCCGGCAAATGGCATCTGACGGGCGCGCCCAAGCCGGTTGCCGACGGCGGCTTCGATCACTCTTATTGCATCGACGACCACAATCGTTACTTCGCGCCGAAAAACGCGCGGTTGGACGATCAACCGCTGCCGCCGGTGCCGGACGGAACAAATTTCTACCTCACCACGGCCATTGCCGGCTACAGTATCGACTTCCTGAAGGAGCACACCCAGAAGCATGCCAAGGAGCCCTTCCTGCTCTATCTGTGTTTCACTTCCCCGCACTTCCCGCTGCACGCACTCCAGGAAGATATCGCCCGCTACAAGGATCGTTATCGGGAGGGCTGGGATATGATGCGCGAGCAGCGTTACCAGCGGATGCGCCAGATGGGAATCGTCGACTGCGCCCTTTCCCAGCGCGATCCCGTCACCATTCCCAACTGGAACCTCGCCGAGGAGCAACTGCGCAAGCAGATCGGCCCGGGCGAGGCCGCCCATGCCGTCGCTTGGAATGATCTGTCGCCGGAGCAGAAGCAGTTCCAGGCGACGAAGATGGCGATTCACGCGGCCATGATCGATCGCATGGACCGCGAGATCGGCCGCGTGCTCGAGCAGGTCAAGGCCATGGGCGTGTTCGAGAACACGGTCATCTTTTTCGTCTCTGACAACGGCGCCAGCGCCGAGCAGATCATCCGCGGCGACGGCCACGATCCCGCGGCGCCGCCAGGGTCGGCAAAGACGTTCCTCTGCCTTGGGCCGGGCTGGTCGACCTCGTCGAACACGCCGCTCAGGTTGCACAAGTCGTGGGTACACGAGGGGGGCATCGCCTCGCCGCTGATCGTGTACTGGACGGCGGGCATTAGCGAGCGCGGCCAACTGCGGCACAGCCCCGGCCATTTCATCGACCTGCTGCCGACCATCGTCGAGCTGGCCGGAGGCACGACGGCAGGCGACTGGCACGGGGCCACGCCTCCGCCGCTGCCGGGCCGAAGTCTGGTGCCTGCGCTGGCGAAGGATATCGAGATTCCCCGCGAGTATCTTTACTGGCACCACATCAACAACCGGGCGATCCGCGCGGGCGAGTGGAAACTGGTTTCCGCAGGGGGCAAGCAGGAAGACGGCCCTTGGGAACTGTATAATCTGCACACCGACCGCTGTGAAATGAAAAATCTCGCGGAGCAACAGCCCGAACGGGTCAAGCAGCTTGCGGAACTCTGGCAAAAGTGTGAGGATCAGTTCCGGCAACAGGCTGGCCCGCCCGAGCCGGGCATGGAGAAGACGAAGAAAGAAAGGAAGCAGAAGAAACGTGCCGACTGAGGCGCTGTAACCAGACCCTTGTGACCGACTCCATAAAGCCGCGACCGTTGGTCGCGCCGCCCCTATGCGACCAACGGTCGCGGCTTTATGAGACAATCACCATTGGTTTCCGGCAACCCGCACCCGCAAACTCAAGGAGCGATCATGGACACGCGAATCCGCAAACTTGAAACGCAAGACCCAACCACATCGGCAAGAGTCCTCGGCAGGAGCATCTGCTTGCTTCTGACGATCCTTCTTTGCGCCGTGCCGTGTGCCAGTTTCGCGCAGGAAGAGCATGCTTTGATCGCACTTACGCCGTCGTTTATCGGCAACTGGGCCTTGACGCTGCCCAATGGAGCGGCCGGCTGGCTGGGCGTGACGCAGAAGAACGGGCAGTTGCAGGCCAACATCCTCTGGGGCGGCGGCAGCGTGCTGCCCGTCGAGAGCATTAAACTGGAAGGCGACCAACTCGTGGTTACCCGCGGCCGTCCGGCCCCGCGCAAGGCTGCCCCCGGCAAGACCGGCAAGGCGCCCAGCACGGAGATCATCACCGCCCGGGTGTCGGGCGACACGCTGAACCTCACCGTCGAGACTGGCGGCAAGGGCGTCAAGAAGGCCGAATTCACCGGCAAACGCACCCCGCCGCTTCCGCCGGCCCCCGTCTTGTCGAAAGTGAAGTTCGGCAAACCGATCGTGCTCTTCGGCGGCAAGGACCTTGCCGGCTGGAAGCTGACCAATCCCAATCAGGCCAACGGCTGGAGTGTGCAAGACGGCGTGCTCATCAACAAGCCCGTGCAGGAAGAAGGCCAGCCGCACAAGGCTTACGGCAACCTCCGCACCGGGCAGGAGTTCGAGGACTTCAATCTTACGCTGGATACCCGCGTGGCGGAAGGCAACAACAGCGGCATCTATCTGCGTGGTATTTACGAAGTCCAGGTGATGGACAGTTACGGTCGTCCGCTCGATGCGCACAACATG
>Ga0315289_10007554_pt1 | contig 15816 bp, 14 predicted proteins | sample YL17G11_40_MG_FD_203452 | JGI IMG/M metagenome (GOLD analysis project Ga0315289, IMG submission 203452) | Sediment microbial communities from Yellowstone Lake, YNP, Wyoming, USA - YL17G11_40 | ecosystem: Environmental > Aquatic > Freshwater > Lake > Sediment | place: USA: Wyoming | collected... | reverse complement strand
TAAGGAAGTGTTGAATGAAGTAAAGGACACATGGAAGAAGATTGAGAGCGGGGGAAAAGTCAAAAAACAGGAAGGTCTCTATTTTGAAAACCTTGAGGCCATGAGAAAAGTCCTTACCGAAGAACGCTTAAGGATTCTCAAGACTATCAGAACTAATCATCCCTCCTCAATTTATGAATTAGCACGGGTGCTGAAGAGTGGGGAAATCTGGGGAAATCTGGGGACACCATACTAGTTTTTCTGTTTTCCGAAAAAACTGAACTGGAATGACTGTCTTCTATACCATTTCTATAAATTTGTAAAGTAGATCCCTGGGCGAGGCACCGCCTCGCCCCTACATAAAACGTTTGGCCCGTCTTCGGGTAGGTTTTTGGGCGCTTTACGGGATCAGCACCGGCTCCCGTAAGATCAAGGAAATCGCCTGACGGGCTTTTTCGGCCAGTTCTGGATGGGTATCTTTGAGTGTTGCAACCTGTCTGAGATTATCGGCAGTCCGTAAGATAAGCATGGACAGATCACCTTCATCAGCCCCGGTAAGTTTAATGATTTCCTCCCACGTCTTACCACATGCCCAGGAGTAGAGTGTGGCAATTGGCCAGAATTGGAGAGGAAGACCTTCAAACCCTCTTTCTTTTTCCAGGTTTCTGATTGACCTCAATGAGTTCATCATCTTATTGAACCTTTCCCGAATAGTAACTCTATCAAATTCTACTTCGGGATTCAGATCAACCTCCTGGTATTTATCAATGACAAAGGGGGCAATTAGACCTGTTAGCAATTCGGGAGTAATAGAATCGAATGCGTGTCTCCTGATGGCTTCAGCTATGAGCAGGGGCTGATCGAGCCGGAGTTTGGATGCCCAGATACCATCATCGGTGAGATGATCGAAAGAATCCACGAAACCAGTCTCTTTCAGGAATGTAAGGTGTTTCAAAAAGTCATACCAGAGTCGATGACGAACCTGATCGATCTCTGCGGATAATATCCGAATCTTCTTAATCAATCTTTTAAGTGGATTTTTACCATAGCCATGGCATGCCTTCAGGTGTGGACACCCCTCACAGGGAAGCGACTGCAGGGTTTTCTTCAACGAGGAGAGTTTCTCTTCCCCCAAGGCTGAAGAGTCTTCATCAGCCTTAGGAGGTTCGATTGATATTGACGATAATGATCCAAAAGGGATGGTACTAAACAATTTATTTAATACTTCTGGGTTCCATTCGATAGGGATGTCAACACGGAAATCGAGCAGCGCCTTAACCTGATTAAAATGAATCCTCTTCAGACCGAGTTTCCCATAGCGAACTTTTACCCTTCGATCCACCCTGAGAGAGATCAATTCCAGGCTGTCCTCAACCCGTTTTGTTTCAAAAAGACAGTAGATACCTCTCCGCTTGTGGACAAACAATCTCCCTGGTTGAAGATGTTCAAGAAAACTCTCATCGCGAATCGTTCGCCTTATCCCTTTTTCAATTCTTGAAATCTCTTCAATAATCTCTCTTCTCTTCGTTATAAAAGAAAGAAGGGTATGGGTCCCTGCATCCTCACAACGTCGTTCAGGGAGAAGTCTTTTTAGGTGGCTGGTAAGTCTTCCCCACTCCTTTTCCATCTCCTGATGAGACTTACGATTCTGATAGGTGGCAAGGGATTTATCCAAAAGTCCCCTGATGTCTTCGGGCTGATGTGCCAAGAGAAGGTTCAACACCATGGAGAAGTTAGCCTTAATCTGACTGGTAATTGGTTCAGGAGAAGAAGAAAGTAAGCCATCAATCAGATGAGGGTCCTGAAAAGGTCCGGGAAGCACCAGTGCAAATCCGATCTTATCCTTCCCCCTCCGCCCTGCCCTGCCAGTCATCTGATGTAGCTCAGTTGCGGTAAGATCAACAAACTCTTTGCCGTTGAAACGATCACTTTGAACCAGGACTACAGTGCGGGCAGGAAAGTTTACCCCGGCTGCAACAGTCGAGGTAGAAAAGATTGCTTCCAGGTGACCTTCGTTCATCATCTTTTCAACTAAGAGTTTCCAGTGGGGAAGCTGGCCACCATGATGCGCCCCTACCTGGAAATTGATAAGAGATGAAAGCTGCTTGTGGTTTCTCAAGAAGGGGAATGAGGAGAAAAAGTTCTCTAAACTCTCCTGAGATGACCTTGCCTTTTCATTATCCCGTTCTTTGGAGGTGGCGAAACAGGAGAGGAGTGCATTGTCACAGTCGGCACGTGACTTAAGAAAAAAGATAGCAGGAAGCAAATTCCAGGTCTTGAGTATGCTGATGATCTGACCAAAATGTATCCTGCTTCTCCGTTTCAGTTGTTTTTTGGGAGAAGATTTCTCCATAAATTCACGGACCTGTTGAAAAAGACCAGACGATTCGGAGAGAGGGACAATTTCACCATCGTGAAACATAAAAAGTGGATAGAGAGGAACTGGCCTTTCCTCAGATACCACCACTTCACATGGTTTCCCACGAACCTCCATAAGCCAGCTTGCAATCTCTCCTGAGTTCTGAATGGTGGCGGAGAGGAGAAGAAGCTTCACCCGGCTTGGCAGGTAGATAAGCACTTCTTCCCAGACTACTCCTCTCTCCAGATCCCCCAGGTAGTGTACCTCATCCAAGACAACTAAATCTGTCTCTACATCTGTCCCTTCAGACATGGCATCGTAGAGCTGATTTCTTAAGATCTCGGTTGTCCCTACAATTACCGGTGAATCTGCATTCTCTTTCCGGTCGCCAGTGAGTATCCCCACCCTCTCCTTACCAAACTCAGTTGAAAACTCTGAGAACTTGGAGTTTGAGAGTGCCTTCAAAGGTGAGGCATACCAGATTCGCTTTCCTTGGGAGAGATAGTCTTTTATGGCTTCAAGGGCAATCCAGGTCTTTCCTGAGCCGGTGGGTGCGCTCACCAACACATCTGTTTCTTTAAGCCGTTCTAATGCCTCTACCTGAAATGGGTCAGGACAAAAGGGGGTAGGTTCAGGAATGCCGATCTCTTCAAAGATCTCCTTCAATCTCGGGTTAATCCGGGGGATGCGTTCTTCTTTTCTTGAAGAAGAAATAGTATCCCGTCTCTTATAACGGCCTTCTTTTCGTAGGTTACGATATGTTTTCTGAGTCATAATAGTTTTATTATATAGGAATCCCAGACATATTAAACAAATTTTCTCTCAGGCCCTTGGAATGTTTAAATTCAGACTCATGGGAAGTTGGGTAAAAAATACATAAAAAAATTTGAACTTCAAAATAAATTATGATAAATAAAAGCAATTTTCCCCATTCCCCCTTTAATGGGAAAATTTGGGGAATACCGATCCTCACGAAAAGATAAAGATCTATAAGGATTAAACGGAAAAGCTTCAAAAGGAGGTAAGGTTTCATGATGCAAGGTAATGGTCAGAGGTAAGTGTTTATGAAAAATTTAAAGCTAAAGCGAATGTTGTTGATGGTAGCTGCATACCTGCTCATTCCGCTGGGGGTGTTCGCCAGCGAGGCGGATCTCGCCATACCTGACTTACACAAGGGCGCTCCCTATACGTTGCTGGGTGGCATATCGCCATGGAATCTTCTTTTCTATGGCGCGTGGATCATAGCTGGTACGCTGGGCATCAGCTTATTTCTGCGCCACCAGGTCAGGAAGTTGAGAGCCCATGAATCAATGCTCAAGGTAGCTGAAATCATCTATCAGACCTGCCGCACCTATTTGATTCAGCAGGGCAAATTCCTTATCATGCTGTTCTTATTCATCGCCGCCGCCATGTCCTTCTATTTCCTGGCCCTGAAGGGCGAGGGGGTTTCCACGCTTATGCTGGTCCTGCTCTTCTCGGTGGTGGGTATGGCCGGTTCCTACAGCGTGGCCTGGTACGGCATCCGGGTGAATACCTATGCCAACGCCCGTACCGCCTTCGCTTCGCTGGCAGGCAAGCCCTGGGACGTGGTGAATATTCCGCTGCGCGCCGGTATGAGCGTCGGTCTCTTCCTCATCTCCCTTGAACTTATCATGATGGTTTTCATCCTGCTTGCGGTGCCCCGTGATATCGTCGGGTATTGCTTCCTCGGATTCGCCATCGGTGAGTCACTGGCCGCATCGGCACTCCGTATTGCTGGCGGCATCTTCACAAAGATTGCCGATATCGGGTCAGACCTCATGAAGATCGTCTTCAAGGTAAAGGAAGACGACCCCCGCAACCCGGGTGTTATTGCCGACTGTACCGGCGACAACGCGGGCGACAGCGTTGGCCCCACCGCTGACGGTTTCGAAACGTATGGCGTTACCGGCGTTGCGCTGATCGTTTTTATCACGCTGGCCGTTATGAGTCCCGACAAGGCGGTCAAAGAAGCCATCCAGGGAAAACTCATCGTGTGGATTTTCGCAATGCGTTTCCTTATGGACTTCTGCTCCGGGCTTTCCTATTTTGTCAATCAGGCCATTTCTTCCGTAAAATATAAAGGGAAAAAAGAGATCGATTTCGAAGAACCACTCATGAGACTGATCTGGATCGCCGCCACCTTGTGCATCAGCACCTCGTTTATCATGAGCTACCTATTGATCAGTGACCTCCAGGTTATGAAAGACGGCGTGCTTACCCCGATGCCCCATGTCTGGTGGCAACTTGCCATGATCATCAGCTGCGGTACGCTGGCGGCGGTGCTCATCCCTGAGTTCACCAAGATATTTACCAGCTCTAAGTCGAAGCACGTGCAGGAGATTGTGACCGCCTCGCGCGAGGGTGGTGCATCCCTTACCATATTGTCCGGTATCGTTTCCGGTAACTTCAGCGCCTTCTACAAGGGCATGCTGATCGCCGGCCTCTTGTGCGCCGCGTACTTCACCAGCCTCCTGATACCGGTTGAAGTCATCAACTATCCATCAATCTTCGCCTTTGGTCTGGTCGCCTACGGATTCCTCTGCATGGGCCCGGTTAACATCGCGGTGGACAGTTACGGTCCGGTAACTGACAACGCCCAGTCCATATTTGAGCTAGCGCAGACCGAAACGATTCCCGGCATCAAGGAAGAGATTAAAAAGGATTTTGGGTTTGATCCCGACTTCGAGGAGGGCAAGCACTACCTCGAGGCTAATGACTCGGCAGGCAACACCTTCAAGGCGACGGCGAAACCGGTGCTCATCGGCACCGCGGTGTGCGGTGCAACGACCATGATCTTCTCCATCATCCTGCTGCTCCAGAGCAAGAACATGCTTCAGGTTCAGCTCACCGACGCCCCGATCATTCTCGGCCTAATCTGCGGTGGCGCGGTGGTCTACTGGTTCTGCGGCGCCTCCATGCAGGCGGTTACCACCGGTGCATACCGGGCGGTTGAGTTCATTAAAAAGAACATGAACCTGGACAAGAAGGAAGCCGATATCGAGGATTCCAAGACGGTTGTAAAGATCTGCACCCAGTATGCGCAGACTGGTATGTGGAACATCTTCATCGCGCTCATTTCCATCACGCTGGCTTTCGCGTTACTGAACCCCAACTTCTTCGTGGCGTATCTGATCTCCATTGCCTGCTTCGGCCTCTTCCAGGCCATCTACATGGCCAACACCGGCGCCGCCTGGGACAATGCGAAGAAGATTGTCGAAGTGGACCTCAATGAGAAAGGTACGCAACTTCATGCCGCGACAATCATTGGAGACACGGTGGGCGACCCCTTCAAGGATACCTCAGCTGTATCCCTGAATCCCATCATCAAGTTCTCGACTCTGTTCGGCCTGCTGGCAACCGAAATCGCAATTGAAATGGCGGTACACGCCAAGGAAGCAAATTCCACGAATTATGCACCCTATTTTGCGATTCCGCTGTTTATCATCGGGCTTATCTTCGTATGGCGTTCGTTCTACAAGATGAGAATACCGAAGGAAGCTGCAACTAAATAAGGTTCTTTAATCTCGAAAATTCAGAAGCCCTCACCCCCAAAAGGTGGGGGCTTTTTTATTCTTCAAAAATTTGACATCACATAAGAGGGTCTGTTAAACTTGCCTCAGATTCAGAACAAAGGAGACAGGCAATGAAAAGGGAGACATGGAAATATATCTTAATCGTAGCATCTTTTCTTATCGCTTTTCATGGTTCAGTGGTTATTGCTGATGATCATGGACGGGACTTAAAGAGAGTAGTTGTCGCTCAAGCCATTGTTGCAGGAATCAGGACATTTCCCTTATTACCCATGCAAGGCGCAACACCATACTGGCAAAACCCCAATTCTCCTTATTATCAACCCTACTATCCTTACTATCCCTACTATAACCCATACGGTGGACCTCAATATGGTGGCAGCGCTAATGCCTCCCCCTATCCAACAGAGGTAAAACCAGCAGGTAGACTGTTCATTCAAATAGAGCCGCTTGACGCTGAAGTGACAGTGGATGGATACATGCTCAAGCAGAAAGATGACCTTACCTATGAAGTTGGACTGTTCACAGGCACTCACCATGTCGAGGCAAAAAAGGAAGGTTTTAAAAGCTATAAAGTGGATGTTGATATTCAGCCCGGCATGGGAACCCTGGTAACCGTTGTATTAGAGAAGTTACAGAAGTGAAAGGAGGAAAAGGAATGAAAAAGCTCATTTCAATCAGTGTAGTTCTTTTATTCTCTTTGATGTTCGTTACAAGTTGTGCTCAAATTGAACAAATGACAGCCCCTAAGGCAACTGTCACGAGCGGCGGAGGGCCTGATATGGCTGGTGCCCAGGCAGAAGCGTATAATGGTCCAAAGGCTCGGATTGCGGTTTCCCGTTTTTCTGACAAGACCGGCAAGGGATGGTGGACAGGGCAGATTGGAGACGGTATGGCGGATATGCTTACCACGTCCCTCTTCAATACCAACCGTTATATTGTACTGGAGAGACAGCAATTAAGTGATGTGTTAGCTGAGCAGGATCTGGCAGCAGCAGGCAGGGTAAAAAAGGAGACAGCCGCGCCCATAGGACAGATTGAAGGTGCTGAACTCCTAATAACCGGCACAGTAACCGGTTACGAACCAGGCGCTTCGGGGCTCGGCGGCGGTATCGGTGGTGGCGGCGGCGGCGCTGGTGGCGGTATCCTTGCCGGATTTAAAAAGGCTTACCTGGCAATCGATGTCCGGGTAATTGATACCAAGACATCCCGCATCCTTGCCGCTGCCACCGTAGAAGGTTCTGCAACCGATATCGGCGGTATGATTGCAGGATTTGGAGGGCCAATTGGCGCTGGTCTCGGCGGATGGTCCAAGACACCGCTCGAAAAGGCCCTTCGGAAATGCATTCAGGAAGCAGTCAATTTCATTGTAACGAAGACACCTGCACAGTACTATCATTATTCCGAAACAGGGGCACCGGTAAAGGTAAGTACACCTCCGGCACAAACAGGAGTACCACAATCTCCTGGTACGAAAGGAATAACTGTCTATGTAAACAATGCTTCTATTAATATCCGTTCAGGTGCAGGGACTGAGTATGCTGTTGTAACCACCGCTCCGAAAGGGGCCAAGCTGACTATGCTTGAAGAATCAGGCTCTTGGTACAGAGTTAAGACCAGTGACGGCAAGGAGGGGTGGGTAAGGAACGATCTGGTTTCCCTATCGCCTCCTTCTCAATAATGAATTGGGCGTATCGCAATACGCCCATGCCCATACTAAAATTGAAGAACCCTTCCGTTGACTCTCAAGGAAGGGTTTTCTTTTGTAAAAATAGATTCCACCTCATTGATTTTAAACATTCAGAGCATTACAATAGAAACTTGCTTATTGTATTGACGTCTTTCATCTTTTGTTTTGATGCGGAGGCAGCATTGCCATGAACAATTCCAATAGAAAGGTTATTGCATTAACCGTATCCTCAGCCATTGCAGTTGTAGGAATCATCATCATCTATTTTTACATTACCTACAAAAAGACTCATATAACTACTGATGATGCCTTTGTTGAGGGCAGAATACACGTAATCGCTTCAAAGATTCCCGGCACAGTAAAGGTTATCCATGTCGAGGATAATCAATATGTTGAAAAAGGCGATCTCCTCGTTGAGATTGATGAAATTGACTACGAGGTGAAGGTAAGAGAAGCTGAATCGGCACTCAATGCTGAAAGATCAAAGTTTACTGAAATCTTAACCAGGATCGATGTGGCACACAAACAACTTTCAGAATTGCAGTTCAGGGTAGAGTCAGCAAGGGCAAATCTTGAACTTCAGAAGGCAAACCTCGATCAGGCAGGAAGGGATATAAAAAGGGCAGAAAACCTCTTTAAAAATGAGGTTATATCAAAGGAACAATTAGAGAAGACAACTACAAGGTTTGATGTCAATAGCGCACAGGTGAGGGCAGCAAAAGAGCAGTTGAAACAGGCAGAGGCATCCCTCGAAACCCAGAAGGCAATCATCAAACAGGAAGAGGTGGCTTTACAATCTCAAGGCTCACTGGTTAAACAGAAAGAGGCTCTGCTCAAGACAGCGGAATTAAACAGGAGTTACACGAAAATTTATGCACCTTCAAATGGTCACATTACGAAAAAGTCGGTAGAGACAGGCAATCAGATTCAACCTGGACAGCCACTCATAGCGCTTGTTCCCCTCAATGATATCTGGGTCGTTGCAAACTATAAGGAGACACAGCTTGAGAAAGTGAAACCCGGCCAGAGAGTAAGGATAAAGGTGGATACCTATCCTGGTAAGGTATTCGAAGGAAAAGTTGAAAGTATTATGGCAGGCACAGGCGCTGCGTTTTCACTCTTTCCACCGGAGAATGCCACCGGAAATTATGTCAAGGTAGTCCAGAGGATACCAGTTAAGATAATTCTTGATAAAACCACCAACCCCGACCATGTTTTGAGGGTCGGAATGTCTGTTGTGCCCACAATCCTTGTTAAATGAATAAGTGGATTGTCGCTTTAACCGTAATGCTCCCCACCCTCATCGAGATCATGGACACCTCTGTGGTTAATGTGTCCCTTGACCACATCCGGGGCAGCCTATCAGCCGGAATTGATGAAGCCACTTGGTCAATAACCTCCTACCTCGTATCAAATGCAATCATCATTCCCATGACAGGATGGCTGAGTAGATTCTTCGGGAGGAAAAGGTATCTCATCTTTTCGATATCGTTATTCACCTTGAGCTCACTCATGTGTGGTTCTGCCTGGAACCTTCAGAGCCTGATATTTTTTAGGATCCTCCAGGGAATAGGGGGGGGTGCTTTACAACCCCTGTCTCAGGCTATTCTCCTTGAGACATTCCCACCTTATCAACACGGTATCGCAATGGCGATTTTCGGTGTCGGCATAATGTTTGGACCCATTCTCGGCCCTATTGTTGGAGGCTGGATTACCGACAACTGGTCCTGGCACTGGATATTCTACATCAATATACCCATCGGCTTACTCTCAATCCTGATGGCACTATTTTTTATCGTCGACCCTTCGTACATGAAGGGCTTAAAGACAAAGATAGACTACTGGGGGCTTACCTTCCTTGCCCTCGGCCTTGGATGCCTCCAGGTTGTCCTCGATAAAGGCCAGAGGGAAGACTGGTTTTCTTCCGACTTTATTACCAGGCTGAGCGCAATAGCTGTGGTATCCCTGATACTCTTCGTGATTGTGGAGTTTTTTGCAGAGAATCCTATTGTTAATCTCAAAATATTCAAGAACATCTCATTCACGACTGGTGATATCGTTATGTTCTTCACCTTCTTCAACCTTTTTGGCAGCATTGTCCTCCTGCCGATCTATGTTCAGACTCTCATGGGCTATACTGCAACCCTGGCAGGCCTGGTCCTCGGGCCAGCAGGCATTGTAACACTTATTGCCATGCCCATAGCAGGAACATTGGTAACTAAGATGAATCCAAAGGGTATCCTTGCCTTTGGCATAATCATTTGTGCGTATTCAACCTATCTCATGTCAAACTTTAACCTCTCTGCAGACTTCACTACCATTGTATGGCCGAGGATTGTTCTTGGCCTTGGCATGGGATTTCTCTTTATCCCCCTTACAACGATAACCCTATCAAGCATACGTAAAGAAGACATGGGAAATGCAACGGCAATCTATAATCTCTTGAGGAACCTTGGGGGCAGCTTCGGTGTGGCCTCTGTCACAACCATGCTGGCGAGAAGGACACAATTCCACCAGCTTCGCCTCGTAGAACACCTCACACCATTTGACAGGGTCTATCAATGGTCTACACACCAGGTAGCACAGGGTTTACACTACAGGGGGCTTGAAACGACGATTGCAAACCATGGGGGCTTGAATCTCATTTACGGAAGGCTTTTAAGAGAGGCTTCCATGCTCTCATTTAACGATGCATTTCGCCTCTTGAGTATCCTGACGATCATGGTGCTTCCCCTTGTTCTGCTCATGAGAAGCAGAAAAGATGCTGTACCAGGAGCTGACGTACAGTAAAGGATTAGTTATGCCATTTCTATGGGATAGGAGAATTTATAATTTCATATCCTTATCTACCATCGGCTTAAAGGGCTTGGGTTCGTGGTTGATGAACTCATTGTACTGCTCTACAAATTCAAGGTAGGCATCCACATCTACCTTGCCATCCTTCACAAATGGATTGTGCCGGTGCGACCTAATGAATTCCATGTCCTTCCTGAAGGCATCTGATTCAGCAAGTTCACGAAGTTCTTTTTTTGCCTTTTCAGAAAGCATTATTTCCCCACCCTTAACTTCTTATATACGTCCATCATATCAAAAGTCTTGGCGTATTCTTCAATCTCTGACCAATCAAGATTTCCTCCCAGGATAGACAAGAGGGCCTTAATATCTTCAATGTCCCTTTGCTCTCTCAAGGGATTGTTCTTTATTGCCTGAAACTTAAGCCCGATGAGATCTTCCGGTTTGAGCACCTTGATCTTCAGAGATCCTTCCAGAATATACTTCTCTACTGCCCGCTTCAGCATTTCAAGACTCGCTTGTCTAAAGGCATGAAGAAAATCAACCTCTCCATATATCTTTAGCGGAGAAACATACTGAGAGACATTTTCACTCTTGAATTTACACTCATAGCCCAGTTCTTCCATAATGCGACCAATCTTGCCGAGATCGTCACGGTCAACTAAAAAATCAATATCCACGGTTGATCTGCCCGCGCCCCAGAGACCAAGAGCCAGTCCACCCATAAGGGCATAACGGATTTCGTTCTCTTTAAACTTTTCTATTAAGACAGAGAGTATCGATCTAAAATTCATTTCCTTTTCACCTCTTCTCCCTGAGAACCTTCATCAGTTTCTCATACATCAGGGTATTTAAGAGGTCATCTTTCTCCAGCCATCCCCTTCTCGCCACAGCCAACCCAAGGTCTAAGTATTCCATCTGATCCAAAATGTGTGCATCTGTACCAATGCCCAGTTTTACACTTCTTTCTTTGGCTGCCCTGACATAGATGTCGTTTAAGTCAAGCCTCTTGGGATAGGCATTGATCTCAAGGCACGTACCGGTGTTCTTTGCTTCCTCCAGTACCTTCTCCACATTCACTGCATAGGGCTCTCGTTCTCCAAAGAGCCTGCCTGTAGGATGAGCGATCATATTCACAAGGGGATGGTGCATGGCAGTGATAATCCGGCGGGTGATGGTTTTTTCATCCTGTTTGAACCCTGCATGGATGGCGGCAACCACACAATCTAGTTCAGCGAGGATCTTATCAGGATAGTCAAGCTTCCCATCGTTTCCGATATCCACTTCTGTGCCACAGAGGAGCTTAACGGTATGGCTCTTCTCGTTAAATTTTCGAATCTCCTTAATCTTCTCTTTCAATTTCTCTACTGATACCCCTCCTGCTATCTTCAACGACTGGGAATGATCGCAGATTCCCACCCATTCTAAACCGATACCTTTTGCTTTTTCAGCAATATCTTCAAGACTTCCAGCACCATCACTATATCGGGAATGAACATGGAAATCACCCTTCATATCTTTCCGCTCAACCAGCCTCGGGAGCCTGCCTTCCAAGGCAGCCTCAATCTCTCCCCGATCCTCTCGAAGTTCTGGCGGAATGTAGGGGAGTCCGACTGCCCGGTACACTTCAATCTCTTCTTTTCCGCCAATCCTCTTCTCACCCCTGAACACACCGTACTCATTGATCTTCAGTCCTCGCTTCACCCCCATTTCCCTGATACGGATATTGTGGGCTTTGGAGCCGGTGAAGTAGCTGAGGGCTGCACCAAAAGAGTCAGGTTCTGCCACCCGTAAATCCACCTGAATCCCTTCTTTTGTGCGGATACTGGACTTGGTTAAACCTTTAGCAAGGATATTACTTACAACCGGCATAGTAGTAAAGACTTCCATTATCTTTTGAGGATCAGGGGAAATGATCAGGATATCTATGTCCCTGATTGTCTCCTTTCTCCGGCGCACACTCCCTGCCTCACTGATCTGTTTTACTTCAGGAAGTTTCTTTAACCTCTCTTTAATCTCATGTGCAAGAGGAAGGATAGCGCCGAGGAGTGATCTCTCTTTCCCCTGCCGAAATAACTCAATCCCTTTCAAGATGTTTTCTTCGGTCTTTTCTTTGATCCCGGGGAGTCCGTGGAGTTTGTGCGACCGTGCCATTTTCTCCAGTTCATCAACAGTTGCTATCTTCAGCTTCTCATAGAAGAGTTTGGCAGTTTTGGGGCCGAGCCCAGGTACAGCAAGCATCTCCACCAAACCAGGGGGGATCTCTTTTTTCAATTCTTCCAGTTGTAAAAAGGTACCTGTTGTGAGGATCTCTTCTATCTTCCGGGCCAGGTCCTTTCCTATCCCGGGAATCTTTTCCAGTTCCTTCTTTTCAGCGATCGTAGCGATGTCTTCAGTCAAGTTTTCTATATTGAGGGCTGCCTTTTCATACGCACGGATGCGGAAAGGGTTTTCACCCTTGATTTCCAAGATACTGGCAACATACCTGAAGACACCAGCCACCTCCTGGTTTTTCACGGAAGGTCTCCTTTAAAAATCAGCTAATGACCTCTTGAAAGATACGATTTGTTCTTCCCATTCCTATGATTCTGCCTAGCATCTTTCTCGAGGCATCATAGGTGGTTAAATCAGAGGTATATTTCTCCTGTGCTCTCTTAACCTCATCCTGATATGAAATGTCTTTTATCTCCTCCGCCTGAGAGAAGAAATCCAGATAGAGGGCCAAGTAATCCACTACACAGCTCTTAAGCTCTTCAAGGTGAGTTCTTTCCGGTATAGAGTAAATTGCGTAAGGAGAGAGGTAAGGTTTCATCCAGTCTCTTACCTTGTGGGGAGGAAAATGGTTGTATTTATCAAAAATAAGTTTCATCGGCTCAATATATCTCGTGATGTAGGACGGTTCCTTAAACAGAGGGATGAAATTAATATAGGTAAACACTTTCTTTTTGCTACCGGAAAGGTCACTTACAAAAATGGGGAGATCAAGGACAGACTCCGGATAGATGGCCATTCCAAGTACGTCCAGCGATCGTACAGCCTTGAATCGCATGAAATACATTTTCCTCACCCTTTCCGACTTATAGTTAAAACAATACATATCCATCAAACCGAGGGGAAGCTTGACCCGTTTAAGGTCTTCAGGGAGAGTAATGGGTTCAAGAGAGATCTTCTTTTCAATCTCTTTCAGAATTCTATCAAGCAGTTCATCCATGTGGACCTCTTCAACTCAATGAGATAACCTTTACCGGTATTTTGAATCCTGTGCATTGATCTTTTCTGCTATCTTCTTCCTGGCCTCCTCAAAGAATGGTCTGGCAAACTCACGTGTCCAGGTCCTTTTCTCCAGAGGACGGGTCTTTACGAGCTTAAGAAAGTTGTTCTCAAAGTCCTTGAATCTCCTCCCGTAGATGTGGTAGGAGTCTGACCAGTCCACATACCTTCCCATCCTCACCTCTTTCTTAAGCTTCTTCGTAAGACTGTTTGCAATATATTCCTGAAGGTGGATGAGGGCAAACATATTCATAAATGCCGCATCGTAGGCATCCCGTGAACGGAAACGACAATTCATGTTGAGCCACAAAATACCTTCTTCATCCTCTAATAACCTGCACCAGATGCTCTGAAGACAGGGTGGATGGTCAATGCCCGAATCCTTCCAGGGCTGCCAGGTAATGGCATTGGCCCTGCGGCTATGAGGAGAGCGGGCAAGCTCATTAATAATGGTATTTTCTACCTGATTGATCGGAGAAGAATTATCTGGTAGATCATATGCAAAAAGCCGTCCATGATAGGTGTAGTCCCAGCGGGTATCTGTAGGGTCTTTGTAATCCTTCACCCAGTGATCCTTTATCCCTTTCACTACCTCCTGGCGATATTCTTCCAGGTCTCCCAGGCCTCCGGGAAACCCTCTGTGGATAAAGGGCTCTGAGGAAGGATCTTCAACCACCATGCACATGCTGGAATCTTTACTGGGTGGGTCTACATAGCTACCACTTTCATCCTTTTGATCATAATCCGTCCTGATCTCACATCCCTTGTCCCAGAGTAAGAGGAGTGATTTTTCCCAGGCCAGAGCTAAGGACCTCTCAGAGACAGAGAGAATCGGTATGATACCTTTTCCTTTCATATTTCAGTATGCTTTCCTTAAATAGTTAGGCTCGACATACTCTATTCGGGAATCTTTGGATAGAATCTCTATTAGTTCCAACACAGAGGTATTCCCGGATATTTTCACCTGATAGACCGTAAGACCCTCAATCTTTTTAATCACGGTGAATCCATATCTATCCAGGATCTCTTTGATCTCCCGATCCTCTACCTCTTTTTTAAATTTAATTAATAGTTCATCAGACACATATTCCTGCTGTGATTGGGTCACATTAGTCTCCTTTAGTTCAACCGGAGCGGAATTTTGACAGGTGCAGCAACCTGAAAAGGAAAAGAAAACGTTAATGAGGAGAATATACAAGATCCATTTCCTGATTTCACGATTTCCTTTCATTTAAAATCCCTTCCAGATCACCATCTTTTCCAGTTCATCCCGTGAAGACTTGAATTGATACAGCGGAGATGCGGTATCAGGGTAGCCAAGGGCAATGCCTAAAACTAATTCCTGATCTTGCGGGAGGTTCAGTTCTTCTCTCATAATGTCTTCACAGGTCAGAATCAATGCCAGGGCGCATGTTCCTAGACCCAGGGCATGGGCGGAGAGCATAAGGTTCTCGGCAGCCAATCCAATGTCCATCAGTCTGGATCGAGGAAAGCACTTATCCATCGTAATCAAAATAGCTACTGGTGCATGGTAAAACTGAAAGCTTCCCTCTTCCACAAAGTTTTTGGTCTGCTGTCCTGTCTCCTGAATATAGGGACGGATATCTTTAAAAAGCCTTCTGGTCTTCTCCACATATTCCTGGGGAATACTCTTTCCCCGGCTCGGGTCATATTTCAGCGTCTTTTCCTTATAGGCAGTAAGCAGCCTTTCTCCTAACCTATCCTTTTCCCTTCCGGCTACCACAATAAATCTCCAGGGTTGCTGGTTGGAGGAAGACGGGGCCTGTATTGCTGACTGAAGTACCTTCTTGATCATCTCTTTTGGCACTGGATTGCTCTTAAAAGCCCTGATGCTCTTTCTCCCTTCTATCGCTGATATGACATCCATTAACATTAATTCTTTCCCTCCCTTCTGATTCCCCTTACCCGTATTAACTTTTTCAATCAATATCATCCTCTCTATCGTGAGTCAATCTCAGCCCTCACGGAAATTCATTTCTGAATCACGTTATTGTTCACTTTCTCATTCTAACCGATAAATCCTCATAAAAAAAGTTTAAAAAAAGTGTGTAACAGCAAAGTGATAATGTCCTATTAGAGCAAAGTAGAAATGTCCTATTTCATGAGTGCTAAACTGCCTGTTTTGGAGAGGAGGCAGGATGGCAGAAAGGGAC
>Ga0315289_10007553_pt1 | contig 15817 bp, 22 predicted proteins | sample YL17G11_40_MG_FD_203452 | JGI IMG/M metagenome (GOLD analysis project Ga0315289, IMG submission 203452) | Sediment microbial communities from Yellowstone Lake, YNP, Wyoming, USA - YL17G11_40 | ecosystem: Environmental > Aquatic > Freshwater > Lake > Sediment | place: USA: Wyoming | collected... | reverse complement strand
TCTTTCCGCGCTATCGTAGATGTCTGAGAGATCCACTATCGTGGCGCCGGCAGAACCCAGCAGACTGTCCAGTTGAGGCGCAGAGTTCAGTACCCGCGCCTTCAACCCTTTCGGGCTTCGTCGCATGCCAAACTCGGCATAGCGGTCAAGCATTTCTTCGTTCGTGTTCTTCTCTAATAGTCGTTGCCACTGTTGTGTATAATCAAAGACGAGAGCAGGTATTCCCTCTTCGACCAACTCCTCGACGATAACCTTGGCTGCGATTGTCTTTCCAGCCCCGCTTGCCCCTGAGACGAGAATTCCCTTTTGGGCATACTTTCTCAGTGGCAAGTAGAGAAATTCGCCTAGCTTCCAATCATCAACCGCGATTCGACCAAGCATGTTGCCCTCTTTCGGCAGGTTAACATGCCATTTCGGTAGCTCGACATGACCCGCGTAGTCGCTCTCTTCTGAGGAAGTATGACGATTATGCGTATGCAGGAAAGTATGCGCATCTCTGAGGCTGTAGATGAAGGTCTTTCCCTCCTTCCTTGCGGCGATAATTCCGGTTTGGATAAGCGGGTTCACGAACTTTGACAGATTCCTCACATCAATCTCGAGAAGCGAAGCTAGCTGGCCAGAGGTCACGTGGCCAAGAACTTTCAGGTACTTGAGGGCCTGCTCCCTCTTGGTTCCTGAGGCTGGCGTTTGACTAGGAGTCTCGCTTTCCTCATTCTCGTCCGATGAACGCCTACTCACGATGGCATAGTCAAGAGCGAATAGCATCGAGAAGAAACCAAGCATTAACACGTCAGACAGTGCAGATCCTGTGATCAGGACGCCATTCAGAAGAAGGTATGTCAGATAGGCAAAGGTGAGACAGGTAACCTCTAGACTGAATGCTACGAGAGCGGATTTGAGGTGTGCTATTCTCACTGGCTCACCTTTGGCGTCGGGATGACTTTCTTGCCGAGCAGTCTACTGAACACCCATAGCGTGAGTACTACGAAGACTAGTAGTATCGCCGTAGAAATCGAAATGCTAAACAGGGCTGATAGCGCGTCAATCTCCGCGTCCGTGGAGGAAGACCCTCTTTGCGCCAGTGTCAGAAAGATCGCTAACCATACTAAGAACACGGCAAACCCTCGGAATCTCTTCCAGAATGGAGCCACTAGTATGGCGGGTATCGCAGCCATCCAGACGAGTACCGTTAGGTTGTAGAATGGAGCAAAGTACGGAATCGCCTGGCCTGACGGTATCTCTCCCAGTATGCTTCTGATGAATTCAAGCAGAAGCGATAGTATGTCAGACACAATGATACTTGGTCTTTCTGGAGCTTAAAGCCGATGGATTTCTGTCATCTGCATAATCGGGCTATGCGGGTTTTCTGAGGATTGTGAGGTACTCGTGGTTGTGATTGTAGACGTTGTGGGTTATGCTGAACCATTTGGCGAAAGCCTCCTTGTGTGCGATCGCGGTGTCCCGTCCAGAAACGGATGATGAATATCCCACATAGTCTTCGAGAAAAGCCAATACAACCTCGTCAACGAACTCGAAACCAGCGTCGAGTGCAGACTTGAACACGAGATAGTGAAGTGGCTGATGTTTCGCAGCGTAGGGGCCTATCTGTATGCAACAGTATCGGTTTGGCTTCAGGACTCTAAGCATCTCTCCGAGAAGGGCCTCAATGAACCGGTTGAAACCATCCACCTCAGTGTATGTCCCATTTCGTCCGTAATCCATCATGTCCAGATACGGAGGGTGCGCGATGACCAGGTCTACAGAAGCATTCGGAATGAAAGACAGGTTTCTGGAGTCGCCCTCAATGAACTTCTGCCTTTCTAGCCACTTCTTCAGTGCAGGCGCTTTTTCCGATACTGCTTTGAATCGCTTCTCCTTCGCCCTCTCTGCATCAGGGTTTATGTCCACACCAATCCCCAAGCGTCCAGTCATGGCACACGACACGAGAGTTGTGCCGCTTCCTGCTAGCGGATCGAGTACCAATTCTCCCTCCTTTGAGTAGCGCAGAATGCAGTTCAAGGGAACCATCATGGAAAACGTGCCAGGATAGATGGTTCCATTCACACCGAAGAAGGGGTCATGGCGTCTGCTCATTGGCCAGATAGAATGGAACTGCAAGGCGAATTTGTCGGCGTAGTCCTTCCAACGCTCAGGGCTGAGATCGTTGATTTCGGAAGACTTGTGGATTCCACCAGAGTGATTCCAATCGCGTTTCAGACTCTCTGGAGAGTTCGGGATTCTTGCGCGTCTGACCACCATCTCAGTCTCGCGAGTCGTCAGGCCCTTCTCTACTACGAGGCGTGCAATTCGGGACTGCTCCTTCTGGCTCAAACCCAGTAGATGTCTTGCATGTCCCTCCGTCAAGCCGTTGACACGTGTCAACGATTCTCTAACCGATTTGGGGAGACTGAGAAGCCTGACGTGTCGATTGACCCATGCGACATCCTTGCCAAGCTTTTTCGCCAGTTGCCTCTGACTCATGTTGAAGCGTCTGATTCCCTCGTTAAGAGCTGTAGCAGTCTCCAAGGGTGAAAGGTTCTCACGCTGCAGATTCTCTACCAGGGAGATCTCGAAGGCTTTCTCGTCGGAAACGTCGAGTTCGATAACGGGAACTGTCTTGAGACCTGCCCTGCCTGCTGCCTCTATTCGTCTCGAGCCTGCCAGAAGCTCATAGGTGGAACCTTTCTTTCTCACGAGCAGCGGCTCCAGAACTCCGTGCTGGCGGATCGATTCCGCTAATTCGTCCAGATTCGCGCTGGTCCTGTGCTGGTGCCTCGTCCTGATTCTTGTGATTTCGACATTCTCTAGGGTTTCATTCACTGTGACACCTGTGGGAGAATTGTCTTGCCCGCTGAACTCTCTTCAACGCGTGAGGGGAAGTCAGGCGGGGAGTTGATTCTCAATTATGTTGTTGGTCTTCTATCCTCAAATAGCTACAGAGCCTTCATCTCGGCGAAGTCTTCCCCTTGGACATTCACTCACAATCACTGCATTTCGTACGTCTGCATTTAGTGAGTTTCCTCCGCATCGCGCGAATATTTATGTCCGGAAAACCAATAGTGAATGGTGAGACTAACACAAGATATTCTGCAGAAACAATCTTCATTTGAACAGTTCTGCAGTCAGTTCGACTGGTATGACTTCAAGATACTCAGCTCTTTCCTGACTATGCGAGACTACCCATTTGACACAACTACGCAGTCGCTGCACTCGATATGGCAGCTGTTCATGGGGAGGGGAATTCAGATCTCCAAAATGACCGTAAGCAGGCGCCTCAGACGATTCACGATTCTCGGCCTGTTACGGAGACAGCCAAAGACAAATCCGGCCTTCTATGAGATTGTCAAAGGCCAGGAGAACGTCGTGAAGAAGATAGTCTACTTCAGACACACAGAAGAACTCATGGAATGGTAGAAATCGTTAACAGGAATGAAAAGCATACGTTGCGTTCTCTAGGAAAGCCTACTACTACCTATACTTGTCAAACAAGTTACTGTTACTACTGTTACGTTACTACCTATCAGAAAGAAGAAAGAGAAAGAAACACGACTCACCATGTCTAGTATGTTTCCCATGGCGCGCCATGCTGATCACCACCGTATCGTTAGCATGTCTGTTATCGATTTCGGGATTTTTCGAGAATCTGTTACGCGTTTCGGCTGTTTTCGACTATTTATCCTCTCGAGACCAAACATATGTGATGAAGACCGGACCTAAGCCAATGAGAAGCATTCTGATTCCTGGGATCTTGCAGGCCCTGCAGGAAGCGGGTTGTGACCTCAGAACTTGGACGATAACTGTGATGGCCAAGAAAATACTGAACAGGCCTCAGCTCAGGTGGGAAACCGTTCACAAGTATCTGGAACAGATGGTTCAAGATCAGATGATATTCAAGTACGAGGACCCATCAGGAGTAGTCACCTATTCGAAGAATCCGATCGTGAGAGAAAGAGTTCTGTTCTAGCTGGGGGATTCCACCTAGGAGGCACTCGCATGCACGTACACTATGCGAGGCCGGTACCGGAACCATAACATGATCTGACTCAGTTTCGAACAGTGAGATGCGGAGAAGAAGCAGAGGATCGTGCAGGAGCTGGGAATAGGCAGGCTATGCAGTTGCTAATGACTCACTGTGGAGACGCTTGGCCGGACTCGCCCTTCGACCGCCAGATGTCGATGATGTTCGGAACCCAGCAGCCCTTCTGCCGGCGATATCTCTTGCCCTCGAGCACGCCTTTGGCGACTTCCTCCACCATGATTGCGTATTTCGGCTCCCACCCTTCCTCCGCGACGAGGAACATCTTGATCTCCTTAGGGTCGAACCGCTCTCCGTTCTCGAGAAGGACATGGAAGGTTTCTATGGCCCTAGGCTTGTCAGCCGGATGAAGCAGCCCAGTCGATTTGTTGACGGCCGAGCTCAGGCTCCTCATAGCGTTCACGACCGTCTTGTTCTTGATGATCGGCTCCGTCCTTGTTGCAGGTGCGCCCCCAAGCTCCGTCGCGCTTCGCGTGATCTTCCATTCCTCTATTTCTTTCGGGTTCCAAGCGACGACCGCCATCTCTGATATGTCGGAGATACCATCTATTCTGTCCAGATAGCTCTTCGATGGGTAGAGGGCTACCAGAACGCGGTTCTGACCCCTGTGAACCTCACGCCTTTCCGTTGCAATCGAAACCCCTATGCCATCTATTCTCTTGATCTTCTCATTTACGATATCCTTCGCCATTTTCTCGTGGACGACTTCCATGAGCGCACGGGCTAGAACGTCGTTGGTCACGCCCGCTAGAATCACTCCATTCTTGGAATTCGCGTTCTGCAGTGCCCACGTGAAGACTTGCGTGACGCCACGCTCAGGAGGATTGGTCGCAGTGTACCAGCACTTCTTAGTGGTCATGACTTGCACGAACCACTTTCAATTGTGCTGACTATCCTATTGAAGGCTTTCCACACAATCGAGGTTCCTGAAAGGAATGTTGTCATGCCAAGCATCGATGATGATCTTGGTCCACGCGATCAAGAAGAACAGAGATGGTAATACACTCGTGAGGCTCGTCAACAATCGAGCAGAGTGGTTGGGCGTTGCAGGTATTTGAGTTTCGTCTTCACTCCGAAGGCAGCAACTCATATCCCCAATGGGGTATAGCTCTTCGTCATGCTGACGACGTAGCAAAGATCGTCGATATCGATCTTGATAAGCGGCCCACGACGATCCAAATCGAGTTTCCAGATTCACGAACTTACACTTTCGGGATTCGCCCGAGCTTCTGGAATGGTTGCCATGAACTGGTCGATTCTCAGGTACTTGAAGGCACAAAGCCAGTAAAAGCGTACGCGATTGATCGTCTTGGATACTCCGCTGAGACAAAGGGAGATTGCGTCGTCGAGGTTGAACTAGTCAAGCGCAACGAGTTGCTGAAAATCGTGAAATTCGAATGACAGAAGAATATTCCCCAAGACGGTTACCTTGGTGCGCGACGACCGCCTAGGTCACGACGACTTAGCCAAGGTCCTCTCAGCACACGGTCTCAGAATTACTATTGTCAGCGAGCATTGACTCCTTTGAGCCACTCTTCAATAGTCCGGACGAATGCGGTCTCAAATGGAATGTCATCGAAGATACGTAGATGGATTATGCGCGGTATGACAGCCGTGCGGCCCACGCGCTTGTTGGGGGCCCCATAGTCCTGCGATCTCTGGAGAATAGATCGCCCTTCGCATCTGAGGCGTTGTATGTTCTTGCGTGGATTGACTGCGAGGAAATCGTAGTTCGATCCTAGGTCGGCACTGGAAAACACTTCACTGAAATCGCGGATGCGCCACTTTGAAACAGTCTGCTTTGCATCTATAATGAGTTCATCAGTTTCATGGTCGAAGCGGAAACTAGGGAGAACTCTCTGAACTCTTGAAAGCGGCACCTTCTGAAACGAGCAAATGACGATGTGTTCGTCCAATCGTTTCAATGACCCGGTCCTTTCTGTTGGACTTGTGTCGCACAGAGGGCCAGGCAGAATGTTTTGCACTAGGCCAACCAGTTCACGTCCTGTCAGAGAGGGAGTAATATGAACATAGACGGCCCGGATTTTGCCTTTTTCCGTTCGTCTTCCGATCCAGCCCGGGGCAAGGTCGTCGATTCGAGCGATTATTCTATCACATAGGAAGTCTCGAACGCCACTATGTCCATAGAAATGATAGTGGACATCCCTGTGATTGGCCTCCATTCCACGGTAGTTGGCGCGCTTCAATCGTAATGCACAAATGCCAAGGATTCTTTGAGTCTTTTGATCAAGAGAAAGCGATGCGAATTCCTGAGCCATCAGATTCTGTCGTTGCTGAGCTTCTCTGATGCGAATGAGGGGTTTGATGGCATGATTGACTCTCTTAGTGAATCTCCGTACAAATGCTCTGTCAGAAGGAGTCGACCACGGTATTATGTTCTTCATTTGCAGGTCGAAATGAATACGAAAGTTCCCATGGGTGTCGTCTTCTCGTGGGGAGAAATGATCCTTCCTACACGTGTAGATCACAGGTACGTTTCTTTGGGCAAATCCTGCCTCGAAGTAGACTGACGGGCGAGCGAATGTGAGATCTGCAACTGCAATATCACTTCTCTTGAGTTCGGCGATGATTTTGTTGTTAATGTCTTCAAGGTGCTCAATCCTGTCTACGCGGACCGAGGTTACATTCAATCGTCTCAAGGTTGGCGCGATTAGTCTTTCATAGACTCGGTCAGTTTCCCCGCGCCCGAAGGCCATTGCCACGAAGCATCTCAGTCGAGCGGGGCTTGTTTGTTGCGACAACACGATGACACCCCAATACTGAGAGAAAGATGAATCGCGCTCGTCACTCGACGGAGCAAGTGCGACACTAGTATTACGACTGTTTACTTTAAAGATCTTCTAGGGTTTCTTGAACATCATTCGACCATTCAGACAATCATCAAACAAGCTCGTACAATCCTCGCCTTCTTCTCCGAAGACGACCGAGTCGCTCAAGACTTCTCAGATGTTCGCAAGCTGTGTTTGTCGCGATGCCCAGGAGCTGAGCCAGCTGTTTTGGCGTCGTCTTCTGCCTAGTCAGAAAAACGCCGAGAACTTCCTGAAGTCTGAGACTGGGCATCGATTCCTCCAGTTTCGTTTCGCCTTTCTCGGTCAGACTCGGCATCCTCGGCTCCGAACTCGGATTACTCGGCTCGATACTCGGTCTCCTCTGTTGAAACTCGGTCAGAACTCGTAGAGCTTCATCAAGTTTCCTGAGTATCAGGTCGCTCTTATCGTTCCTTTCGAAGGACTCGTCGTAGTAGTCTCTGCTCAGCATCGATCCTTCGATTCTTTCCGACCTGCTTTTCAGGTCCATGAGGCCGACCTTGATGTCGCCAAGGCTGTCGCCTATTGAGAACGAGGGCCTATGGATCGGCTCGATCTCTGTAGCTATCGCGGTCGTCTTGGGCTCTACTTGTATGCCCAACCTCTGCTTCAATCTCAATAGCAGACTCATGAGCTCGCCGATTTTTGCATTAAATACTTGGTTTTCAGACGATTTATAGATGAGTTGTTGTCCACGCATCTGTCCAGCATGAATCCAAGTCTCTGTCTAATCCAATCTTGGGCAATGGAGAGAAAGAGAGATGGCAACATGGTATCCTCGATGGGTCGAAGGTATGGAACGCATCTTAGCTCGTTCCGCCAGACCAGGTTATCCATCCGAGAGCGTGTCCGTTGATGATGTGGACAGATGGGTTAAGCAAGTTAAAACAATGGGTACTAAGAGCATCATTTGTCTGCTGACTCCTGACCAACTTGGTTATTATGCCAGACTTAGCGAAGGCCTGCTAGAGTATTATCGGAAACAAGCTTTCAGAGTAGAACACATCCCAATTACTGACCCTGTCGATGATCAGGCTCGCTGGCAGCAAGAACTCAACAACAACCTTGACCGGATCTATCAGACCTTCCTGCACTTGCCGAAACCTGTGCTGGTTCATTGCAGCGCTGGTAAAGGTCGCACTGGCCCGGCTGTGGACTATATCGTAGAGCGTTTACGTGAGAGCGAATCTACGCCAGCTGGCGCTATGATTCCCTGAGTCTCCGCAACGCTCTCTCCACGCGGTTCTCTACTCAGTAAAAGCACAGTGCCTAAGGCAATTCCGTTTTCCCGCAAAATGAGCTGTGTCTATTCTATTATATGATAGGCAAAGAGAGAATGAGCTTGCCCGTGGGTCAGGGAGATCTGTACAGAATCAGTTGTCGTTCATGAATCAATAGTCGTCTGTTCCGGGTAGTGCCTTTGTTTGGATTGGCGACAATAGCCCATATCTCACTTTCTAGTCTGCAGCCAGTCACGACAGGTTGGAAGTGTTTTTCACGCGTGGCAGGGCGGACATTAGCGAGCATTTGGAGGCAATCTACGATGAGTTTCCGACTTGGCCAGAAACAAACGAACTCAAACTGTTCGTCGTTCTTGAGACGATGCTCAAAGCGAAGAATCTAATCTACTGTTTGAAAGAACTGGGAAATCAATTAGCTCAAACTCAGGAGCTCTTTTAGTCTGCGAAAGATACATCGGTCGTCGTTTTCAGGAAAACAGGCCCTTCCAGGACCGATTAAATCAAGTGGACATTCGTCGTCCTTCAGCAGAATAGCGTGACGCACGATTGTTGTGAAGGTGAATCTCTTCCAGCTCTCACGAAGCACCTTTTCTTCGAGCTGTGGGCGAAAGCGGAACTCCCACCTCCCGTCTGACGGTAATCCTATCACTGTCGGCTGCATGAAAGGGAATGGATACCTTTCCTTGAGAACTCCATTGATAATCTTCTGATAGATCTCGCGAGTCTTTCTGAGGTATGCTTCGTCTGTAACTAGTGCCTTTTCATGTTCACACCATTGGGAGGCATCTCTCACACGTCTAGCTAGCACAAATTCGGACTGCTTGAGTAATTCCACAGGTTCAGGTCGGGTCCGTTTGATAAGATTATGAGGAAACCACTGAAATGCGAATATGTTCATGTCTATCTTAGGAAAGACAAAGTAGCCTCTTTCTTGGCCCGAACTGATCCAGTAGTCCCGCAAATCTCTTGCGGCAAGTCCTTTTCGGAGTCCCTCTTCTGCCATGTCCAAGAAGAAGCTGAATCGCTCGTCACAAGAGCCACACGAATCCCCCGTCCACTGGGAGATGTCAGCCGCATCAAGAAAGATGCAATCAATGACGCTGATGCTGACCCCGCCATCTATCAAGGACCTTAGTCGCAGAAAACTATCCCAAATTGCCCGATCATAGTAGGCGCGAACAGAATTCTCAAGAAAAGCTATTTGGGCCTCGTCCTTCAGAAGAAATCTCATGCCCTCATAGGCAAGCGTTGCGCTCATCGTTTCATCAGTCACATGACAACTCTCGAACAATGTGTTTGACGCGTCACTTAGCCGTTTCAGCCAAAGTTGCTCGTCTTGATTGAACTTCCCGTTCGCAAAGAGATGTATCTGCATGGCGAGAGATGCAAGGACTTGAAGAGAAAATAGGATGTTGCCAGCGTTAGTACGGACCGAAAACATCCGGTGTGCTGATTCTGCCACTGAGAGCAAGTGGCTGTATTCGCTTGGCGGAGTGGATGTTGATGCGATCTGACCATCGTAGGCGTCAACGTATTTGACCAAGCCGCTCGACTCATCGAGATTACGGCTTAAGTGGATGAAAGACGCGGGGATGTTCATCGTTTTCTAACCTTCACTCTACGCTTCTCCTTTTTCTTCGGAGCCAAGAAAGGCCTTGATAATGGCGTTAATGCTGGCAGAATCTCGACCGGCTGATTCTCTACTTGCGGCTTGACCGCTTCTAGCCGCCGACGCTCCTCAGGTACCGGTCTGATCGCTTTGAGTAGCCGCCGACGCTCCTCTGCGTGCATCACCGTCAATCGCTCAAGTTCCTCCATCAGGTCTTCATAATGTCTCACACGTCCTCGGACATATCGCATGGCTTTGTCTACCCTAGAATGGTCGGGCCTGTCCTCAGGCCCCAGGTAGATTTCCGAGGGCCCCGGGAGCTTGAAGTACAGATAAGTACGGCTGCCAAGACGGCGCCTAACCAGGCTCATGTTCATCCGTTTACACTATAATCGGGTAACTCTTATATATAAGGTGTATTACACTACAATCGTGTAAACCTGAGAAACCAGGAATTGTGGAGGGTGTATCAGAAGTTGAGCGGATATCAGCAGGAGTACCCTCAAGAAACTGAAGAGGAAAGGAAACGCAAACGGCGGCTAGCCGCCCACCAGCTGCTCTCACAGATAGACCGTGACGTAACCGAAACTATCGCGAAGGAGCAAGAAATCAGGGAAAGGATGCGTTTCGCGAAGCTGGCGGGCATGTCATCAAATGTAGTGGAGAGAGGCCAGTTCATGGTAGCAGCAGGTCTCGCTAGAGTATTCCACTACGAGAACTATCGCCGTTGGAGCCTATTCGAGTTGAAGAAGGGCATCTTCAGCCGCAAGGAAAGGCACGAGGAAGAGGAGTCCAGGGAGAGCGTGCACATGGAGGGCTACGACGATTGAACTCGGACGATGTTTTTCGAGATTTGAAGAAAGCATACCATGAGAAGCGCCGAGTGCGAGTGAGCCGATCCGAAATCAACGGCAAGATACGATGGGTCATCGAAATTGAGGACAGACCACTCCTGACAGAATTCAACACAAAGCTGAGGAGTTTTCTTGACAGAACGGGATCGAAGGCCGAGGAAGAGGAGAACCAAGACTGGCGGGAGGAGTGGAGATGAGCCAACTCCAGATACAACGCAAGCGGTACCGGGACCCGTACGCGGTGCTGCTTATCGATCCCAATGACGAGGATGCGTGGAGACAGATATTCGGCGACAACCTTGACACAAGAGTATGCACCGTCATAGCACGGGAACGCTGGGAATACAAGCTCTACGGCAGCTATTCCAAGAACTACCGCGAAACCGAAGATTACCAGCGAGAAGTCTTGGCATACTGTTGAGGTGAAGTCACATGGTGCTACCGTTAATCATAGCCCTCATATGGGCAGCATCAGCCGTCGGCACGGCAAAGTACCTTATGAGCGATGATGGAATTCCATCCGAGCCCACATATCACGAGATAACTGAGAAGACAACCGTCCTTCAGCACTATCCCGGCGGAAGAGTCAGCGCCTCCGATTCGTCATCATATGAGGCTTACCGAGAGTTCCTCCGGCTCTCGAAGCTCAACAAGCAAGACCATAATCAGAGAATGAATGCGCTATGGGATGGTTATGATTGGTCAAACAAGAAAGCTGCGAAGGCAGAGATAGCGCGCAGTTGTGATGTTGAGAGGGAACTGCAGAAGAAGTATGCAGAAGCGATCGCCAAGAACGCGCCAGACTTCCAATACAACAGCGATCTGATTTGGGCCAGGATCGAAATCCAAGACAAAAAGCAAAGGCTGCGTGTCTAGCATGGCAGGTCCTCTACTTGCCCTCACATTTGGCTTTGCAATGACCATACTGATACTGTTCGGCGCCGTGCTGGGCTTCGTGACCTACGCAAACGCACCTCTTTGGGCAGTCACCACCATAGGAGGAGTGGCAGCGTTGACGCTGTTGTCCATATGGCTGGATGAGCTAGGCGGATCAGACTTTCACGAACCTCAGAGAACGTATACGTCGACCTCAAGGCAGATCGTCCACATGGAGCGCCCCCGCAGACGTTTCCACGATGATGATGAATTTGGCTGACGTGTCGTTCTGGCAGCATCGTCATCGCCGCATTCTCTGGACTATATGGCTGACTTGAGAGGTCGAATCATGTGACCCTTGAAGACAATGACAGGCCGGTCCTAGAGGAACACGCAATCTCCGAGCGCCGTGGCATGCTCGGTGGAAAAAGTATCCACACAACGCAAGAGGGCAAACTCGAACGTACTAGTTTCGTACTTACTTGCGATTGCTGCGGTCATTATCCTCTGGACGAGTTCGTCGTTTGCCGAAAATGTAAAGGCAGGCTTTGCGACGATTGTTCTAATTGGCTGGACGGAAGACCTTACGATCGAGCATGCCTGATGGAAATTCTTCCAGTGTCAAGGAACAGCTACAAAGCGCTCCTCTGCATCGAAGCTGGCATCGCATCGGTCAGTGAGATCTCGGACCTGACGAGAATACCAAAGGACGATGTCAAATCCGCGATCGCTCTCTTGAACAGCTTGAAACTCGTAGAAACGAAGGGAATGCTGGCTTTCCTTCAAAGAAAGGTGAGCGCGGATGGTGTTCGGGCCCTATCCGTCTACAGGAAGGTCTACGGAAGCGACGAAGACGTTCTAACAGTTGAAGAGAAACTCGCCGAGGAAGAAAACGATGGAAGTTAGGACGGCGATCGTCTCCGGCCTCATCATACTTGGGCTACTGACGATTGGCTACGGTACGCTTTCGTGGATCTTCTCACTCTTGAGCCGGATAGGTATGCCAGTAGAAGCCTTCGTGATCGTGGCTGGGTTCCTAACGATAGTCTTCGCACTGGTCGCTGCAAGGATGTTTGGCAAAGAATGAACAGAGACGACTTTGAGTACGCCGAGAGAACGAGGCAAATCCTCCAAAAGGCAAACCTGCGAATTCCCGAGAGCCTAGTTGACGGTTTGCTTGTCGATTTGCTGCTAGAACCGGATCCTAGCACAAGAGAGTTTTCCAGAGAAACCATCAATGATCTAGTTGCAGTTCATGCAAAGGACATCATGTTCTCAGAGAAGCCTCTGTTCTATGTGCCGAAGCTGACCGAGCGCGGGGAGATCAGGATCGGAAAGGTGGTTCAAGGGGACAGCGCGTACAATGATTTCGCCATATCAGTCGACGACCTGCAGCATGCTGGCATTTTCGCGGCGACGTACTCTGGCAAAACGACATTGATCGCAACAATACTCACCCAATTGCTGAGACTGCCCGTGCCGATTCCGTGGATGGCTTTCGATTTCAAGCGCGACCTTCGAGGACTTTCCAGAAGCTATGACATCAGAGTTCTGAGGTGGAACTGGCTCAAGATCAACCCTCTGCAGCCTCCGCCTGGAGTCGAACTCACTCAGTGGATGACGTTTCTGGCAGACATCATGGCTCATGTCTTCGGATGGTTCCATGCTTCTGAGAACTACCTGATGCAGTTCATGCAGCGGGCATACGACTCGAAGACAGGCGGCTATCCCACCCTCCGGGAGTTACATGACCTAGTGGCACTGAATGAAGAGACGGGCCGTCGATTCTCCGAATATAGAGAAGTTGTCATCAACCGTCTCGCTAGCATGCTGATCGTTCTCAATGATGTCATTGATGCGGAGACTGGCTTTCCGATCGAAAGAATGCTTGAAGAGAATGTCGTGATCGAGCTTGATGGATTGAGGAGAGACGAGGCCAACTTTCTCGTGGAGTTGATGCTGGCTTACATCTTCAGCTACAGGCTTGCCAACCTGCAAAGGGGAAGGATATCTCACCTGCTAGTGTTCGATGAGGCAAGCAGGTTCTTCTTCAAAGGGAGGCAGTTCCGCGATACAACAACCGAACTTGGCATACCCTTCATCGACACCGTCCCTCAGATAATTCGTGACTATAAGGAAGGGCTGCTGTGCGCGGCCCAAGAACCGTCACTTATCACCCACAGCCTCATGAGCAATCTCAGAACCAAATTTGTCGGCTATCTCTCAGAGGGAGAAGATATCGAAGCCATGTGCAGCTCTCTGAATCTAGACGACGATGAGAAGAGGGAACTAGCGAAGATTGGCGAACGCGGAGTCTGGCTTGTCAAGAAGGTTGGCATGAGGCCGTTCTTAATCAAGTCCGAGGATTTTCCTATCGCCAAGGACATGCCTGACGAAGAGCTGCAGCAGAGAATGAAGGGCTTTGTCGAGGAGCTTGAGGTGCTGAGAAAGCAAGCAGTGCCCGTTGCGAGTCAGAAGATGGCTGAGCAGCCGAGAGTTGTGACGCCTCAGATTTCCGCTGACGCCTGGGATCTGCTGGTCAACGTATGCGGGCATCCATTCATGGGGATCCGTTCGCGATGCGGCAAGCTGAAGATATCTGCAAGAAGGATCGAGACAGCAATTCAGGAACTTGGGGATCGGCAGCTAATTACCCCGCTGCCAATACCTTTGGGAAGGTTCAGGCCCATCAAGTTCCTTGTTCCAACCAGCGAGGCGCTGAATCTTCTTGGCAATGTCGGCCACGACACAAGCCTCTGGAAGAAGATTGGCCATGTCGGATTCGAGCATTCGCTCTACCAAGTGCTGATTGCGTATTCTTTGAGGAAGAAAGGCTACGAGACAACGATAGAAAAGAAGCTGGCTTCTGGGAGAAGAGTTGACGTCTACTGCTGTGACGGCAAGAAGAAGACGGGAATAGAGATTGAGCTAACAACCGCAAACATCAACGAGAAAGTCGAAGGAATAGAAGAGCTCGACGGGCTCGTCATACTCGTGAGGGATGAGAAAGGTTTGCGGGATGCTCTTGCGTTTCTGAAAGAGCATCCCGCGATCAACAAGGTAACTGTTCAGAGAATCGGCGAATTTCTACGTGAAAATAGTACTAAGAATAGCCGCGGAACGCTTGGCACAAACACGTTCGGAGCGGAACAAACATGATTTCTGGTTGCTGCGGAAGGAAGGTGGAACAAACTGGCTGATCGCAGGGGCAAGCGAAGGAAATTGAGAGGTCAGTACGGCAGTCAGAGAAGACCCTACCTGCCTACGGCTCCGAGAAGCAGCGGAGGCTCTTACCGTCCGAGAAGCTATGGCAGGCCGCATGATTTCAGGTATGAGCGTGAGCCGCAACTGAAAGTTCCTAAAGAAACCGAGACACACTACTTGAGGGAAGAGAGAATTCCCGAAGTTCCGCCCAATCCTTATCGCCTAGGAGCAAGTCGGCACGAAGCAGCGAGAGTGGTTTCTGAGAACATCCAAGACTACGCGGACAGACATGAATCGCCACCGGAGAACCCAACAGGAGAGTACAAGATTGAACCGAATGCCTCGGGAACGGAGACCGAAGCTGACATCACAATATCAGAGCTTCTTTCGAAGCTGGAGGAGGTGGACGGCAGACTCGAACCAACAGTGGAATACGCCGAAGCGACGGTGGGGAATCCGGCCGAAAGCGGAATCGAGGTAGCGATGACCAGCGCGCCTGAGCTCTACGAATCTTACGAGTTGCCCATGAAGGACATAGAGCTTCTGCTGGCTGAGCTTGACGCCATGCCGCTCGAGAACCAGATTGAGACAGGCCAAAGACTGGAGAGTGTAGAGAATGCAGAACGACCGCTATAGCACAAGAATCGATTTCGATCTTACAGGCGAACTGGCAAGGCGGCTGGATGAGATAATCCAGAGAGGGATAGTCGGATCCAAGCCAGAGGCGATAAGGCAAGCACTCATCGAGTACTTCAACAAACTTGATGAACAACAGCTGCGAAGGGCAAGGCTTAGGTTTCTAGAGGAAAAGGGAACCATGCCTCAACATTAGGAGAGAGTCCGTTGGGCGACAAAACCAGCATCGAGTGGACCAATGCGACTTGGGCGAGACTTGAGGCACACACATCCCTCGATAGCTATGGCTAGGTCTCTCAAGAACTCTCTCTCAGTCAAAGCCAAGCGAGAATGGTAATCCGACTGGCTGAAACCTTCCACAACTCGGTTTCCGCCATAGGAAATGTGTTATACCTGAACCTTGGGATGCCGAGACTGGAGTGGTTTCGTTGGCCACGCGGTCACCGAAGAAGATGAGATTAGTCATACCGTTTTGCGTCGTTCTGATCTGCCTTCTTCTCTTGCTGCCCGTTGCCGTTGGCGCAGCAAAGCTG
>Ga0315289_10007552_pt1 | contig 15817 bp, 21 predicted proteins | sample YL17G11_40_MG_FD_203452 | JGI IMG/M metagenome (GOLD analysis project Ga0315289, IMG submission 203452) | Sediment microbial communities from Yellowstone Lake, YNP, Wyoming, USA - YL17G11_40 | ecosystem: Environmental > Aquatic > Freshwater > Lake > Sediment | place: USA: Wyoming | collected... | reverse complement strand
TAGCCCGCTGGTCTGCCTGCGGGCTGTCCTGCTTGTTATCTTGCTCGCCGTCCATGTCGTCGATCTGCTCGCCGTCCATGTCGCCGTCCTGTGTCTCTCGGACACGTTCTTTTTTTGGCTGTTTTGTGTTTTCCATAAATCTATTATAATGCGCGTTTTTGTTTTTTAAATAGTGTAATTTTTTCACACCATACGGGAGGGGTGTATTTTTTTTTCACAGTTTTTAAAAAGAAAAAAAAATACAGTCTGTTTTTTTGGGAGTGGCCTTCGTAGTGTGTCAGGGTATGCAGAAGCAAAAAAAAGGCCGTGGTTGCGTAATGAGTGGCACAACCGCGGCCGGGAAACAATGAATATGCTCATTTTCCGCTCGAAAATCCCAAAAGTCAAACAATGGAGGTCTCTCAAATGCGCTTGATCGCGTTGAAACAGGATCTTGATAGGGTGTCGTTTGTTGTCTGCGATGCGGCGCGTGCGCCGCAAGCTACGGCGCGAGGGTTGCGCCTGTGGTGGCTGATAGCGGCGCTTGTGAAGCTCGGTTATACGGGTTACAGGGGGCCTGTGGGGGCTGTTTCCGATCTGCTTGAACGGCTCGGGGGCTCGGGCATGTCACCGCGTACCCTGTATCGGGCGCTTGCTGAGGTCGAAGGGCTTGGCTTGATTCGCCGATCTGCGTGTCGATTCGGCCGAAATTGGGGGGGCGTAGAGATTGAATTTGCTGAAAAGTGCGCTGAGCACCTACATCTGCCAAGTAGGCAGACCTTAGAACGGACGACGATCAACGGTGTTTCTAACTCTGTTGTTTCAGCTTGTAATATAAGCAAGGCGGTTCAGAAACAAAACAAGGGGCGGCCGGTACATCGAATAGACCCGGTGATCTACTCGTTGCGCTGTGTTCTGCGAGGTCGGGCAGATCGGGCTCAACTGCTCGCGGCTGCCGTGCGTGATCAAACGGCGCGATCGCCCAAAATTCTCAACTGGTCGCGGTTAAAAGAAAGGTGGTGCGCGATGACGATACCAGAACGTGAATATGTGGCTCTCAACGAAGTGCTGCCAGCAATCGCCGATTTTCTGAGGCCGATAGCCGAGCGGCATGGCGTTGCCTACGTGGCTGATATTGCGGCGGGCTGTGATCCCTGCCTCGACCTCGACGCGGTGGCCGAGCTCGCCCAGGGCGAGCTTGACGGCGAGGCAGATCGCGCGGATACAGGGGGCGAGTCTGCCGCTGCGATTCGTGGTTTTATCGCTTCGCAGCTTGCCCAATTGGCGGCGGGAATTGGCCGCGATCAAGATGCAGGGGCTGATCGGGCGTCGCCGGCGGCCGAGGTTGGGGAAATGGTACTTGATCAGGTCGAGCGGGAAATGCTTGAAGCGGCCAAGCGTGAGGCCGTCGAGCGTATGCGCGATACGGGTTAATATTCGATATCTTCGTCCGTTACGATTTCAAGTTCTAGCGGCGCGTCGGGCTCGCCTGTGGCGCAGTTGTTCAAGTGCTGTGCCCAAAGAGCCTGCTTGATCTCACGCCACGAGCCGAGGATCGTATGTCTGCGCTTGTAAAGCCAGGTTGAACTATCCGTATCTTCTCGCCATCGCAGATCGTAGATATCTTGATAAGTGAGCCCGGTTTTAAAATCGGCGTACAGCATGCCGCACACTTCACAACGATCAAAGAGATCGCGCTGTCTGCCGCGTTTCATGCTGATTTTGACTTCGCGCGCCGTTGGAGGTCGTCTATAAATGTTGCGCGTAGCCCTTGTAGGGCCTTTTCAACCTCGTCTAGTGAATTGCGAACGGACACAAGCGCGGCGGTCTGCGCTTCGGCAAGGGATAGGATTTTGGCCGCTCCGCGATAGACCAGCACGGCAAGTATCGCCACAAGTCCCCACGGGCCGCTCGCGGTGAGTACTGCGGCGATCTGGCTGATAGTGTTAGCGTCCATTTTCAGGGCTCGCCGATTGGCTCGGGCTCGGGTTCGGCGATTGGCTCGGGTTCGGCGATAGCCTCGCCGATCAAGGCTTTGAACGTGGCGTAATTTCGTTCAATGTCAGCTTGCAAAATGGCAAGTTCTGCTTCTGGGATCGGGATTGATCGGCCGTTGGCGGCGAATAACCACGGTGAAACAATCTGTTCATTCATGGCGGTTAGCCGGTCCAGTAACGCGCGGGCTTCTCTTAATGTGTTTGTATCCATGTGATCGGCCTTTCTGTTATCGAATTAGATCAACCCCGCACTCGTATTCAGCAAAGTCTAAATTTCCCAACATATAAGGCCCGCCCGCCGCATTGGATTGCGCCGAAACCATAGGAAATAAACTTTTTTCATCCCCATAATTGGGATTCAGCGATTCCGACCATATGAGTGCCTGCGTTGCACAATCATAAATACGAAAATAAGCGATTGCCCCCGATGCGCTTGTCTCTATTTCCGAACGGTACCACGTGTTAATTGTCGATAAATAAGTAGTTCCGGTCGCATTGCTGCTTCCTGTTCCGTTATTTGTGTACCCCTTAGCGGTCAGCGAGTTTATTTCGATCCAGGTTCCAGTAGTTGGGAGCATGGCATACGTGAAACCTATATGCAAAAGACTATTTGTATCCGTGACTTGGAAAATAGAAACTACCTTGTCTCCGCCTTGTATAACCGTAGATCCTGCCCCTGAACCTATCATATAATAGTACCCACTATTGGCCGCAACTGCCGAAAATATCCGCCTCTGCCCTGGGTGATTGGCCGTACCGGCAACGATGGTGACGTTTCCCCCGGCGAGAGCAACTCCTGCCCAACTAATCTCAGCAGGAGATGCAAAATCTGTTGCAAGATAAGCCCGCTTCGACCGCCTCACCAGCAGATCCTGTAATTTCCGATCTTGATAGTTCTGGCTGTCGCCAAACGTGAGATCGCCGTTTGCGTCGCGGTACGCTCGGCAATCTGCGCCGACCTGGACGCCTTCGGCCGGTACCAGTATCCGTTTTCCCGTGGCTGCTTCGAGTACCACATTCCCGTTTGCGTCGCGGTACGCGCGGCAATCTGCGCCGATCTGCAAGCCGACTTGTGGGATAATAAAACGGCCGTCGCTGACCAGTTCGGTTGATCCATCCGTGCGAGGGCGGACCATCCGATCATTGTTGAGGCGAACGGCCATAAAGGCTTATTCCGGCCGCGGTGGGGTGTAGATCGGCGGCGGGCTCTCGTCGTCGTAGTACCAATCGACGGGCAGATCGGGCAAAGTCGGGATCGGCTTGGCTGATCGCTGCCAAGCGTTGCACCAAAACGCGGCGGCGTCGATCAGCCCTGCGAAGATCGGTTCACTGCCTGCAACCATGGGGCCTGGTATCGGCTGTAAGGGCGGCTGCACGCGACATTCGCCCATCCGTGTCAAAGCTCCCTGCACATAAAGCGGTTGAAAGTGCTTACAGCCCCAACACGCGATCGCGGGCCGCTTGTAGACCGTTTGCCGGATCGTTAAGTCGTCGAATTCGACCTTTAGCCCGGTGTTGAGCGTTTCCGAGCCTAACGAAAGGTTGAAGTAAATTCCGTCGTGATCTAGCAGGTCGTCACAAGCGGGCCAAGCGTAGCGCGCGGCGAAGGGCTGCCAAGTGGCCGAATTTGTGCCCACTAGTTCAAAGATCGAATCGCCATCCGGATTGGTCATTTTGACGATAGGGATCGCCGTACCGTCGCCGCGCATGTAGCCCGTGATCGCAAGCGTTGCCGACTTGAACGGGTGATAAAAAGCGCACCTTAGAAAAGCTGCTCCGTTGCTGTGTGAAGCATCATAGGCAACACGTAAATACCTTACACCGCTATGAGGTCCGCCTCCTGCCGTTTGTTTTGTGACCAGTGCGTTATTGGCGGTCCATTGTGTCGTGTTGTTCGCTTCCATGTCCAAGTCGCGGCCAAGTGGCGGCGACGGGAAGAAGCTCACGGCATTACCGCGAAAATCACGGTGATCAGGTGCCCAAATTGAGCACTCCGAAGTAGGCGCGGCCACGGGAAAAAGCGGCTCGGCCGATCTGTTGATCGGTAGCACGGGTTCGCAAGCCTTCGGGGGTTGATTGCGACAAGTACCGCAATTTGCGGGGCCGACCAGATCGCCGCATTGCTGCCAGTTTTTACAGGTATTGCAAGGGCGCATGGTGACTACTCCTGCCTATGTGGAAATTCGCCGAGACCGGCGCGGCGCTGCATCCAAGCTGAACACCACGTGCAATCGGCAACCCCGATAAAGGCGAACACGGGTTCCCCTGCGTCTGTGGCCGCGACTTGCAAAGGCGGGATCGCCCTGCACTCGCCACTTCCATCAAGGCCGCCGAATCCCAAGCCCTCTTGGAAATGCTTGCACGTCCAGCATGAGATATCTCTGGTATTGTTCAAGTTTGGCATCTTTGCTCCTTAATCCTTTCTTTTTTTACGGGATGATCGGGGGTGGGGTGCCCAGGTTTGTTCGCGATTGCATCCACGCTGAACACCACGATAAAGCGCCGTGTTTTATTACTGGAAACACGGGCTCTCCTACGTCGTCACCTTGCACGGGCAAGGGCGGGATTGCCCTGCACTCTCCGGCGCCTGAAAGCTCGCCTTCAAAGTAGGCGGGCTGAAAATGCTTGCATACCCAGCATGAAAAACGTCGTGTGTTGATCTCGAGTGGTTGCGGTCCGGCCATGGTGAGTTCCTCCGAGTAATGCGCCGCAAGTGTGCGACGCGTGTTAGTGATCAGCCTATCTGCTAACCTATCACGCCACGATCGCAAATGATAGGTGAATTTGCAGATCGGCGAATTGCGACGATCGTTTGGTCGGCGCTTTGATAGCAGAGCGCCGGAAATTTAAAAATGTGCTTGTATGTCTGTGATCGGCCGGTCCACTTGTCCGACTTGTAAATCAGTTCGGTGACTCTGTAAGCGGTCAGTTGCACGGTTTTATCTGCAAGGTCAAACGTCCGCGTGCTGAGCGACTCAAAGCCCATAAACCGCCTAAACGCTGACAAAGCGCGATCGACCGTGCCTTGAAATTTAGTTGTTGATCGGCCTAGCTGAGCGCGGCGGATCGTGGATACTGGCGGCAATAACCAAAGCGTACGGCGATCTGGCGATACACAAAGTACGGCCGTTCGGTTAGATAGGCTGTAAACTTCGTTTTGTACGTTGCAGAGTATCGCAGAATCGAAGCGGCCGATCTGTGCTACCACTTCTGGCAGGGCTAGGGTATTGGCCGATCGGCTGCTACGCTTCGCCGATCTCGGGTTCGGTTTCGCTTTCAGTTTCGCTTTCATCGTCTGCCTTATCGGATAAGTCAGCTAAATTATCAACCGCCGGTGGCCGGGTGCGATCTGGCGCTGTCTGCTGCTGCTGCTGTTGCATCCATTGTTTATAGAGCCACCAAGCGCCGATACTCAAAGCTATTGGTATCCACGCGGGGCGGCCGGGTGATCCTGGTGCTTGCGACGCTATTAGCGGAGCAGATCCCTTCTGTGCTTGGCGATATGCGGACCATTTAGCATTTGCTCCACGAGCGGCGGGCCAGTTTGGCCACTTTGCGTTGATTGCTGCCCGCGTCACGGGGACACCTGCTGCTAGGGCTTCGCTGATTTTGTTTTTTGCGCTCCCTATTCCGCCTCCGTATCCGGCAAAAGAAAGCCAGATTTGATCGGGCGTTGCGGTAGCCAGATCGGGCGCTGCGACCACGTGCGGGAAAGTGCGCTTAAGTTCGCGGAACGTCCAATCGAGAAACCATGCTCCCGCTCGTAATTGCTGCCTTGCCGCGCGTTCGCTAGTGCCTGTGAGATCGGCAAGCGTCAGAGGTGGTGCCGGTGCGCGGTCGTTGAAGAAGATCGCCGTTTGCGGGCTGATCTGCGTCAATCCAAGATCGGAGCAGATCTTTATGGTCGTGCCGTCACCCTGGGGCAGATCGGCGCAGTTGCTAGGCTTTCGCGACTTCTCCCCTGCTACGCCGTCTGACTCACACTTGACGATAGCAAGTAGCAGATCGGGCGGTACTGCGCCGGATTCCCAGATCGCATACTGACGCCACGCTTCGATATGTGGCTGAAACATGGCGTTATTGCCCCGTTTCTGTGTCCACTGTGACTGAGAATTGAGCGAACCAATTAATAACGGCTGCTGATTCGCCGTGTTCGCGTGCTGCTGCGATGGTCGAGGCCAAAGAAGCGGCGATGTAATCGCGATAAGTAGAAGCGACACGCGGATCGGCTGTAAAATCAGGGTGCCTGACCGTGACAACCGTTTTTTTATCAGCGATCACCATTGCCAACCATGGCGCATATTTTTTAGCGCGGCGGGGCTGTGGTCGGCTTGAACGTATCCTTGCAAGCGGCCTGCAATCCATGACCAAAAGGCGTTACAATATGGCAAGCCACCTGCCGGAATGTAGATCCCTAAACGCGCGCAAGTGTCACCCGGTACGATTATGTGCTTTTGGTCGTTTGCGGTTCCCCATGCATATCTAGCATCTGCCCAGTCTCCAAGCTCGGGCCATGGCGAGCCCTCGGGCTGAGTCGGCCAGAAGATCGGCAAGCGGCCGACCGGTGGCGACATACCGTTAAGCGGCTGATATCGAAGGGTCCAGGTTCCTAAAACTCCGTTTCGCGTGTGGCCTATCGGATCGACTCCGCAAGGCGAACCGGAACCAAGCGGCGCAAGTAGGCCGGGGCCGCTTGCGCGGCCGTAGATCGTGGCGCGTGCCGTGCCTGTTCCTGCGCCTGTGTCTGCTGAAGTCACGGTGACATATAACGGCGCGTTACCTGCGATAGCCGGGAAGGGGCCTGTCAGGTCTATAGAGTAATTTCCGTTCAGCACTGTAAGGCCGACTAAAACCACGTCTGGGCATATCTCCGCACCACCTACCGTTGTTCCTACTCGGATCTGACAATCGCCGTTTAGAGGCCAGTCAATCGCGATGAGGTCAACCCGGATTCGTTCCGGCGCGAACAATTGCGCGGCGGTTCCGCCCAAAGTGCCTACTACTCCTGCAAGGGCTTTGACGCTGAATGTAGGAAAGGACAAAAAAACATCGTCGGACAAAAATTGACCGGCGGTAGGCGACGCTTTGATATCAAGAAACGTATCAACTAACCGGATCACGCCTACGAAACCGCGCAGCACCACAAAACGAGCTAACTCGATCCAAACGGGCAAGGGCTCGACGACGACACCTGTAAACGGGCCGAAGATCGATATAGAATCTCGATATTGCTGCCTACTTGTAGCCCTGCCCAGATCGTTCAGATCGGCCGAATCGTCACGGCCAAACGGCCGGTTAAGGTGCCTTTTGATGGCATCTCGCCAAGCTCGCTTGGCCTGTGGTGGCTCCCAAGCGGTAAAATCGGCCTTTAAATCGGCCGGTGATAGGCCGAGCCGCCGCGCGTCGGCAAGTGTGGCGTCCAATTGCGCGCGGACGGCTGCCAGGTCGCTTTTAGGGTCAAAGGCCGTCATCTAAGCACGATCGACCCTTTCTAGACCGTGAAAGATCGTTTGCACGGTGATCATGTGCTGTGCTGCGGGCGGTGGATTCGGGGTGATTCGCGCGATTGCGTTAATGACTTTCAAGTGGATGGTTTCGAGTCCTGCGAATACCACGGGGGCGGGCAGGTCAAGCCAGTATCCCGCTTGTGCGCTGCCGTGTGCGATCATGGCAAGCGGAGCCAGCGCGCCTTTCCAATATCTCAACTGATTATTCACTGACCAATCAAGGCGGTACATGCCGTCTTGATTCCAGGCGCCGACTGTCCAGCCGATCGGGTGAGCGGTCCACTGGTCCCAAGCGATGATCGCATGTGTGAGCCGTTGCAGAATGAAAACGCGGTCATTCAATGAAATCGAACCTTCTGCGAAATCGCCGATGTTCGGGCCGATTCCTGCGATATCGATTACGAATTGTTGCGGCCTGAATCGCTCGCCTGCAATTTCGATTTGTGTTTTTTCGTTCATTTGAAACCTTTTTTTAAAGTCGAGTCATGGAGTCAGAACCGAGCTTGACCCGGATATCAAGCTCGGATCTAAACTCGTTTTTATCAACCTACTTCGACAATTCTCCGCGCTGCTGAACGAGGCGCGTACCGCGTAGCGTACACTCTATCAGTGCTTCGTTCGGCGTGGTTTCGTCGTCCGTGCCCGGTTCCGCTCCCTCGAACATATCCAGATCCCATAGTGTCATTCTGGGCAATAGCACGGTTCGCGCGTACTGCGAGAAGTAGAGCTTGCCCCATATCGGCGAGCCGTCGGGGATCGCGAGCACATCGCCGACAAAGCGGAAACGGTTTCCGAGGCTTGCGACTCCCATAGTAACATTGTCGGAAAAGTTGACGTTGAACCATTGGATCGGAGCGGCGGATCCTACGGGGCCGTAGCCGGGGGGAAGCATCGAAGGCTTTATTTTCAAGCGGCAATCTTCACGTATGCCGAACTCGAACCATGCGTGGTCAGGTAGTATCTCCTGAAACACCTTCGCCATGGCGTTTCCATTAGGGGTCAAGTCGGACAAGTACGGGCTCGGATAGCGAAACCGCAAGCCGATTGACTCCAAGTAGAACGGGTGCGCGATCTTGTCCTTGCTTTGCAGGTTCGTATAGGCCGATCCGGCTTCTGCCTCGTTTCGCGCGTTCAAGAAGGGAACGAAGTCAAGGGCCGCCATCGCGGCGAAGCTGGCAACCCCTTGCACGGCGTTTGCGATCAAGCGCGATATCCGAAAGGTGTCATACAGCATCGTTGTTTCGTGAACTCTCATTTGCTGATCGGACATTGTCTTACTCTCCTATTCTGCGCCGCGTTTCATAATCTGCGCGGTCTTGTTGCGGCCTTGTCGGCCTGTGTTTATGGCCTTTAGGGCCGTTTTTTAACTTTGCGGATACAGGTCAGCCCATGCTTTGGCCGCGTCCGTCTGTCCGAGGTGTCCCATGGTGGGATCGACCGGGCGGACTACATCGCCGAGATATCCCATGGTCGGATCGACCGGGCGCACCACGTCACCCAGAAACCCGCTGACTTGATTGGCGCGGCCTGCGTCGTTCACGGGCCGCCAGAAACCGTCATTCCCTTTCACGTATACGGCTTCGTCCGCTTCGTATACTTGGCCGGGTGCGTAGCCGTCGCCGCGGAGTCCCTTATAGTTCGCGGGCAACTCGGGTAGTGATTCGTCATCTTGACCAAACCAAGTTGTCAGAGATTCGTTTTTCGCGGCGACTTCGTTGATGAGGATTTTATACAGGGTCAGCAGCATCGAGCCTTCAAAGACTTTTTGAGCGATCTCACGGCGCCCTTTGAAGATCGCCGAGGTGGCGAAAGCTCCTGCGAAACCGCCAAGCAAGCCCACGATGTAATGCTTCCAAGTCCAGTTTTCTCCCTCTGTTGCGCTGGGGTCGCCTCCCCACTTCTTTGCTGCAAATTTCGTCAGCAAAGCGCCGACGATCATAGGCAGGGCCGATCGCGCGGCTCCACCTATATTGATCCCACCTATTGCCGACCGGCCGAAGGCTGCCGCGCGGCGAGCTCGGGATCGAGATGCGGGGTTTGCGTGTACTACACGGCGCCGGGATCGGCTGCGCTTGCGCGGTGCGGCGGTCTTGTGGATAACGACCTGCGGGATGCTTCTTTTTTTCGTAGCCATTTTCTTGATCTCCTTCTGCTTAGCCGGTTTCGTTATGCGGCGTGTTTTTTTTACGATCTGTTTTTTGCGTCTGCGAGTTTTGGCAGGTCGCTTTTTAATTGGATTGATAGCCATTATCAAAGGCATTATCGTGCCCTTTCCTGCGTGCTGCTGCTGCTGCTGCTTGGGAGTAGCTTTATTGCTAAATAGATCCCTGCGGCCACAAGCGCGAGCTTGCCCAGGGCCGATCCACCTGCGACAAGCCGATCTATAAGGCCGGGGTTAGAGTCTGCGATCTGTTTCAACTGTGCCGCGTTTTGATTCTTCCAGTTGCTCCATACGGCGCGCGTCGCTGGGTCGGCTTTAAGCGCCTCAACATCTGCCGCGTTTAACTGGTCAGCCAGATCGCGCAATTGGGCCGCTGCCCGTGATCGCATGAATGTGATCGCCGCAAGTGCTCCGGTGATCAGCGCGATTCCCGCGATGATCGGCACCCACAAAACGCCAAAGGTATTCGCGGCGATCTCGTCGGCGTTGGTGCCCGGTGGTGCGCTGATTGTAATATCTGCGCCGTCTGCGGTCAGGCTGATCGGGTAGGCGTCGAGGTCGGCGCGACTAAGAACACGGCCTATTACGTTGTAGTCGTTTAAGAGCTTGGCAACCAAGGCCGCGCGATCTGGCGACCAAAAACCCGGTACGGGGGCTTGGGCGCTTAGTTCTGCGAGATCGCGACAATGACCACAAAGCGCCGTAACAGGGCCGAAATATGCGGCGCGTGCGCGGCGGTAGAGGTCGAGTGCTTTATCTCGGTCGATCATACGGGCAACCGTGAAGCAAGGGCGCTGAGTACGCCACAAATAGACAAGCCGCCCAAAGTGCCGCTTGATTGTGGTGCGGCGGTCGGGATGCCTGTTGAGGTGGCCGTGGTTATTCCTGCCGGTCCTATGGGGCCGGGCGGGCCTACGGGGCCGGGTGGGCCTACGTCGCCGCGTTCGCCCTTCGGGCCGGGTGTTCCTGCCGCTTGCGGGTGCGCTTTGAGATACGCTGTCACGGCGTTTGCGATCGCCGCTTCGCTTGCGTTTCCAGGGGGGCCGACCGGGCCGGGGGGACCGGGATCGCCCTTGGTGCCGATTCCAGGGAGACCGCTGGGGCCGCGGTCGCCTCGGTCGCCCTTCGGGCCGGGGGTTCCGGCTGCTTGCGGGTGCGCTTTGAGATATGCCGTGACCGCGTTTGCAACTGCGGCTTCGCTTGCATTCCCAGGGGGGCCGACCGGGCCGGGCGGGCCTACTGGTCCAGGGGGGCCGGGGTCGCCTTTGGTGCCGATGCCGGGGGGGCCGCTTGGGCCGCTTGGGCCGGGGATTGCGGCGCTTGGGTAGATTGATTCGGGCTCAAGCCGTGTGTCAAGCGGAGGTATCCATAACACGGGATAGGCAGATCCACTTTGAAACGCACCCAGGGGATCGGTAGCTGAATAGGCCGGTTGCAACTGCGGGCCGCTGATCTGGTAGCTTTCGTATCCCGTTGTGGCGTATCTGATATGCCGATTCCAGCTTGAACCAGCAATTGCATAGATACCCTGCTTGACGCCTGCGCCACCATAGGCGGCCTTGCTGATAGCCCATAGAGTATCGCCCTTGACAGGGCGGTAAAAGCTGCTCGGTTGCGGGGGTGTCACTATCTGACCTACGGCGGGCTCGTAGCGTTGCTGGGTGGGCGGGTCGCCTAATCCGCCACGTAGGCAGATCGGGCGCCATATTTGGACACTGGAGGAATTGAGTTGTCGAGCGCCGCGCATTTTTAAAAACCCAAGGCTATTGCGGGCAATTTAAAACCGGGCTCGGGCCTGAGTGGCGGGGCGTATTGCGGCTGTTTCTGCTTGCCCTGTCCGCGCTTTTCTGCCTCTGCCGCATGGGCAAGGCGCTTTTTGAATAGTGCCGCTTGCTTGCCGGATTTGAATACCGGCTTGCCTTTTGGATCTTGGAATACGCCGGTTTGCTCCATGATTTTCGCAATCTTGCCCGCTGCGAAAAGCGCACCTGCTATCACCGTTCCATAGCCCGGAATGAGTGCCGCGATTGGTGCGAGCTTCGCCGCGTACTTGCCAACGATTCGCATCAGCGGCTTAACTATTTTCATCGCGATGCTGTGCACGCGATCATAGAGTTTGATCAGATATTTTCCGCCGGGTAGCTTTGCGATCAGCCCCTTGACGCCTTTCTTTATCTTGCGAAAGCCGCTCTTGACTTTGCTGAAAATCTTTTTGAAGAATCCGCCCATAGATCCGGCGGTGTACTGATACACGTCGCCATCGTCGGCAAGTGCAACCGCTCCCATGCGCGGCGCTCCGGTCTGCCGGACGGCTTGCCAGTCGGCCGGGGCTAGTTCTAGCATTTTGGTTCGGACAAGGCCGGGTGCAACTTCGTCGGTTTCGTCGTACTCGGCGAGAATATGCGAGGCGTCGTTGATGATCCCTAACACTCCCGAATAGGCGCCATAGCCTACTACCGGGCCGTATTGGTTGAAGTTTACTAGGCCTTCGTCGCCGATGCCTGCAAGGCCGTAGTTTTCGAGCCCGAAATCTGAATATTGACCGTGATACATTTGATCTCCTTCTTGTGTTGCGAACAGTCCCGCTGCCTCGGGCGGCCAGTGTCCAGATCGGCCCAGCGGTCGGCCGTACAAATCCCAAGTGGCGCGGCGTCGCTCGGGCGGTCGCCATGCAAAATCGTGTTTAGGGTGTCCGACCGGATCAACCGCTGTCCAATCGCGGCCGGGTGGGATCTGCGCTTCGAGGTACACGTGCGACAAGAGGCCGGGTGTTGTGGGGCCTGCTATGGTGACAATTCTGATCGGGATACCAATTGCCGCAAGCGCTGAACCAATGCCTATTGTTGCGTCGTCGCAGTCGCCGTAACCAATTTTGTTCGGCTGATCAAAGCCCCATATTTGACCCCATATCTGCGGGCCGCCTACCGTGACAGTTTCTGCCGCAAGCGGATCGCGCACATAGCGCCATCGCTTCAAAAAGTCGCGGTATATCAATTCGACCTGCCGCTTGTAATCCTTCGGCGGCGCTTTGGTCGCCAGTGCGGCGACATGCTCACGTAGAGGCAGGTAGATCGACCCGGCGCGGATACCCTGCCCGATAAGCTGCACGGTCCGTTTTAAATTGGCGCAGATCGTTGGAGTTTGCGTGTACTTGACCGATCTGGTAGGGGCTGCCGCCATCTCCGTATTATCGGCCGGTGTTAACGATTCGTCAACATTGATTTAACGATTTGTCAAGGGTGCTCCAGGGGGGGGGGACATAGAAAGGGACCGCTTATGTCTTCCCCCCCCTTTCGCAAGGGTGAAAGGGCGTGTCAACGGAACGTCAACATAGCGCAGATAACAGATCGCCACTATTTGAACGTGGCGAAATTATTGACAAAAAGAAGTTTTGGAACCGGGAAAGGCTCCCGGCGCCGCTTTGGGTCAACTATCGGTTATTATTGGATATTGATTCTGCGACAGGACGATCAAGGTTCGCAACTGCCCCGCCACACGGACAGGGCCTATTTGTGATCTCTGAGCACATGGCCGCCTCCGCAGAAGTCTGCACTTGTCCGCACAAGTGGGCCTCGATAGAAAAACTCTTTGACCGTCCCGTCGCGCCACACCCTCGAACCATGCGAATGCCCCGCAGGGCGGCTGCATGACCTACCCGTGGTGCTGCCTATGTGCCGGTATCCAGCTCGCCGATAGCACGCACCACAGACGACACTGGCGGTCTTGGAGGGGTCTATCAGCGTCTCCCAGTGCTGGATCTTCCAGCCGTATTCGTCTGCCCAATCACGCTCGGCAACTAGGTGCCATTCCCGCAGGATGCCGCTGGCCTTGGTGGTGCCCGGCAGTTCCAGACGAAAGATGAAGTTGCCGACCGTCCGGGGAGCTGGCCTGGCATCTTCGAGCCCCAACAGACGGCGCGGCGCGAGCTTAAACGACGGCTCTCCGATGCCAATCCACCCGCGAAGCACACCGTCCTCGTGGATCTCCCACGCCATCTTCTTGCCAACAGGAGCACCACGAGAGCCGGTGTAGTGGCGACGGATCGCCGCAACAAATCCCGGCTCCCACGTTGAAATTCTGTTAAACGCGAGCATTTTTTCTCTCACTGTTTACCAGCGTGATCGTCGTCCGTGAGCGCCTCCGAGGCTTTCGCCGGGGCTTGCACTTGGGGCAGAAGTCCTTCCCGCCCTCGGCAACGTGCTTCCAACCCTTCGCTTTCAACTCCTCGCGCATCTGGTGGGCGTAGAAGCAACGCCGCGAAAGTCCGACGCTTCCACACTTGTCGCAACGAACCTCAATGAAAATCACGGTCGGCCTCCGTTCTCTGCGCGTTGACTTCTCTCGCTGTTAAATCCGTGGCCAGGGGCGAGCACCTTGATCAAGGTTGATCAAGGTTGTTCAACGGCAAACGGAATCTCTCCCACTTTTTAGACTTCTTGAATTTTTCAATTGTTTCGAGCGCGGCTTTGTTGGCGACAAAGGCGCCGTCTGTATAATGTAAAAGCTCAAGGGGGGGGACTGCGGTTGCAACATCGCCCGCGTAATATGTGGCGGTCGTGCATAAATCGACCGCTGCGCCATACGCTGCGTTTGCTATTGCTGCGATCTCGCGGGCGGCTGTGTGGCATCCGATTTTAACGGCCTGGGTAGCTGCTTTGTATGCGTCGCCAGCTCCTTTAAAGGTTGGTGCGCTGGCCGTATAGGCTATCGCCAAAAATCGGGCATATGCGGCGCAGTCGGCACAATCTTTGGCGCTGTGTTCGTAGTGTTCTGCCTCTGGCAATAAGGCCGCCTCAAATTCGTGTGTTTCGAGGTTTAAGTGTTTCATTGTTCCCTTTCCTTTCCGTTGTTTCGTTTATTCCGTTTTTGGCTCTTTGGGGTGCGCCGTTTTGATTTCCCAAAGCTCGGCCGCGCGGGCTGCTTTTTCTGCCGCTTCCTTGTTTCCCTTCCTTTCGTTTGTTTTGTGTTTGTCATTCCGTTGCGGGATCTGTCGCGTCGTCGGGTGCGTCTTCGAGCGTTGCGCCTTCGTCGAGCACCAGGGCTAAGATCGATTCTAGTTTTGCGGGGGGCATTGTTGCAAGTCGGCTTTTTAACGTGGTGATGATCGCGTTCATGCCGTCGCCGTCGCTGTCGCCGTCGCTGACTGCCACGGGTGCGGCTGCTGCTGTATCCGTAGGCAGGGGCGGCCTTGGCGCGGTGGGTGCGGTGGGTGCGGTGGCGGTAGGCGGTTTCGATAGCTGCGATTTTATCAGATCGTGTAAAAGCGGGCCTATTGAATCCGTTTCGCCCGTGTTTTGCGCTGTCGCTCCCAATGCCGCTTTTAGGCCGTCTACCTCGCTGATGATCTTGGTTACTTGGCTTAGCAGGTCAATAGCTTGCGGCGGTTGCAAAGGTGGCGGCGGCGGCGGGAAGTAAGAAGGGGGCGGCGGCGGCGGCGGGGCTGCCTGCGCCGTGCGTAGCTGCGCTTCTAACCACGTTATGCGGGCCGCTGCTTGGTCGGCTTGTAGTTTCGCCTGTCGCTCCTGTGCCGATAGCACAAGGGCGATCAAGTCCTTCATTTGCGGGTCGGCCACGGGTGCGGGCGCGGCGGGTGCGGCGGGTGCGTCGTGTTCGGTCGCGGCGCTTAATAGTCCTGCTCCACGGCGCGGCGGGTCGGGCCATCTTTGAGTTAGTCTGGCTCGAATGCGGCCGCCTCGGTCGATCAGCACCATTTCGACGATCTCACCACCATGATCGCGCCTTACCGCGTCCACCTCGAATGATACATATTGATCGATCTCGTATACATCAATAGATCCTGAGCACCATCGAGGGGTGCGCCGATAAACCCTAACCTTACACGGTAGGTTTGCGGCTGCCGCCGCTTCAAAGCTCGCCACCTCGTCGAGTTCGGCATCCGGCCGGGGCGGGCGGCCACGCTTGGGGCGAATCATAGCCCGCTGGTCTGCCTGCGGGCTGTCCTGCTTGTTATCTTGCTCGCCGTCCATGTCGTCGATCTGCTCGCCGTCCATGTCGCCGTCCTGTGTCTCTAAGACACCTTCAAATTTTGGGGGTTTTGTGTTTGTCATAATTACATTATAATGCGCGTTTTTGTTTTTTAAATAGTGTAATTTTTTCACACTACAGGGGGGGGGGTGTCTTTTTTTTTCACAGTTTTGAAAAAGAAAAAAAAA
>Ga0315289_10007551_pt1 | contig 15818 bp, 16 predicted proteins | sample YL17G11_40_MG_FD_203452 | JGI IMG/M metagenome (GOLD analysis project Ga0315289, IMG submission 203452) | Sediment microbial communities from Yellowstone Lake, YNP, Wyoming, USA - YL17G11_40 | ecosystem: Environmental > Aquatic > Freshwater > Lake > Sediment | place: USA: Wyoming | collected... | reverse complement strand
GGGAAGAGACTACTGCTGAGAAGGTTGAGGAGAAAGAAGAGGAAGAGGAGGAAGCCGAGGAAGAGGGAGAGGAGATAGAAGTCGTTGAGGAACGAATATACACAATCCCCCTCCGGAAAGTTTGGGGCCCCCCAAGAGGTAAGCGAACTCCTCGAGCTATGAGATTGCTCCGTGCATTCGTGAAGCGTCATATGAAGGCCGAGAATGTCGAAATTAGTAATGAGGTGAACGAGGAGCTTTGGGCCAGAGGTATCAGGAAGCCGCCCAGAGAGATCAAGGTGCGGTTGGTCAAGGACAAGGAAGGCAGGGTAATAGTATACCCCGCAACCGCCTGAGCTTACGCCGACCCGGCCCGTCAGTTCTCCTCAGAACAGCTCAGGGAAGCCAAATGTGCAGCTTGATTCTCTTGGCGCCGGTGATCTCCTAGTTGGGGATTCTGCGCGCCGATGTCTATGGGAGCCCAAACATCGGGGTGTACTGCCACTCAAACGAGACGACTGTGATCCTCCCGCCGGGCATGACGAAAAGGAAAGCAGAGAGCTTCCGACAGTGCTTGGGCGTTCGATCCTGCGTGACGAATATCGGAGGATGCGCGCTTCTAGGTGTGCTCATCGCATCCAACTCGAACGGAATTGTTCTTCCACACATCATCCAAGACCATGAGCTGAACGCGATACGGGAGGGTCTCGAAGTGAGAGTCACCGTCGCTCAGGAGCGCTGGACGGCTCTTGGAAACCTCGTACTTGCGAACGATAATGGCGCCGTCATACACCCCGGGGCCTCGGAATCCCTCGCAAAGACCGTCGCAGAAACTCTGGATGTTGACATCGTCACTGCGACCATCGGAGGGCTTCCATATGTTGGATCACTAGCCGTCGCGACCAACAAGGGAGTGCTAGCCTATCATGCTATGACAGATCGCGAACGCGTGATCATCGAAAACGCGTTGAAAGTGCCGGTGGAACCTGGAACGATAAATGCTGGAGTCTCTTACATTAGAGCAGGTCTTCTTGCGAACACGAAGGGCGCCGTCGTCGGTCCACTGACCAGCGGACCTGAATTGATGGCAATTACAAGGACGCTCGGAATCCACTAGCACCAACGGGCGTGCGCGGTTTGAATCCTACGGCTTGAAGAGCTTGTCCCATTTTCCCTCAGAGATCTCTTTCTGAATCTCTCTGGGGTCTCTTCCGTCAACCGTGATACCCATACTGATGCATGATCCGAGCACTTCCTTCGCAGCGCTGTTGTCTGACAATGCGTAGCTCCCTGGAAGTTTCATCTTCGCTATCTTCACTACTTGTTCCACCGTTAGGTTGCCCGCCTTCTCGGCTTTCGGATTGCCTGAGCCTTTCTCAATGCCGAGTTCCTTCACGATCAGAGCAGACGTGGTGGGTGTACCGATCTCGACTTCGAAAGCTTTCGTCTCAATGTCGACGATGACTCTGACAGGGACTTTCATCCCTGAGTAGCCGCTTGTGAGTTCATTGATTCGATTCACGATCTGAAGCACGTTAACTCCAAGCGGTCCAAGGGCCGGTCCAAGTGGTGGGCCCGCAGTGGCCTCGCCTCCGTTCAGGAGAGCTTCAACTTGTTTCTTCTCTCCCAGCTTCTCCACCTCCTCTGGTAACGAGTTTCACGTAGTCCGCGTGTACTGTGATCGGAAGCGTAGCAAACCCTTCCTCAAGTAGTTCGATCGTCACTTCCTCCTTCATCTTGTCGACGTGAGTGATCCTTGCTCGGAGGCCCCTGAATGGTCCTCCAACAACTTCAACCGAGTCTCCCACGGTAAGATCTTCGATAACGGGCTTTGTGACAATGAACCGCTCCATGGCTTGAGAAGAGACGACGCCTTTTGTTCGAGCCCTTGCATGACGGACGCCTGAGATCACGTCATCGACTATGTGTGCTCCCGCGGCTTCGACGAATATGTATCCTTTGATCACTTCAGGCGCTATTATGCAGAACACCGGGGCTTTCTTGATTCCGACTTTCGAGGCTATCAGCTCGGTCGCGGTTCTCTCCTGTCCACTGGTTGTCCTGACTGCGAAGATGACGCTCGGCCTCTGTTGGGTTTCACCTGACAAGAGAAGTTACCTCAAGGTCCTTGGGGAAGTAATCCGACGAAGAGAAACAATATGCGTACCACGTAGCCTAGTCCACCAACTATGGCGATTCCAAGAAAGCAGATCTTCACCATGAGCGAAATCTCAGTCCAACTGGGCCGCGTCGTCACATGGAGTAGTCTTCTCGCGGATGACAAGAAGTTACTAGCGGCCAATCTGCTTCCTCCGTCTGCTTGTTATTCTTCGTCTGAACGCGTTGCCGCCTAATATTTTGGAGCCTTATTTAAGGTATCCAACTACTACTCGGTTTGCCGATCAGATGATCACGATTTCGCGGCCTGTTCTACTCAGAAGCTCAACCAGCGTGTTTCTTTCGGACCCACGAACTCCCTTCTTGTCTATGACAGCATGTGAGCATTCGCCTATCGTTCTGCGAAAGGCAAGCTCAACGATGGCCGGATCGTAGCCGTCGAAGAAGTATTTCGAAAGAATGTGTCCGAACGCGAATTGGCCTTTGACGACTGCGTCTGTATGTTTCCAAGAGTAGTGGCCTCCTCCGAAACCGACTGCTGGAGTTCCGTTGGCTGGGGAGGCGGCAGCTGTCCAGATCGCGCGGGCCACAGCTTTTCCAGCCACTGTGTCTTCCCATTGTTTCGCAGAGCTACCGATCTCCACAAACATGCATGGCGCTGGAAGCTCAGTGGGCCCATGATGTGTGGCTTCAAGCGAGACCAGATACGAAAGCCCAAGTTCCTCGCGACTTTCAGAGAGTGATAGCAGCGCGGCCCTCATTCTGTTTGGTTCAACCAGCGCGAGGCTTCTCGGCTGGCCTCCATAGGGGGCCTCGTTGAGGACATTTCCTGGGCAGTGGACCGTCAGGCATGGATCGCCTTTCTCGCTCGTGTGTCTTGAGGCGAAGATTACGGACGTTGTGCTCGGAAACGGGTCTACCGATTCGAGGTGAATCGTCTCCTCCCTCGTTCGAGCGAGCAGGATGTTGTCTTTCTGGAGGATGCGAGGATCCGAATATTCTGGTGACTTGTCAAAGCCGTAATCGCGGACGAGGCAGGATGCTATGTTGAGGCCGGCTCGGTCCTTTTCTGACGCGACTATGAGGACGGTCATTGAGTGGTACGTCTCGAGGTTCTAGGCATGTCAACCAACTATCCTGTTGACGATGGTGGCTGGGTCGAAGGAGATCAGGTCCTCGTAAGCTTGCCCCGTGCCGGCGAAAATCACGGGCTTCCCGATCACAGCCGCAAGTGAGATTGCGCTTCCACCTCTTGCGTCAGCATCGAGTTTGGTGAGGGTTACGCCGTCTATCTTGACCGACTCGCTGAATGATCGTCCCTGTTCTACGGCGTCGTTTCCAGTCAGCGAGTCGACAACGAGCATTACGAAATCTGGAGAGGCGACACGGACGATCTTCTTCATCTCTTCAAGCAGGTTTCGTTTGGTCTGCATCCTTCCAGCTGTGTCGATTAGAACTGTGTTTATTCCGTTTGCGCGAGCATGGTTGATCGAGTCGAATGCCACCGCCGCAGCGTCGGCACCGTAAGTATGCTTTATCGTCTTCACATCAAGGCGTCTCGCGTGTTCTTCGAGTTGCTCGATGGATCCTGTCCGGTATGTGTCTGCACATGCGATCACGACGGAGTAGTGGCGCTTCTTGAGAAGGTACGCGATCTTCGCAATCGTCGTGGTCTTCCCAGTCCCATTTATTCCGACGAATACTATGACGGCGGGCTCGTGTGCCTGTTTCTTTGCATCGATCTTCTCGAAGAAACTGGATTCACCACTCCCTTTGAGCACATCGAGGATAACTTCACGGACGATCGCTGCGACCGGTTGGCGACGGTCGCCGAGACGTCCGACCTGGATGCTAGGAGCTCTCTGCCTTATCGCATCGCAGATGCGTTCCGCCACAGGGTACGCGACGTCGTTTTCAGCAAGCGTCGTCTTGAGTTCTTGCAGTGCATTCTCAAGGTCTTTACCGGTAAGCTCGGTCTTTGCGATCTTTTCCACAACTGAGCCTAGGCCTGACTTCAGCTTCTCGAACAACCTCAAGCACCTCGACGCGGCGCAAAGTCAGCGTACTATCTTGTATGAAGGGTTCTAGAGGACGGTAAGGGATTCTCCGCCGTGCTTCTTCACGAGCTCGCCAAGTTTCTCTCGGTTCTCCTCAATTCTGAACAATGCTTGACTGAGCTGTTCCTGAAGCGAGGTCCGAGCCTTGTCCAAGTCCGCTATTCGTTCCTTGATCTCGTTGACGGAGTCTTCGATCGGTTTCTCAACGGCGACTCCGGCGCCTACGCCCATCACGATCTTTGAGATGTCGGAGAGTTTCACTCGTACGTACGAGCCGCCCCCGACGGGGATCAGGGCGTCCTCGTCGGTCTTCTGGGTCTTCACTCCTTCGAGCGTAGTTGATGCGAGTGAGAACTCGTTCAAGGCGGCATTGACGATCTCAAGTCGCGCCTGAAGCGCTCGCGCCGATCCCTCGTAGACTCTTAGCTGCACCAGGCTCTTCTGAAAATCCTCGTCATCAGCTGGAACTTTCTTACTTGCCACTTTCCTTAGTCTCCGTCTCGCTGGGCTTCAGTTCCTCAATCTTCTCCAGCTTGATCTCAAGTCTTCTGGCTTTGTGTCTGCTTCCCATGTCAGTGTAGACTCTATCGATCGCGTCTTGCTCTTTCGTTGCTCTCAGCTCCAGTGCAAACGGAATCGTGGTGCGTGGTTTCTTGACTTCGCCCGTGATTCTGAAGGTCTTGACTTCAGCCAATAATCCTCACTTGAACCAGACGGAGGACCTATGGAACCCAGTCCTCACTATAAAGCTGAGCCCAAAACGACCACTATACAGCATGGCCCATTAGCAGTGCTCTGCGGCCTAGGGATCTGGGGCAGGGAGCAGCAGCGTTACTTGATGTCCGCAGCCGCTCGTGCGAGTTCTCCAAACGTTTTTATCAATCTCCGAATATCAGCCTGCGGAACTTTCCAGAAGGAAAACGCGATTGCCCCTCGCTAAGGATCAGCTTCTCACCGCCTTAGCAGGGCTTAGAAAACCTGACGCTAAACACGGCTTCACTCACTCCGTGGAACTCATAGTCAAACTCAGAGAGATCGACCTGAAGAAGCCTGAGAACCGACTGAACGAATCGGTTGAGCTTCCGAACTCTCTTGGGAAGGAGACGAAGATCTGCGTCATCGCAGGCGGAGACTTGGCGACGAGAGCAAAGGCAGGCCAAGCCGACCTAGTCATGGGAAGAGAGGACTTGGACAAGCTGGGGAAGGACAAGAAGGCAACTCGCAAGCTTGCCTCTGAGTACGACTATTTCATCGCCGAGGCGCCTATGATGCCTCTAGTCGGAAAGACGATCGGCCCGATCCTTGGCCCGAAGGGGAAGATGCCTACTCCTGTTCCGCCCACCGCGCCGATCGACCAAGTCGTTCAAAGTCACAGGAAACTCATTCGTATCCGGGTCCGAGACCAGCCTGTGGTTCAGTGCAGGATTGGGACAGAGAAGATGCCTGACGACGAGATCGCTGAGAACGCTCAGGCGGTCTTCAACCGTATCGAAGCGAAGCTCGAGAGAGGCGCGAAGAACATAAGCCAAGTGCTCGTCAAGACCACTATGGGCGAACCTGTGAAGGTCCAAACTACGAAGGGTTAGCTGATGCTCACAAGACAAGTCACGCACGTGGCCTCTTGGAAGAAGGAAATCTTCCAGAAGCTCGCAGAGCTGATTGAGAAGTACCCAGTCGTAGCGATCGCTGATCTTCAAAAGGTAAGATCATCACAGATACAGGAGATACGGAAGAAACTTCGTGGTCAAGCCGAAGTGCTGGTCGCAAAGAACACGATACTCAAGAAAGCTGCCAGTGTCATCGACGAAAAGAAACCCCACATCAACGACTTCGCCGAAGGCGTAGCTGGCTCGAGCCTCCTACTCTTTACGGGCATGAACCCTTATGCGCTGATTCTTTTCCTCAACAGGAACAAGGTTCGTGTTCCCGCCAAAGGCGGCGATACGGCAACAAGCGAGATTATGATCCCAGCCGGCAATACCGGGTTGCAGCCTGGCCCGGTTATCAGCGAGTTTGGAGAAGTGAAGGTAGTAACAAGGATCGAAGGCGGCAGTATCTGGGTCGCGAAGGATACTGTTGTTGCCTGGAAAGGCGACACGATATCTCCGAAGCTCGCATCACTGCTATCGAAGCTTGGCATGAAGCCGATGGAAGCTGGGCTGTCGATAGTTCGTGCCTTCGACGCAGGTACAGTTCTCAAGCTGGATGATCTTGTCTTCGACCTTGAATCGTACAAGAGCAACCTTGAGGAGGCATGCAGAGATGCCATTGCACTTTCGGTCGAGACGGAATACGTCCTCCCCGAGACAGCCCCAATGATAATCGGCAGCGCCTACCGAGAAGCTCTCTACCTAGCGAACGAGATTGAGTATCCAACATCAGAGAACGTTGGAGATCTTGTCAAGCAAGCCTATTCGGAAATGAGAATCCTATCCGACGCTGCTGCCAAAATCAATAGCGAAGCCGCAGCCCTGGAAGAACCAGTAGCCCCAAGCCCAGCCCCCGAACAGAAACCAGCAGAAGCGAAACCAGTTAAGGCCAAGGCACCAGAGGCGAAACCACCCGAAGCCAAACCACCTGAACAGAAACCGTCCGAAGCCAAGCCGCCTGAAGTCAAACCACCGGCGGCTAAACCAGCCGAAGCAAAACCAAAACCGCCTGAACCAAGGCCAGCCGAAGCAAAGCCGCCCCAAGTGAAACCGCCCGCAGCGAAAGCAGCTGAGGCGAAACCGGCGGCGAAGACGTCTGCTACCAAACCATCCGAAACCAAAGCAGCAGCTAAGAAACCGGCAGAAAAGAAACGGCAGGAAAAGGTTGAAAAGAAGGGTAAACGGTAGCTGGCGAAGCCTAATACAAGGTGCGAGTCATGAAGTATATGTACGCCGCATTGCTGCTTCACTCAGCAGCACAGAAAGTCGACGAAGAGAACATAAAGAAAGTCATAACGGCAGTCGGTGTGAAGCCAGAGGAAGCCAGAATCAAGGCTCTCGTAGCAGCACTCTCTGAAGTCAAGATTGATGAGGCTTTGAAGGCAGCGAAGGCAGCACCCGTTGCTGTCGCGGCACCAGCAGCAGCTGCACCAGCCGCAGGAAAGAAGGAAGAGAAGAAGCCAGAAGACGACAAGAAGAAGGAAGAAGAAGCCTTAGCGGGCCTCGGAGCCCTGTTCGGCTGATTCCTGCGTGCTTGTCTTGGATCCTCTTTCCCTCCAAGCGTTTCTTCTTGCTCTAGCCCCGTAGCCAACAGGGCAGAGCAAGAAAGTTCTTTGTATTCACCGCGTCTTCTGCCTTGTTGACTCGAAGGGACGCCATAATGGACATTGACGAGAAAGAGTTCGCGATTCCATTCTTCAAGGAGTCAGGGTTTGTCAGACGTCGCTGTGTCGCGTGCGGGAGCCACTTCTGGACGCAGATCCCCGATCGTAAGACGTGTGGCGACGTTCCGTGCGAGGAGTACACATTCATCGAGAATTCACCCGCCCGCAAAAGGCTGTCAGTTCGGGAAGCTCGTCAGACGTTCCTGTCGTTCTTTGAGAGTAAAGGTCACAAGATAATCAAGCCGTATCCCGTTGTGGCTAGATGGCGTGACGACGTCTACCTCGTCGGCGCCTCCATCTATGATTTCCAACCACTCGTGACTGAAGGTGTAATTCCACCGCCCGCGAACCCACTCGTCGTGAGCCAGCCATGCCTACGATTTACGGACTTGGACAATGTTGGTCCAACGGCTGGAAGGCATCTTCTCATCTTCGAGATGGGTGGACACCACGCCTTCAATTACCCTGACAAGCAGGTCTACTGGAAGGACGAGACGATCCGATACCACCATGAACTGCTAACGGAAAAACTCGGCGTGAAGTCCGATCTCGTCACCTACAAGGAGCATTTCTGGTCGGGCGGAGGAAATGCTGGGCCCGACCTTGAAGCCTGCGTCAACGGTCTCGAGGTCTCCACGCTCGTTTTCATGCAGTACAAAGTCATAGGCGAACAGCTTTCACCGCTTCCGATTAGGACCGTGGATACTGGGTACGGGATCGAGCGGTGGGCGTGGCTCACGCAGGCATCGCCGAGCTGCTTCTCGGTCATCTACGGTCCGATACTGGATCGTATACTCAAGCTTGCGGGAGCGAGCATAGATCCGAAGATCATGATCGAGAACACGAAAGTCTCAGGCATCATGAACATCGAGAAAACGTCAGATCGAGTCGAAGCGCGCAAGAAGGTCGCGGAAAGGCTTGGGATGGACTGGCGCGAACTTGAGAAGATCATCGTTCCTATCGAACGCGCCTCCGCGGTAGCCGACCACACAAAAGCGATCTCATTCCTATTGGCTGAGGGGGTTGTTCCATCCAACGTGGCCGTTGGCTACCTGACGCGACTGCTGATTCGAAGAACATACCGCATGCTACGCCTGCTCGGAATTGAGGATCATATGGGCGAGATCACTGAGATGCAGATCTCTCATTGGGGAGTGGACTTCCCGCATCTGGTTGAGATGCGTGACGAGATACTCGAAGCCCTCCGAGTTGAGGAAGAGAAGTTCAAGAAGACGCTGGAGAGGGGAAGCGAGATGGTCAAACGCATCTCAGTTGACCTCAAGGCGAAACATCAGGACAGCATACCGACAGAGACGCTCGTTCAACTGTATGACTCGCACGGACTCGTGCCAGATATCGTGCGAGATGAAGCGGAGAAGGAAGGAATCCGAGTCGATGTCCCCGGGAACTTCTTCGGAATGGTCGCCCAGACGCATCTTTCCGCAGCCAGCAAGGCTGAAGACGAAGCGGAGAAGCTGCTGAAGGAGAAGGTCTCGGGGTTCCCTGAGACGACGCCGCTGTACTACAAGGATGTCTACCAGCAAGAGTTCGAGGCGAAGACGCTCGGAGTCGTCGACGAAAAATATCTCGTGCTTGACCAGACCTGCTTCTATTCTGAGGCCGGTGGACAACTCGCCGACCATGGCACGATAGTGTCCACACTTGGTATGGCGAAGGTTGTTGATGTCCAACGCGTCGGCAGAGTTGCCTTGCATCTGATTGACGGACCGATGCCGAAGGTGGGGGAGGTTGTGCAGGGGAGACTCGACTGGCAGCGCCGGATTGCACTAATGCGCCACCACACAGGAACGCATGTCGTTCTGGGCGCGGCAAGGAGAGTCCTCGGACAACATGCTTGGCAAGCAGGCGCGCAGAAGAGCGCCGAAAGCGTACGGCTCGATATCTCGCATTACGAGCGTATCACGGACGAGCAAGTTGCTGAGATCGAGAAGCTCGCCGGCGAGCTGATCATGAAATGCGTTCCAGTCGAAGCGACATGGATGCCGCGAGAGAAAGCGGAACAGGAATACGGCTTCATCCTCTACCAGGGTGGCGTCGTTCCGGGAAGGGAGATACGTGTCATCAAGATCCCCGGCTGGGACGTAGAAGCCTGCGGCGGAACACACGTGAGGAACACTGGCGAGATCGGCCTAATCAAGGTCCTCAAGACGGAGCGCGTCCAGGACGGCGTCGAGCGCCTCATATTCGCCGCCGGAACAGCGGCACTGAAAGCCATCCAGAACAGGCAGGCAATATTGGAGAGGAGCGCTTCGATTCTGGATGCGCCTCTTGAGAAAGTAGACGAATACGCGAAATCCGTGACGGACGAGAAGGATCGACTAAGCAAACGATTGCAAGACGTACGAACTCAACTTGCCGCCATTGAATCGAAGGATCTTCTCTCACATGCCGAGAAGATTGGAAAGATCAGGCTGGCTACCGAACTGAAGAAGGTGGGTGAAGAAGAGGACATCGTTGCGCTGTCGAATCAGGTCGTTGAAGCTGATCAGAGTGCTGTGTTGGTCGTTGCGCTGGTGAAGGACAGCGTCAGGATCTTTGTCGGGGCGGGCAAGGAGGCGATCAAAGCGGGCGTGCATGCGGGCAGGATCGCGGGAGAACTGGCGAAGGTCGTGGGTGGGGGAGGCGGGGGAAAAGAATACTTCGGGCAAGGTGGCGGAACCAAACTAAGCAACGCTGAAGCCGCACTTGCGAGCGCGAAGAAGGTTGTCCAATCGTATGTCAAGAAGTGATGGGCAGTGGTTGTGGACTGGAAAGCGATTCAGGAGAAAGTACTGAGAGACTGGGAGCAGGCTCGGATCTTCGAAGCCGACCCTGACCCGTCGAAAGAGAAGTTCTTCATCACAGTCGCATATCCTTACCCTAACTCTCCACAGCACATTGGCCACGCGAGGACCTACACGATCACGGATGTTCACGCTCGATACTTACGAATGAGGGGCTACAACGTCCTCTTCCCAATGGCGTTCCACTACACGGGAACACCGATCCTTGCAATGGCGGAACGAATCGCTAAAGGCGACCCGGAGCTCGTGGACGATTTCCTTCGCATCTATCACGTGCCAAAAGAGAAGCTGAAAGACTTCGCTGAACCCATCGAGATCGCCCGCTACTTCCACGAGGAAATCAAGCGCGGCATGAAGGACATGGGGTTCTCCATCGACTGGCGAAGAGAATTCACAACCATCGACCCAACATACAGCCGGTTCATCGAGTGGCAATTCAAGAAGCTACGCGAAAAGGGGCTGATCACGAAAGGCAGCCACCCGGTGGGATGGTGCCCGAACGATGGCAACCCTGTAGGTCAACACGACACGATCGGTGATGTCGAGCCCGAGATCGGACAGTACGTCCTGCTGAAGTTCAAGATCGGGGACGCGTACCTCCCCACAGCCACCCTTAGACCTGAGACGGTGTTCGGTGTCACGAACATCTGGGTCAAGCCCGGCATAACCTACGTGAAGGCGATGGTTGACGGCGAGAACTGGATAGTTAGCGAGCCATGCCTCAAGAAACTGGAATACCAGAACCGCAAAACAAGCATCGTTGAACGCGTGCAAGGATCAAAGCTGATCGCGAAATCAGCAACAAACCCGATGACCGGAGCTCCAGTGATAGTTTTACCGGCCGAATTTGTTGATCCTGAAAGCGCGACCGGCGTTGTGATGTCAGTTCCGGCACATGCCCCATACGACTATCAAGCGCTCGTGGATCTCGAAGGGAAGCCCGAGCTCCTGAGCCAATTCGGGATCGTAAGAGATGTTGTCGCGAAGCTCTCGCCGATTGGGGTTGTCGCGCTTGAAGGATACTCGGACGCCCCGGCCGTCGATGTCGTGAAACGGTTCGGCATAAAGGACCAGACTGATCCTAAGCTTGAGGAAGCTACCACCGAAGTCTACAGCAAGGAGTTCCATTCAGGGCGCATGAGGAACGACACCGGCACCTACGCAGGCCTCTCCGTTTCCGAAGCGAGAGACCGAGTGAGGGATGACTTGGTTGCGAAGGGCGGCGCCGACGTGATGTACGAGATCATCAACCGTCCCGTCACTTGCAGATGCGGCACACAATGCGTCGTGAAGATGTTTGAGAATCAGTGGTTCATCAATTACGGCGACGCGAAGTGGAAGGAACTCGCGCGTGAATGCCTCAAGTCGATGAGTATCCTCCCGGAGGAATTCCGCGTAGAGATCGATTACGCGATCGGATGGCTTAGGGAGAAAGCATGCGCGAGAAAGTCCGGGCTAGGCACGCGACTTCCATGGGATAAGGACTGGATCATCGAAAGTCTCTCTGACTCCGTCATATACATGGCGTACTACACTCTCGCCAAGCACATCAGCAAGCTAAAGCTGAAACCGGAACAGTTTCCAGACGAGATCCTTGACTATCTACTGCTTGGTCAAGGCGACGTAGAGAAGCTCGCGAAATCCGCTGGCATTGAGAGTTCGAAGCTGAAGGAGATCCGGGGCGAGTTTGCGTACTTCTATCCGGTTGACTCTAGGCATTCGGGGCGTGATCTGATACCGAACCACCTGACGTTCTACATCTTCAACCATGCCGCCATATTTCCGCCTGAGGGGTGGCCTCGCCAGATAGTCACGAACGGAAGCGTGTTGATGGAGCACGCTAAGATGTCCAAATCCTTTGGTAACATCATTCCACTGCGTGACGCGATCGCTCAGCATGGAGCCGATGCGGTTAGGCTGTCAACGGTTTCAGCTGCTGAGCTCATCCAAGATGTAGAGTTCAGCCATCAATCGACTGATTCTCTGCGGGAGAGAATCGAGCGAATGTACGCTTCTGCTCAATCCGTTGTTGAGGCGGGTTCTGTCAGGGGCGCCGTGGCTTACGGCGGCAACGAAGAGAAGTGGATACTCAGCAGGCTCCAGAGCTGCATCCGGGACACGACGGCGGCAATGGACAAGTTGCGTGCTCGAGAGGCGGTTCATCATGCGATGTACGAGCTTGAGCAGGATCTCTCATGGTACGTGAGGAGAGCCACGGCTCGGTCGGGAGTCAATCCTGAGGTCGTTTCGCGCGTGTTGGATGTGCGCGTTCGGCTGATGGCGCCGTTCACCCCGTTCATTTCTGAAGCGACATGGAGCCTGATGGGGAAGAAAGGTTTCGTCTCAAGGGCAGAGTGGCCGCAGCCTGATACGACGCTGATGGATGAGAGAACGGAGGAAGTTGAAAGCCTTGTCCGGACGACGGTCGAGGACGTGGCGAGTATTCTCAAGACAACCGGGATGAGTGTGAAGAAGCTCTACCTGTACAACGCGGCCGACTGGAAGTGGCAGCTGTATCTGAAAGCATTGGAGATGACGTCCAAGGGTTCTGTGGGAGTCCCGGAGCTGATGAAGGCAGCATCAGCAGACCCTGCCCTAGAGGTAAGAATGAAAGATGTATCGAAGCTCGCTCCGAAACTCGCAAAGGATCTTCAAGCCACCGCACCGGATATGCAGGAGAAAAGACACAGACTGGGAAGGATCAACGAGCGAGAAGCCCTCGGAGACGCCATAGGATTCCTAAGGAAGGAATTCAAGTGCACGGTCACTCTTCATGACGAAACAGACGAGAAGAAGTACGACCCCAAAGGCCGCGCTCAAGCAGCTCAACCTTTTCGCCCCGCGATCTACGTCGAGTAGAATCCCGCCGAAGTCGGCTTCAGGTTTCGCGTGCTTATGAAGGTGCATAGAAGAAAGCAGATATGGGTAACAGTCCAGTGTGCGCATAGCGGGCCCGTAGCTCAGCCTGGACAGCACCCGCCCATCTGAAACCCGGGTGTCCAAAGCATCGGCCCTCTAGGCCTGCAATAGAGCGAGGCAAGCCGGGGGCCGTGGGTTCGAATCCCACCGGGCCCGCCAACTTATGATCTGGGCCGCTGAATCTAACTCCGCCAACCGCTCTCACTGAGGCTTTTCAGGAAATCCTCTTCAGCTGCTTGGAAAGTCGGGTACGATTTGGCCGGGACAAGGGCTTGCAGGTCTCTGTCCCATTCACCCTCTATTGGTTCGAGCCGTTCCTTGATTTCTTCCAGACTTGGCATTGTCGCCTTGAATTCCTCGTAGGATCGCAGTTTGTCTGCTATCATTTTGGCGTCAAGAACGATGCCTTTGGATCGTAGAAACCATATGTCGTACAGGTCTCTAGGCCTGCTCCTCATCAGGCACGCTCTAACCTTCTCAGGAAGTATCTCTTCTCGCGACATGGCTCTGAACGAGGACGGGTGCGGCTCGCCTCTTCTCGGAGCTTCCATCTTGCAGTCAAGGCAGATTCTTCGGTCGCTCTGCCCACTCATTCGACCAATCTTGCAGCTGTAGCCCCTGTCATCGTATCCTGGCCTTCTCAATACTGCAATGGCAAGGTGCTCACACGACATTCGCCTTGCAACATCATAATCATCTTTCGGAGTCCACCATTCAGGAGTCATCAATAATGGTTCCTTGAAGCTGAAGTCGAGTCGCACATTGTCCGGATGATCCAGTTGCGCCCTGTATTTGAGCCGGAGCAACGCCTTGTCGTTGGTAATCTCTTGGTCTTCAAGTTCCGTGAAGGTAACCTCCAGAATCTCCTTACCACTGAAGAGTCTTGAGAGATCCTGAGCAAGTTCTTTGCCCGTCATATCGAAGAAGTCGAAGTCGAGGTCTACGGAGAATCTTGCTTCTGGATAGTAGACCTTCTTGATGGCCGTGCCGCCTTTGAAGATGAACCGTTTGGCATGTTGACTCTTTGATAGCTGCATGACTGCCACTGACAAAACGTAGTCTTTCTCTGCAATACCTAGCGGTATCCGTTTGCTTGCAGCGTATCTCTTGAGGCCAGCTTCATTCATATCGTTGTCACTTCCAGTGAAGGATGACGTTTCTCGGGACGTTCAGTTTAAGTCCCCATCGATTTGAATAGCCGACTGCTTTCTTCGTCGCTGAGGGGTCAAGCCAAGGCGCTCCTGTGGGATGTTGGGGAAGAAGCGAGGAATAGACTTCTCTGTCGAAGTCCAGAAGTTCGAGGAGATACCCTAAACGAAGTTTCACGGCAAGGATTCGCATTTTCTCTGCATCGTCAATCATCCGACCAGTGTCGATCTCATCTCTGGCTGTCCAAATTGCTTTTGCCACCTCAGAGATTCCGCCTGAGTATTGGGGGTGGGCTAGTGAATCGACTATGGTTTTCTCGCGGCCGGATATGTTGAATTCCTTCTCTCCCAGCTTCTCTTGGGTGTAGTCAAAGAATCGTCCGCGCGGATAGGTGACGAACTGTATTCGTTGATTGTCGAATGTGAGGTTCCTTGCTCGTTTCATCACTGTCACGTAGGTAGTTTGAGGTAGCTGTTCTGTCATTCCCCAATAGCCTAAGGCTGACCAGAAACCCACGTAGTAGTCCTTTCCTAGGAGTCCTGTGAGAATTGCGAATACGTGTTCTGTCCAAGCGCCTTCTATTCCAGACTTGGCAGGAGATAGCAGGTAGAGCCCTTTGCGTACCTGCCTTATCCTCCTCTTTGCCTTGAGCCGGTCCAGTACTCTGTAGACGGACTTGTTCGATGTTGCAAGGACTGCTTGGGCGTCTTTGGATGTGAACAGTATGTGTCCGTCCCTTTCGAGGGTGAAGACGAGCTTGGCCTCGTTGGGGCCAAGGCGTATATTTTGTGTGCTCAATTCCCCTTCTAAAGGGGAAATCGTTACATGAAATATAAATGTGCCGCCTACAACAACCGCATCCGAAGCAAAGGACCGGGTGACCGGACGATGTTCCTACCACAGCCTGCATCAGCCCTGTTCTACTATCCGTGGACGATTTGCGGACTTCTTGCGGAGTCTTGCCGTAGTGTTCATCCGTCCGGATTTCGTTGGTTCAAAACGTGAAATGTCACCTAACCGGGCCCGCCAAACTACTTGGTCAAGTCCGGAGATTGGAATTGCACAAGAATGAAGAGATGATAAACCGAACTCAGCAACTGCGCGTAGACAAGAGCGCATGAGATTTGAAGCATCTACTGATTCATCTTTCCCAACTCGACCCTTCTCGGACGAGAAGAAAGGAGTCCGGCGGACTCGCAATCAATCAGAAGCGCACCTAAGGCTTATACTCTGAACAAGAAACGCATTCGAGACTATTCGAGAGGGGTGCGCTTCCTATGAGGAACTTCAAGAATCCAAAGTGGCGAGAACAAGTAGCCAGAGTCACGGGAATCATACGTGAGAATGGAATCAGATTTGCACGACTTCAATTCATTGACATTAACGGAATTCTGAAGAGCCTATCCGTTCGGACTAATGATATTGAATCGATCTTCGAAAACGGTCAACCGTTTGATGGCTCATCCATAACCGGATACC
>Ga0315289_10007549_pt1 | contig 15821 bp, 15 predicted proteins | sample YL17G11_40_MG_FD_203452 | JGI IMG/M metagenome (GOLD analysis project Ga0315289, IMG submission 203452) | Sediment microbial communities from Yellowstone Lake, YNP, Wyoming, USA - YL17G11_40 | ecosystem: Environmental > Aquatic > Freshwater > Lake > Sediment | place: USA: Wyoming | collected... | reverse complement strand
CCATTTACGACATGACAAAGTTTGATCCATACAAACATAAGGAAAGATATTTAGCGTGGAAAGAAAAAAACTTATCCGTCATCCCTGGTATTAGCAAGGAAAATTCTGATTTAACATTGCATTATCTAAATGATATGGAGCAGGGATTAAATATTTCTTCAACTTCTAAAAAAGGCGCTAGAAGCTACATAAGGCTTAATGTTTTGAAGCAGAGATTAACCTCATTATCTAGGGCATTTGAAAAAAGATTTAATTTAACTAAGATAACCGATATAACTGAAACTCAGCTCTTTAGCTTTTTTGTGGATATGAGAAATGGCATAATCAAGCGAAATGACGGCAAGAACTATACTTCTCCAAGAAATTTTGTTAAAGATGTAAAATCATTCTGGCACTGGTGGATGAAAATTAACAAAAAGCAGGGCATTGAAATAAAGGATATAACTGCTGACTTAGACGCTTCAGAAGATAAGCCAAAATGGGTTTACTTGACAGAAGAGCAGGTTAAAAAAATCTGCAATGAGGCAAAATATGAATACAAGGTTTTAATCTGGTTTTTATTTGATACTGGAATAAGAGCCCCTACGGAAATGATGAATGTCAGAGTCTCTGATTTTTTTAATAATTTTAAAGAGCTAAACATAAGGCAGGAAACTAGCAAGACTTTTGGCAGAAGGATAAAATTGATGATTTGCTCAGATTTAATAAGAGAATACGTAAAAACGCAGAATCTGGGCAAAGAAGACTATTTGTTTACAACATCCCCAGCTGCCGTGAATAAGTACCTGAAACGGCTTGGAAAGCGGGTTCTTGGCGAGGAAAAAAGCCCTGCTGGCACTGAATACTCCAATCTTACACTTTACGATTTCAGGCACGTTTCATGCTGTTATTGGCTGCCTAGGTACAAAAGCGAATCAGCCTTGAAATACAGATTTGGCTGGAAAAGTACAGATAAAATACACTATTATTCTGAGCTTCTAGGCATGAGTGATACAATTTCTGAAGATGACATGCTGGTAGATGTTACTAAAATGGAATTGGAAAAGCGCATTGACAGAACAGAGAAAGAGAATCAAATGCTGAAAGAAGATAATGAGCAGATGAAACTGCAAATTGCTAAAATTGCTGAAGTAACTTCCCAGCTTTATAGGCAGATGAAATTACGTCAGGAGCTGGAACTATGAAGAAGATGGAGATAGGAGACTAAAGGCACAAACATAAACCGGGACTTTGTTATTGCAGGAATTGCCGTAATTGTGGCAGTCCTGTATCTGAATCTTGATAAAATACATAATTTTGAAAATCAAATTAGTATATCATTAACAAATTTCTTTACTCTTAAAAATATTATTTTCTTGGCTATTGTTTTAGCAATTTGCATTTATTTAATCTGGAGAGGTATAATTGCCATAAGAAATGCCTATTATGGAAATAAAAATAGGAAATCAAATATCTCACATCATTATTGGAGGATAAGGGATATTCTAATTGAATTTAGAGATCGCAAAATTGGGCTTGAAGAGTTTATACAGGCTCTGAAAAGGGATATAAGCTGTATTTCTGGAATTGCTGAGCTTAAAGAGGACAGAGATATGCTGAAGCTGAAATTATTTGAAGCAGAAAAAGAGCTGATAAAACAAAAGCATGAGAAAAGTTTAGATTATATTAGAATTAGAAAATATCAAGAGCAAAAAGAGATTGAAGAGCTGGAAAAAAGGAAAAGGCTAATTAAAGGGGGATTGGAAAATGATAAAAGAGAGATTTTATTCAAGCTTGATACTTGCAATAACAGAGTTTTTGAAAAAGATAATCTTTCAAAAAAAGAGTATCAAGCTTTAATTGAAGATGGATTCAAGCAAGTAAATGAGTTTTGCGTTCTTGAAAAGAAAAGAATCCCAGTTTTAGTAAAGCCTTTTGGAAATCATACTATCCCCCATGAGTTTTTAGTCTGGAGCGTAAAAAGATTGATTAAGAAAACAGCAGGAATAAGAAAGATTAGGGAGCATTTGACTAGGGATGCAGACTTAACTTTTGAGTTTAAAGGAAAAGAATTTGCTTTGGAAATTGAAAAAGGCGAATTGCTTAGAAAGCATAAACAACTGAAAGAAAAAATAGATGATCTTAACCAAGAATATCCTAAAAGATGGATGATTATTGTTTCTAACAGAGATTTTTTTACAAAATACAAAAAATTTGGTTTTACATCCACTAGAAAGCGACTGTCAGAAAATCTGGCAAAACTGCTCAAAGATACACATACAAAAATTCCGTATGTGTAATGCTATTCGTCGTCGTTATGCTGGGTTGAATCTGACATTTTTGGGTGCTCTGTATAGAGATACTCTAATTAGCTAAATGCAAGAGACCAAAGAATCATTCAGAATGCACTTTTCTTCTCAATAGAATAGTAACCTATACAATTGTCTGATTTGCTGATGGGCCTTTTGAAAACAATCTGAGAGTCAGGCAAGCATTTTCCAAGAGGCTCTATAAACAGCTCATCACCAATTAATTTTCCATCTAGGTTTTTTGAAATGTCTTTATAGCTTATTGAAAGAAAATTGGCCAATTTATATGGCGTTTCAATCAACTGTTCTTCAAATTGGGCAGCCCTTATCTCAACACAAGAGGCCATATATTCTTCGCCTGTGGCTATGTTTATGCTTGTAAGCCCCCTATGAGGCATCAAGAAGACTGTGCCGGGTTTGTAAAGCATGCCTTTCCTGCTTTTTGTAGGGCTTCCGCCTTCATATGCTCCTGTTTCAATAATCTTTCCTTTTATATCTCCAGTTGGAAGTTTTCTTATTATATTAGCATTCAAAAGTGCTTTTGCTACAGCTTCTGATGGTCTTGCATAAAAATTAAAATTTTTTTCAGCCATTTAATAAATCACTTTTTGTATCTATTTAACATTTATTGTGTTATAATAACTATTTATACAAACTTCTGTAAATTTGTCTTGTGCTGATACCGTACTGTTTTTTAAATTCAGGATGTGGTTTAGGATAAAAGACAGAAGGTCTTTCTTTCTGACCTTTCTGATATTGTTGGATATAATATTTCACCGAATCAAAAATTAATTCTGTACCTGGCTCAATTTTCACATTGCCCGCTCTTGCAATCCCCTTTTCTATGTCACCGTCAATGAGATAGTTGATTTCTTTATAGGGGATCTGTAGCTCGTCAGCAAAAGATTTGAGATGGTTGAGAGAAATCCTGCCCTTTTTACATATCTCAGTTCCAATTGCTGAGGCACTTAATTTTTCTTTTTTTACTAGCCCGCATTTATTTCTCAAATAATAATTTCTACTAAAACCATGTTTCTCCCCATGAGAAAGGCCATATTTGAGATTAATATAAAAATCAATTAATTTGGCTGTAGGACATTTAGCTTTCTTAAATTCTTCCAAATCTGGCTTGAACGGATTTTTGCCGTTATTCGCTTCGATTACTTCTTCAATAGGAATTTTTAATTCTTTAATAATATTTTTAAGATATTTTAGCGGAAATAGGGCGCTCCCTTTAAACCAATGTTCACTCCAGCCCATCTTTTTTACTAGCATGCTTTTATTTCTTAGGTAATCAACTCTGGAAGATCCATGCCTAAGATGAATATAATGCTCAATCAATTTTCCAGACGCCCTATTAGTCTTCTTAAACTTCTCCAAATCTGGCTTAAAAGGATCCTTCCCATTATTTAATTCAATCACTTTTTCAAGAGGGATTTTAAGCTCATCAACAAACTTTTTAAAATATTTTAATGGAAAGTCATAGTCCCATTGGTTTAGCCAATTAAGCGTTGTTCCTGCATTCAAGTTTTCTTTTTTTACTATTCTGCTTTTATTTTTTAGATAATCATTTAATGTAGTCTTATATTTTAAAGCAATATAAAACTCAATTAATGCGCCTCTTGAATTCTTAGCTTTCTTAATCTTTTTCAAATCAGGTTCAAAAGGATTCTTGTTATTATTAACTTCTATTATCTCTTCAATAGGAACTTTAAGTTCTTTGACAAAAGCGTTAAGATATCTTAATGGAAAAGGTGTACGGCCTAATATCCATGCTCTAATTGTCTCTGCATTCAATTTTTCTTTTTTTACTGTCTTGCTTTTATCTTCCAAATAATATTTTCTGACACCATTGCCTTTTAAATAAACATAAAAATCAAGCAGTTTACCTACTGGATACTTAGCTTTCTTAATTTCTTCCAAGTCTGGTTTAACTTTCTCTATTATTTTTTCAAGAGCCATTTTATTTATTCAAACTCCTGTAAATCTGCCTTGTGCTAACCCCATACTTTTCTTCAAAATCAGAATGTTTTTTGGGATAAAATAGTGAGGGTCTTTCTTTCTGACCTTTCTGATATTGTTGGATATAATATTTCACCGAATCAAAAATTAATTCTGTACCTGGCTCAATGCTAACATTGCCCGCTCTTGCAATTCCGTTCTCTATGTCGCCGTTGATGAGATAATTGACTTCAGAATAGGGGATTTTTAGTTCATTAGCAAAAGCTTTGAGATATTTGAGAGGAAATGGGGAATTGCCAATGATCCAATTTGTAAAAGTGCCTGTATTAATTTTTTCCTTTTTTACTGTTTTACTTTTGTTCTTTAGGTATCCATCTCTAGAAATGCCATATCTTAAATCAATATAAAAATCAATAAGCTTTCCCAATGGATTTTTAACCTCCCTCAATTCTTCCAAATCTGGCTTGAACGGATTTTTGCCGTTATTAACTTCACTAATTTTTTTTAATGGTATATTAAGCTCTTTGGCGAAACCATTGAGATATTTTAGCGGAAATGGGTTTTTGTTTCTAAACCAAGACTTAATTGCACCTTTTTTCAATTTTTCCTTTTTTGCCATCTTACTTTTGTTTTCTTGGTAGTTATCTCTAGAAATGCCATATCTTAGATCAATATAGAAATCAATCAATTTGCCGATTGAATTCTTTGCTTTTTTAAATTTCTCTAAATTAGGTTCAAAAGGATTCTGATTATTGTTGAGCTCAATGACTTCTTCAAGAGGAATTTTAAGTTCATCTACGAAACCTTTAAGATATTTAAGTGGGAAACTACGCTTATTTTCTCTAATCCAATTAATAATTGTGGGCATAGCTTTTTCTTTTCTTGTTATTTTATTTTCTAGATAACTTTCTCTTGGTACACCATATCTTAAATCAATATAGAAATCAATCAGCTTGCCGTAAGGACTTTTGGCTTTTTTGATTTCTTCTAGATCTGGCTTGAAAGGATTCTTGCTGTTGTTAATCTCTTTAATTTCCTTTAAAGGGATTTTTAGTTCTTCTATAAAATCTTTGAGATATTTAAGTGGAAAGGGACTATTGTGATTGACCCAAGACATAATTGTATCTGCCTTTAATCCCTCTTTTTTAGCTATTTTACTTTTATTCTTTAGATAACTTCGTCTTCTGCAGCCATATCTCAAATTAATATAGAAATCAATAAGCTTGCCAATTGAGTTTTTTTCTCTTTTAATTTTCTCAAAATCAGGCTTAAAAGGATCCTTGCTATTATTAATAGCAATTACTTCTTCCAAGGGGATTTTGAGTTCGTTTGCAAAGGCCTTGAGATATTTAAGTGAGAATGAAGATCCTCCATTAAACCAGCTGTTAAAGGTGCCCACACACAAGGCCTCTTTTTTTGTTATTTCACTTTTATTTTTCAAATAATTCTTCCTAGGAATGCCGTACCTTATATCAATATAGAAATCGAATAATTTACCAAATGGACTTTTTGCTTTCTTGATTTCTTCCAAATCCGGCTTGATTTCTTCAGTTATTTGTTCTAAACTCATTTTATTTATTCAGACTCCTGTAAATTTGCTTTGTACTGATTCCATGCCCTTTTTCAAATTCAGGATGTGATTTAGGATAAAATACAGCAGGCCTTTCCTTCTGGCCTTTTTGATATTGTTTTATATAATATTTTACTGAATCAAGAATTAGATCTGTATTTGGCTTGATTCTTATGTTGCCTGCTTTGGCTATTCCTTTTTCTATATCTCCATCAATGAGATAGTTAACTTCAGAGTAGGGGATTTTAAGCTCATCTGCAAAGGCTTTGAGATATTTTAATGGAAATGATGCTTGCCCTTTGATCCAACTTGTAGCACTACCTCTGGTTATGTCTTCTTTTTTTATTATTTTACTCTTGTTTTTTAGATAGCTCTGTCTAGAAAAGCGATATCTCAAATCAATATAAAAATCAATCAACTTTCCTAGAGGATTTTTTTCTTTCTTAAATTCTTCAAGATCCGGAACAAAAGGATTTTTTCCACTAACTGCAATTACTTCTTCAAGTGGGATTTTTAGCTCATCAACAAAAGCTCTGAAATATTTAAGTGGAAACAATGTTTCTTCTCTCATCCACCATTCAACTGTTGTAACATTTAATTTTTTATCCGTTACAATTTTACTTTTATTTTTAAGATAATTTCGTATTGGGATGCCCTCTTTCAAGTCAATATAAAATTCAATCAGTTTAACTCTACTTTTCTCAGATTTTTTTAGCTTTTCCAAATTTGGTTTAAATGGATCTTTGCCATTATTCAATTTAATCATTTCTTCAAGAGGAATTTGTAGTTCATTAGCAAAAGCTTTGAGATATTTGAGAGGAATTAATTGACGTGAGTTTTCGCTGATCCAATTAACCATTGTAGCAGCAGTCAATTTATTTTTTCTTGCTGAGACGCTTTTATTTTTTAGATAATTATCTCTAGAAATACCATATTTTAAATTAATATAGAAATCAAGCAGTTTTCCTAATGGCTTTTTGGCTTTCTTAAATTCTTCAAGATCTGGCTTGAACGGATTTTTGCCGTTATTAGCTTCGATTACTTCTTCAAGAGGAATTTGCAGTTCTTCTACAAAACTCTTAAGATATCTTAAAGGAAAATGAACACCACCATTAATCCAATCTATAATTTTTATATTTAACTTCTCTTTTTTAACTGTCATGCTTTCATTTTTTAAGTAATTCCTTCTTGAGAGACCATATTTTAAATCAATATAAAAATCAATCAATTTTCCTACAGGACATCTTGTATTTTTGAATTTCTCTAGATCGGCCTCAAAAGGATTTTTTCCATTATTTACTTTAACTACTTCTTCAAGCGGAATTTGCAGTTCATCTATGAGCTCTTTTAGATATTTTAATCGAAATTGAGAATCAAAATTTTCTTTAATCCAACTATAGAGCGTATTTATTTTTAATCCATCCTTTTCTATTATTTGACTTTTGTGCTTAAGATAATTATATCTATCTAAACCATGCTTTTGCTTAATATAATATCTAATTAGTTCACCAAAAGGATTTTTTGCCTTCTTGATCTCTTCCAAGTCAGGTTTGGCTTCTGTTTTAGTTATTTGTTCTAAGCTCATTTTATTTATTCAAACTCCTGTAAATCTGTTTCGTGCTGATTCCATGACCTTTTTCAAATTCAGGATGTGGTTTAGGATAAAAGACTGAAGGCCTTTCTTTATTGCCTTTTTGATATTGTTTTATATAATACTTCACTGAATCAAGAATTAATTCTGTACCTGGCTCAATTCTCACATTGCCTGATTTTGCAATTCCTTTTTCTATGTCTCCGTCAATGAGATAGTTAACTTCAGAATAAGGGATTTTAAGTTCATCTGCAAAGGCCTTAACATAATTAAAAGGGAATGGATCCTTGCCTCCGAAGTAACATAGTGCTGTACCTACATTTAATTTCTCTTGATTAATTATGCTGCTTTCTTTTCTTAGATAACTTTTTCTACCAAGACCATGCCCTAAATTAATATAAAAATCAATCAATTTTCCTATAGGATTTTTTGACTTTTTGAATTTTTCAAGATCTGGAACAAAAGGATCGCGTCCATTAACTTCAACTATTTCTTCAAAAGGAATTTGTAGCTCATCAACAAATCCTTTAAGATATTTAAGTGGAAAGGGATTATTGCCATTTAAGTAACCCTTTGTAGTGCGTACATTTAATTTCTCCTGCTTTAATGTCTTGCTTTCTTTTTTGAGATAATCATCTCTAGAAGTACCATGCCTCAAATTAATATAAAAATCAATTAACTTTCCAACAGAGCATCTGGCTTTTTTATACTTTTTAAGATCAGGTTTAAAAGGGTTTTTATTGTCGTTAACTTCAACTATTTCTTCAAGCGGAATTTGAAGCTCATCAACAAATCCTTTAAGATATTTAAGTGGAAATTGAATATTGCCGAGGATATAACCTTCTGCGGTACATGCATTTAATTTCTCTTGCTTTATTACATTGCTTTCTTTTCTTAGATAGTCTTCTCTATAGGGGTTATGCCTCAAATTAATATAAAAATCAATTAGTTTTCCAAATGGACTTTTTGACTTTTTGAATCTTTCAAGATCCGGCTCAAAGGGATTTTTGCCATTATTAACTTCAATAAGCTCTTCAAGCGGAATTTGAAGCTCATCAGCAAACCCTTTAAGATATTTAAGTGGAAATGGGTGAAGGCCGAAGAAGTAACCCCTTGTAGTGCTCAAATTTAATTTCTCCTGCTTTAATGTCTTGCTTTCTTTTTTGAGATAATTATGTCTAGAAGGGCCATGCCTCAAATTGATATAAAAATCAATCAACTTACCAAAAGGGCTTTTAGACTTTTTGAATTCTTTCAAATCTGGCTTAATTTCAGAAATAGTCATTTGTTCTAGTTTAGAATTAATCATTTTATTTCAGCACATCCTTAAGGCTTTGGCCCTTGCTTGTTACATAATAGAGCGGAGTTTTTCCTACTTCTTCGCTTTTTTGCCTGAATAGTCTGTATAAATCTCCTGAAAGCCTGCTTAACTTTTCCCCCCCGGACATCACATATTTTTGGGGCAAAAATATCCTGTAATCATCAAAAGGACTATATTCATTTTTATTCTCGCCTTTTTTAGCAACTAGCATATATGTCCCTGTAAAAACTGGTTCGCCATCTTTGTCAAGACCCTTGAAAGTATCAGAGACTATTGGGCTGAAGCCATATTTTTCTGTTAATTTAGTCAGTTTTTCAAATTCCTTTTCACTTACACTTCTCCCTTTTGGAAAAGTTACTATAAAATAGCCCTCTTTTCTTAGGATGCGATTGGACTCAAGCAGAACATCCTCTACCTCTCTTTCACTTTCTATATTTCTGTTAAAATTCAAAGAATTTGAGGATATAATAGTGTCCATAGAAGAATCTTTGAAGGGAGTAGTCTGCATGAATGATTTGACATACTTGCATTCAATCTTATATTTTTCACATACTTTTTTTGCTCTTTCAAGCATTTTTTTGCTTGCATCCAGGTTTGTTATTGGCCTGTTCAGATTCCTTGCAATGTTTGCGACAGGACCGCATCCAAAATCAACTATGCTTTCAAGATTTTGCCCCTTTCTTTCTAGCTCTCTGACTGTTTCTCCAACAAGGGCGGCTGAATAAGACGCAGAGCGGATTAAGTGCAGATTATTGATAATCTCCTGATAATATTTGGCATAATCTCCTTTTCCATTAACTGCCTTTTGGAGTTCCTTTTTGCCCATGCCATGGCACCTGTTCAGGGCATCAAGAATTCTTAACTTTGTGTTATCGCCGCTTTTGACATGAATCAGGCTTGCAAGGCAAGTCACTGTGTTTTCGTCAAGCTGAACTGAAAAAGGATTTACAGAAGCATTCATTATTCTCTCTTCCACACTATTTAATATTCTTTTTTGCCCAGTCATCAACTTTTCATAAGTCTCTGCTTTCGCTTTTCTTAAATTATTTATATCACCGTGTATTGTTCCAGGAGTCCAATCACTTCTTGATTTCATGCACTCTTCATTTTCCAGTTTTAGTTTAATCTCTTCCTGTGCTTCCTCTATTTTCTTGCTTGATCCAAGTGTCAAACATATGCTGACACTGCCTGTTTGGCCAATTCTATAAACTCTGCCCTCGCATTGCTTAAAATCCCCCTGATTAATGGGCGGTTCGAGATGAATGAGTTTTATAGGCCTTTCATAAGTCAATGAAGGAATGCCTTCGCTCATAGTCTTTGTTGTATAAACATTCACGCCTAATTTGCCCTGGCTAAATAAATCCGCGATTTCCACCCTTTTCTCAAAAGGAATTTTTCCATCAACATAGCCTACTTTTCCTTCGCCTATAACCTGCTCTGCTTTTCTAACCAATTTATCAGTGATTCCCTCTTTCAGATAGCTGAATATTGCAGTTTGCCCATCTTTTTTTGAATCACTTAATAAATCTCTTAACCAGCAATCTTTATCATCTTTGGCCAGCATCCCTTCGAGCAGAATTTTCCTTAAGCCCATTAGTTTTTGGCCAAAACCAGCAAATCTATCAGCCCATAATTCGATATATCTGTCAACGTATTCATCCGGAATTTCGACATTCAATTCACTGATCAGCCCATTTTCTTCTGTAGGCACAGGCGGAAGATTAGGAGATATGGCCCTCAAATCCTCGTTTGTGAAATTGAACCATTTTCCTCTTGCTATAAAATCCATTATAGCATTAGGATTTCTATTATATTCATATTCTTCAAGAGGATAGTTTGTTGGCTCTAAGAGATGAAAAATAGATCCTAAATCTTTTAGCCTATTATGGCAAGGCGATGCTGAAGCAAGAAAGAAATATTTATCCATGGTTTTGTTGATAAACCTTTCAAAATTTTCATTTCTTTGGGAATCCGGATTCTTTAAATTGTGGCATTCATCCAGCACAATTATACCGAAAGAGGGGGCTAATTTCAAGAGATAATCCACAAAGTGATTATCATTCAAGGGAAGATATCCAAGTTTGCAATAGTTAATAGCCAGTATATCAGCATCTCTCTGAACAGACTTTGGATCAGATACAGAAGCAATTTTTAATGGTGGCAGTCCAAAATCCGCGATATATCTGTTAACATCCCTATTCAAAGCTGTTCTAAGCGCCTGATCAGGCGCTATCCAAAGTGTTTTTTGGGGCTTTTTTTTATTAAGTAAAGAGACAATCATTGAAAGCGGAAGAGTTTTTCCGCTTCCAGTTGTTCCGGCTAAGAGAATTCGTTTAGCACCATTGTTTATGGACTCATAAATAGGATTAGCTTGATGAAACATTGGCCTGAAAAGCTGTCCTTTATGCCTAAGATCTTCCCAAAAATTGACTTTCTTCTCTAATTCACTTGCTGCTTTTTCCCTAATTCTAATGATTCGTTCATTTTCCATTTTTTAAAGTTTTCAAGAATTCTCTTGCCTCAATAGGATCCTTTTTCCTTTCAAGCTCTCTGCTATAGATCCTTGCCAAAACTTTAGAAGCTTCATTTTCATCCTCAATAAGATATAGCAATTGCTCGACTCCGCCCCGATAGTTTGTCTCAGTAAAACTTCTGTCAGGAGTCTTTAGGGGGCCTAAATTAATCTTAGTGATATAAACTGAAATATCCTCGACATCAAGATATGTTTTTTCATTTTTTCCGCCCAGGACATCATACATTTTAGAAGCAATAAGCTTTCTGATATTTTCCTCTTGTTTTTTATCCAAATAAGGCCTTAGCCTGCTATAGTCTCCCAGCATTTTCTGCAACTCAGGAGATTTTGAGACTATTTTTTCCAGTTCTGATAAATCCTCTTTTTCTATATTTTTACCGATACCTGTTTCTTTGTAGATTTTCCTTAAAATCCTGAATAATTCTGCATTCTTCCTTTTAGTCTCTTCATACAGTTTTTTCTCTCCATCAGTTAATACCATTTTCCTTAGAACAAGACTGAGGCGCCTGTCAATCCATCGCCTCTTAAAATATAGACTAATAGCTTGTTTTTAAGCTTTATGTTTTGCTACTATTAGGTAATACAAAAATGACGCCAGGACCGCACCAAAACCTAGAAAACAGCCCGACATCCCATGAAAAGACCATGAAGTATGAGTGCCCTCGCCGGGAATCGCACCCGGGTTTCAGCCTCGAGAAGGCCGTGTACTTGACTACTATACTACGAGGGCATGTCTTCTCAAAATTTCAAATCTTTTTAAATGTTTAGAGTTTTTTGTTTCATCTATGTGTTATTTTTAAACAATTACAGCAAGAGCTTATAAAGTAAATTATTCTTGTTTGGATAAGGAAGTTAGGGGCAAACGGGAGTTCATAGACCATTATGCCAAGAACGCTATAAAAGATAACAAAACTCTTTTGTTTGTTTTGACTGACAAAAACCCTGAGCAGATGAAGCAAGAATTCCTGAAAGATAAGATTTTCTTCAAGAATCTTTATTTTGTTGACTGCTATTCCCTTCAGACCGGAGGAAAGATTCAAGGCAATGAAGATATCAGATATGTTTCAGGCCCTCTTGCCTTGAATGAAATGAGCATTGCAATTTCTGAATTCGGAAGAAAATTCCTGAAAGATGAAAAAAAATATGACGTAATTTTTGATTCGCTTTCCACTCTGTTGATATACTCGAACGCTGAAGCGATTGCAAGGTTTTTGCAGGTTCTAATAGCAAAGATAAAAAATCTTGAAGGAGATGTTCTTTTTACACTGGAAGAAGGGATGCATGATGATAAAGCAATTGTTACAATCGAGCATCTGATGGATTCTGTAGTTGAAGTCAAAAAAGAAAGCAATAAACTTCTGATAAAAGAAAGCGGCGGAAACTGGACTGAGATGAAATAAAAATTATCTTCTTTGAGATAATCAAAAAAACAAGTGCCACCACATCTTAAAAGAGGTGATTTGAAACAGGCACTTGTTTTTAGGACCAAGAAATTGATACACAATTTCTGGATCCAGGAAAAATCTAATTTTCCTTGGTGCAGAAAACAGAAAGCATTTTCATCTACAAGATAAAGCATGTAGTTTTCTGTTTTCAAGCATAGAAAAGGGATATTAAGATTTTTCATTATTGATTTTTATGGCCAAAGTGATTATCAGAATTCCAAAAGAACTTATTAAAAAAATCAAAGGAAACAAGGAAAAATTCGTTGTTTCTGCGATAAAGGAAAAGATAAAGAAGCTGAAAAAGCGAAAATGAACTACTTCTTATAGAACAAAACAAGCAATTCTATCAAGTAATTGTTTATTTCTGATACTTTGAGTATAATGTCATCTATATTCTCTTCGCTCAAACGGACGGGCTTTTCAAATCTTAATTGTGAAAGCTTTTCAGTAATTCTGTTTATCTTCTCTTGATTATCCATACTGTATATGTACACAATAAAGCATATAAAAAGATTTTGTTTATGCATACTGTATGATGAAAATTATGTTTAATTTTCAGCCTGAAAATTGGAGATTTTCATGAGAAAAAAATACACTAATATAGGGATTCCAGAAGAACTGGCTAAAGAAATTGATTCTCTTATTAAAAAACTCAAGCTTGGTTTCAGGTCAAGGGCTGAATTTGTCACAGAGGCGATAAGGCAGAAGATTGAGAATAACATGATAGACAGAAAGAGAAAGAAAAAATAGCTTTCTAATTCTGAGAGAGAAGACTATCGCTTTAAACTTCTCTTAGAAATATGCCCTTTTAGATCTTGTAAACTTTATTGTCCTTATGGACTGCTTCAGGAACTAACACGCCTATTTCATCGCCTTTTTTAGCCTCTTTGACTGGCTTTCTGTCAATCTGCATGCTTTCTACCTTGACTTCAACTTCTTTTTCCACGCTTTTTATCTTTATCTTTTCCCCGACTTTTAAGGGAGCTATCAGCTTTATGGCTGCGGCATTGACATTCTTGAAATAGTTTGTTACCTCTCCGATTAGCTTGTCTGCCATATTTTTGCTAATATGGGGGTATATTTAAAGGTTAGGAAATGGAAGAATCCGCCCGCAATAAATAATGCAGAAATAGCCCCGCCCGGATTCGAACCGGGGTCCCAGCCTTACTCCGTTTTACCTTCACAAAGGAAGGTGACTGTCAGGAAACCTTGGTTTCCTACACCAGAGGGCCGGATCTATAGTCTCTTTTCCGCCAGGAAAAAATTTGACCACTGGACGACGGGGCTATTAAATTCTGCAATCTTAAATTGTGTTTAAGATTATTAAAACCTATCTCTCGGATATATTTTTTAATTTCCTCTTGCCTGGATATAAAAAATTGCCTGTTATTTATTATTTTTGATGGATTAAATCCTAGGGCAATAAATGCTTTTCGCGCATCATTTAAAAGAGTCCAGTTATGATTTGTAAAATTTATTCTGAGCAATTTAGGGTCTTTATTCGACATTCTAAAAATAGAGCCATCTGTATCAATTAACCCCCCTATACATGCCCTCAAGAATAATTTATTTCCCCATATCCAATTAGGTATAGTAGACTGATTGATTATTTTATCTCCTGGTTTAATCCCCATAGAAATAAAAAAATTGACTAATTCCTTGCTTCTTAAGTCCAAGAATCTTCCATGTTTACCTAAAATTTCACTTGCATTCAGATTAAAAATAGATTTACACAAATTAGTCAAATAGTTTATATGGTAGTCTTTATCTTTTTCTAAATCGCCTGCGATTCTTATCCCATAAACCCCGATTTTCTTTCCGATTTTATAATAAGAAACATGCCCATCCCCCAAAACAGCGCCAACAAATTCAGCTAATTTTTTATCGAATCTTATTTCAGGCAATCTTATAATTGAACCGGGAGAGTTTAATCCGCCTTTTGACTGGCCCCAATTATCCTCCAATCTTTCTGTTATGAATTTATCAAAATTTTTTCCGGAAAGATTGCATAAGTTATTATAAAGTTTTTCAGACAATAATATCTTTTCATTTTTTAAATCTCGTTCCAAATATCCTGGATTAAGATCCAGTTTTTGAGATAATTGTCTCCAAGAAAGATTATTTTTCGCTGAAAGAATAAGTTCTTTTTGTTTGCCATCTATTAATTTTATCCTCATTAATAAATCAATAATAACTTCTTTTTATATTTTGCTATTTGACCGCTATACTACGAACAATTATACAAATTAAAGAACAAAATTAAGTTTTTAAAAACTATCTATTTCAAGCTTCAAAGAATAAGGCAGCATAGTTACAGTCTTATCCTGCCTTAATGTGACTCCTGACCATGAAATTTCCTCAAGAGTGCCCTCTTTTTCCTTTTGGAAGCCATTAACCAAATATGTTACCTTAACCTTTTTTCCCAAATACTGGCTCTTAAACAGCTCGTATTTTTCAGTATTATGCTCAAAAAAGAACTCGTCAATCCTGGTATTCATTAAATATTTAAGTCCAAATGAGCTAAATAAATTTATGCGGAAGGTCATAATAATTATTATAATCATAATGATAGCGGCAGGCATTTTTCTGATTGCCAGCAATGGCTATGATCTGACAAAAAAGAAAGACAGCGCTGAATTCATCAAATCTTTTTCAGGATGGGCTGTCAGGGTCGGAAGCAACATAGGAAGCTCTGTTGGATATGTAATCAGGCTAGACTGGATTCCCAGATAATTTTTTTCATTAAAAGGTTGTAATTTAGTTCTTCAGAAAAATTTGACAATTTTTCTTTCACATATTAATACCTACAGCAGCTTTGTCAAAAGCTGCAAAGAACTAATCTTATTTCCTTAATGCTTAAATCAGTTGTGAAACATAAATCCGGTATCCGGACTTCTTTGCAATTTGCCTGGAATTTCCGAAAACTGCAATCATTTTCTTTTCAAGCTCGCTTCCGCCTTTGTTATGCCTTGCAACCATTTGAAAAAGCCCGTTTGGAAGAAGAAAATTCTTGCTTTCTTCAATCATCTTTAAGCAAAGCTCTTTGCCGGCTGACTGGGGAGGATTTAATAAAATGGCGTTGAATTTTTCACTAATATTGCCAAAAATATC
>Ga0315289_10007548_pt1 | contig 15823 bp, 11 predicted proteins | sample YL17G11_40_MG_FD_203452 | JGI IMG/M metagenome (GOLD analysis project Ga0315289, IMG submission 203452) | Sediment microbial communities from Yellowstone Lake, YNP, Wyoming, USA - YL17G11_40 | ecosystem: Environmental > Aquatic > Freshwater > Lake > Sediment | place: USA: Wyoming | collected... | reverse complement strand
CAGCTTTTGCCGGAAGATTTTGGGGAATATGATGAAAAAATAGGAATTGATTTTCAGCCCAAATTTATTCAAAAAATTGTTAAGATCGGTGAAGTCCGCTCTTTAGAAATGAACCTATACGAGGTAAATCACCGTTCAGAAAACGACCCTCGAATTTCTCTTTCTCGGGATTCCTTCCGATTATTAGCACACTATGGCATAAAAAGAGCTCTCATCTTATTCATTTCTGAAAATTCACTTAACTACAGGCTATCGCTAGTTACCATTGATTTAAAATGGGAAGAAGGGAAGAGAGTAAAAAGGGAATATTCTAATCCTCACAGATATTCATTCTTTTTAGGACCGGAAACCAAAACACATACCCCTGAAACCTATTTAATTAAAAAAGGCCGGGTTAAGGATTTTGATGACCTAAAAGAACGTTTTTCTTTAGAAATAGTCAATAAGGATTTCTATACGCAAATAGCTATTCTCTTTACAAAATTAGCCGGTGGAGAGAGAAAAACTGGCAGGACACAATTGGATGAAAAAGGTAGTCTTTGTTTGCCATCCACTACCGATGATAAAATAAAAAAAGAATTTTCTGTTCGTCTAATCGGTCGTTTAATTTTTTGTTGGTTCCTGAAGAAAAAAAGGTCTGGCAAAGGTTTTCCTTTACTTCCGGAAGAACTTATATCTTCAAAAGCGGTTACCCAAAAACCTGGTTTTTATCACAACATCCTTGAGCCCCTCTTTTTTGAAACACTTAATACCCCTATAAAACAACGTAAAAAAGAATACCAAATACCCCCTTGGTCACAAATACCCTTCCTCAATGGTGGTCTTTTTATGCCTGAATATCATGACTATTATCAGGTTGATCAACTTGGAACATCTAAATATATTAATACTTTGAAGGTGCCTGATAGTTGGCTAAAAGAACTATTTGAGATTTTCGAAATTTACAACTTTACAATTGATGAAAACACTTCTGTAGATGTGGAGCTTTCTATTGAACCGGAGATGTTAGGTCGAATTTTCGAAAACCTTTTAGCAGAAATTAATCCTGAAACAGGTAATACTGCACGTAAATCAACGGGAAGTTACTATACTCCCAGACCGATAGTAGAATATATGGTTGATGAAAGTTTAAAACAATATCTATTTATTAAAACGAATCTTGACGAAAATAAAATATCTTCTTTGCTTGCCTATGAGGAAGAAGAGACTAATCTAAGTGAATCTGAAAAAAACATTGTTATTGATGCCCTTGATGTTATAAAGATTATTGATCCTGCTTGTGGCAGTGGTGCATTTCCGATGGGAATTCTCCAAAAAATGCTTTTAATTTTACAGAAAATAGATCCTGAATCTAAAAAATGGTTATCCAAAAAAGTATCACGAATAGAAAGTTCTATAGTAAGAAAAGAGCTTCAGAAAAAAATTGAAGCAGGAAATTGGAACTATATACATAAATTAGGCATTATTCAGAATTCTATCTATGGTGTTGATATTCAATCTATTGCGGTTGATATTTCAAAACTTCGATTCTTTTTATCACTTATTGTCGATGAAAAAGTGGATGATGCAAAAGAAAATAGAGGAGTTGATTGGCTTCCAAATCTGGAATTTAAATTTGTATGTGCCAATTCTCTTATTGGATTACCTAAAAAAAATTCGCAGACAGAATTGTTTGAAGTAGATGAGAATATAAGAGAATTAAAAAAATTACGCGAGGAGTATTTAATATCTTATGGCAATGAAAAAATATCAATTGAGAAGAAATTTCAAGATATACAAAGCGGGATGTTTCTGCGTAGTTTGAAATGGGGTGGAAAAGATTCGCAAACTGTTAAGCTATCATCATGGAATCCATTTTCAAATGAACCTTGTGAATGGTTTGACCCTGAATGGATGTTTGGAGTAAAGGATGGATTCGATATTATAATTACAAATCCGCCATATATAGGTGAAAAAGGACATAAAGAAATATTTAGAGAAATTAAAAAGGGAACTCTTGGAAAATATTATCAGGGGAAGATGGATTTATTTTATTTCTTTTTTCATTTAGCTCTTGACATAGGAAAACAAAATTCCCAAATTGCATTTATAACCACAAATTATTATTCGACTGCTTATGGAGCGAAAAAATTAAGACAAGAGTTTAAAGAAAATACTATTATTAGAATACTTATTAATTTTAATGAGCTTAAAATATTTGAATCTGCTTTAGGTCAACATAATATGATTACAATTTTAAAGAAAGTACAAGATAAAGACTTTATAGCTAAAACTTGTATAACGAAACGAACAGGCAATGCCACTTCAACTATTTTAGAAAGTATAGTCAGTTGGCAAGATGATAAAACCGATTATTTTGAGGTTGCACAAAAAGATTTATATGATGGTGATGAATGCTATATTCGACACGCTGGCAATTCCGTAATATCTGATGATCCGATTCAAGTAGTACTAAGAAAATTAAAGGATAATAACGAATTATTAGGTGGTTTATTTTATATTAATTCAGGGGCAGATATTACTATAAGTAGAATTACAGGAAAACATCTAGAAGAATTTAATGGTAATTTCAAAGAGAATGATGGTGTATTTGTTTTATCTAACGCCGAAATAGGAAGATTGCACCTTGATAGTGATGAGCATAAAATAGCTAAACAGTTTATTAAGAATTCTGATATTTATAGTTTTGGAGTGAAATTTACTGATGATAAATTATTGTATTTGAGATGGGAAGACAACATAAATAAATACACTAATATTAAAAAGCATTTATCAAGATTCAAGGAAATTCTTGAAGACCAACAAAACAGATATGGTGAAACTTATCCGTGGTTTGCATTACATAGACCCCGAGAACAAAATATATTTGAATCAGAAAAAATCCTTGTACCTTATCGAAGTAATCAAAATATATTTGGATATGCTAACTACCCACTTTATTCAAGTAGAGACGTGTTTTTTATTACAAAAAGAGAAAATTCAATTTCGTTAAAATACATTCTTGCTTTATTAAATTCAAAGCTTTACTACATTTGGTTATACCATCGAGGAAAAAGAAAAGGCGAGACTTTGGAGTTGTACCAAAAACCACTTTCCGAAGTTCCTATCAAAAAAATTTCAGAGTCAGAGCAGAACCCCTTCATTGAAATCGTTGATAAGATTTTATCAATCACCAAATCCAGCGACTATTTCGAAAATAACATTAAAAAAGCTAAAGTCAGAGAATACGAAAACCAAATTGGCCAGATGGTTTATCAATTATATAATTTAACAGATGACGAAATAGAAATTGTGGAGAATTTTCATAAAAAAGTATAAATATTATATTTAGAAATCTTTTCTACTATTTTCGTAAATTTCTTATTGTAATGTTCTGAATAACTTCAAATAAAGGGATAACAAAATAATGAATATTGAAAAAATTATACAAATTGGTGAAACCCAATCAGTAGAATTCAAGAAATCTTTAAGTCAAATGAAGGAAGGTTGCAAAGCACTATGCGGTATGTTAAATACAGAGGTGGGTGCTGGAATGGTCCTTTTTGGAATTTCTCCGGAAAACGATGTTGTTGGAATAGGAAACAATCTTGATTCAGCACAAAGAACTCTGGTTCAGCACATTCGACAAAAATATGATCCTTCTATTAAAGTTTCGATTCAAATTGAAGACTATAAAGATAAAAAAATTCTAATGTTATCCGCCAAAAGATCAAAGGATGTCCGTTATTATGAATATGGCGGGAGAGCATTTGTTAAAGAAGGTTCAACTAAAAGATGTCTTTCAATTCAAGAAAAAGAATCCTTAAATAATAGTAGATTTGATAAAATTAATATTTTAGAAATCAGCGAAAAAGAATTGGAAGAAAAATTATTTGAAATATTTAAGCAAAAAAATTCATTTATAGAAATACGTTTCTTAAAAAATATTTTTGCACAAATTTTTTCAACTCTTAAGGAAGAGAGAAACAATTTATCTGATAAATCTTTATTGATTGATAATTTAAATAAAGTTTTTATTCCTTATTTAAATAGAATCTTTATCATTTGGAAAATATCAAATGACTATGATGCTTTCGATTTTACTGAAAGAATGATTGATTCTTTACATAAATTATATATAGATGTATTTGTTGATTTGAATTTTGAAAAATTAAAGGGAACATTTGATGTTTTTTGGATACAAAGCAAAATAATTTTTATTGTTTATTGTATGGGTGCATATAGTATTTTACAGGATAAATCTGAATTTGCTAAATTGTTAATAAATAGGACAAATCCATTTATCGAAGATGGTTCCAGATATGATTTTGCCAAAAATCTTTCTTGGTTTTTTTATACAATAGTAAAATCAAACGAAAAAAAGTTATTAATTAAAAAATCTATCTGCCATACAGTATTAGGGTTTCTTGAAAATAATAATACTGTATTGGATGTATTTTCAGGTGTAGAAAAATTATCAGATAAGTTATGTCAATTTGATTATTTTCAATGCATAAATGAGGTAATTGTAAAAGTAATATTAGGGAAAGAAAAATATTATGATACTGTTTGCTTTCCGAGTTTCGGAAATTTTTATATGAAAAGGACCGAACCATTCATTGAAGAGATTATAAAAACCTATGACCAGGAGAAATGGATTCCAAAAATTAGCAAAGATCAACTTATTTCTGCCATAGAATCATTATATAAGTATTCAGAGAACTCTTTTAATAAAAATCCTCTTGAAATTTCTTGTTGGGTTAAAGATGGATGGAAATCAACAGCAATAAAAGATTTTATGAAAAATGATTAACTCTTAACAATTTTGATTATAATAATATAAATAATAGAATAGGGGATCTATAATTTAAAATAACACCTAAATATATAGAGTAATCTGAACAATCAGGACAAAAATCAAATCACTTTTTTTATGCCAGAATAAAAACTAAAATCAGAGAAACATCAGAGCGAGCAAAAGAGTCGAAAGGTAAAGCAAAATGTGATATTGTAAGACACCAGATATCATGTTTACACAATTAAGCGATATTTTAATAGTTTAGGTTGATAAAAAAAGCAGAATAAACTAAAGATAAAAGGAGAAAAAACAATGTATAGAGCATTTATTAATAATAACAACTTAACTAAAAATAATCATATAAGATTAGGTTGCCATGAAAAGCAGCATTTGTTGTTTTCGGTAATACACCTAATCTTATGTTAGGCGAATTTGGTTCAATATCTATGGGTGTACTTATTTTTGAAGGTATGAAGGTAGGATTTTTGCCTGGCGATATCAAGATTAGTTTGGATAAATCAGGCAATGCCAATTCACATGCTATTTTATCGACAGCCTATAATGTCCTACCTATATGGATGAGGGTAGCACATGATAATTTAAACCAATCAAAAACAGCATCTGATGAGATAGGGAAAAGATGGGATAATGCGGATGATTCTGAGAAAAAAGAACTCTTAATTACCGAGTTAGAACCGTCTTTACAGGTTTTCGTTTCATGCGGAATTGCATTAGATGCACTTTATGATCAACTACGTCCATACGCAAAACTGTCTCAGGATGATATAAATAAATGGCGTGATAATAAAACGGGAAGAGCAAAGCAAATCACAGAAGTTATTAGAAGGGTCTACAAGATAGAAAAGGACACATTTAAACAATTTAGGAGCACAATATCAGAGATAATTAAATATAGGGATTTAGCTGTACACCCTTCACTTGAACTAAAAAACTCATGTTCTCGTCCGGATATACCAGTGTGTGTTGATTGGAAATTTGCAATGTATCGTTATCCCAATAGCGAGCGATGTTTTGATTCAACTATAAAAATGTTTCAATATCTATATACTATTAAATGTGAAGAAAAAGGAGTTAATGAAACCATGGAAAACGTTTTCAAAGCTCTACGTGAATTAAAGGTGATAGAATAAATTAACCTAACAAGGCAAATTCACTTGGCATTTGAATTCCGCTGCGCTCAATTCGCAGCCGGTGATTTGCAGCAATAGAGCTATCTAGAGAGAGGCGATGAAATTGATTCGAGACAAAATCAAAAATCTTGGAAACTCGATAGATAATGCCTTTGACAATCGTAATACTGAATTATTAAGAAAACTCATAGATGATGCTTCCCTAATCGTTAATGAGGGAACTAATACTGACGAGCAAGCAATTGTTGATTACTTTATCGGAAATGCCTGGTCAGATTTAGATGTTTTAAATAATTATGGAAAGAAGACTGTTTGGTCCTATGAAAGAATTGAACATATCAATGCAATCAAATATTTTCGAAAATGTGTGTCTAATATTAATGTTTCTGAGGAAATAAAAGCAGGAATCTTTCTGCAAGCTTATACGAACATTGGAAATATGTTCTCAGAATCTGGAAGAATTATTTATGCAATCGAATCATGGGAAAAAGCATTAAGCATTGAACCAAGTTTTGGAATGGCTAGATGCAATTTATGTCATGGGCTAATCTATTACGCTAACAATCTATATGATAGTAATCATAAAGCATTAATGCTTAGGCATTGCCATAATGAATTGCTGCTTTTTTTGAAACAAGACGATATTCACGAAAAAGCAAGAATAGCATTTGAAACTGATCTATCACGGATAAGAAGAGTATTGAACGTTGATTTTTTAAAGAAACAGAATAGTTTTAGAGAATATTCACTGGGAAGATCACAAAAAGAAAGAAACTATAGAAAATGGGTTCTAACCAATTCATTATATTTAAACCCTCTAAACGATATATTTTTCGATACTGCAATTGCCCATGATGTTCTACAACTCCCTAATATGCGAGTAAGGGATTACAAAGCGCCCGTTTTTCATGGTTTTTTTAATCAATTGAAACAAGAGTATATAACAGCAAGGTATTTATATTACCAATATAAAGAAGAGCTACCTGAAAGCGTTATTCATTACTCGGATAAAGATCGGAAATTAGTAAATACCCTTGATTACCCTCAATACGGCTTTAGATACGAGCAACTAAAAAATGCATTTAAGACGCTATATTCCATACTTGATAAAGTTGGTTACTTTATCAACGAATACTTTGAATTGGGCATTGATAGAGATAGGGTTTATTTTAGAAGCATCTGGTATAAAGACAGACAGATAAATCCTAAAATTGAATCTTTAAATAATAATCCATTAAGAGGTCTGTATTTCCTTAGTAAAGATTTTTATGCCAAAGATATGGAATATTTAGAATCGGTTGAACCTGACGCCAAGGATATTGCTGATTTACGAAACAGTATTGAACATAAGTATTTCAAAATTCACTGGATTAAGCCAAAAGAATCAGACGGAGAACTTAGGTTTGACAATCTAGCATATTCAATCGATGAGTCAGATTTTGAGAAAAAAGTATATCGATTATTAAGATGTGCTCGTGAAGCTTTAATTTATCTTTCATTGTCGATACATGTCGAAGAGAAAAAGAATGTGAAAGATGATGGAATAGTAATGCCATTACAGTTATTTGATTACGATTAGAAAAGCTCTAACAATCGCTTCAGCCTGACTCGGGCCATAAGAGAATAGCTGGGGTTAGGCTTCACAATTTTACATTATTTTTCTGAAAAACCAAAATAATTGAAATGAAACTTTCTTTTTCAAAAGAAGGATTTAGATAAACTTTGTCGTATATAATAGTTTGAAGGTAATTGTCTAATATCAATTCGTTGTTGAAAGAAATAAAGTAAGCTCCACACTAGATCATCAAATTAAGAAATAACCTACAAATAAAACTACAAAAAAGTATTTGAATAATTAATTAATTGGGATTATATTAGCAGTAGTTATGTAAACAGGCCGACCTAGAATTTATAATATTCTAATATGATATAAATCAGATTCTATCAAAATTAACCGGGTGGGTTACTTAGATAACTTTAACGGAATCTGATTTATATAAAGTTATATTTTTAAATTCTCGGTCAGCCTGTCAACATTTGACATTAAATAAATAGGGAAGGTATGCAAAGTCAATAACACGGCAACTTTTAGCGGAAAACCTATAGGATGTGAGAAGTTTTTTAACCGGATGGATGAAACTTTAGGTATTACTATAGATAGACATACTAAACGAAGATTTCGTAAAATGGAAAGCTAAGCCATAGAAAAAATAGGATGTAACCTATTTAATTAAAAGAATCTCAAATATCTATAGGGGGAAGGTGCATTTTTATTTTCCACCTTAGGTACATTTTAGTTTACCATTTCCAATTTACTTTACTCTTGAGACTAAACAAACATCCTATATTAAATAAATAAAATACTAAAAAACTTTCCAGAATCCTTGCATTAGAAGAGCAGGGGGTCATTTTTTTATAAATAAGTTTTTTAAAAAAAGGGTTTTTAAAAGATTTGTCGTATATGAATATAGAAATCCATATTACTGCAACGAGGTGTTTCGAAAAACTTACCGATTTGATAGCATAAACGAAGTGGTTCGGTTATTTTAAGTTAATCGACATCCCCGTCATCTGGGCCGATAGCAGCCTTCCGAGCCGCTCCGGTGGATGATGGTAAGGAGGTATTCCCTTGGGTGATATTGGTAGATGGCTTTGTAATAATATAATGAACATTCTTCAGAGCTTATCGATTACTATTGCTGCATTTGTTGCTGTTTATAGTATTAATGCGTGGAGAAGAGAATTGAAGGGACAACGGGAGTTGGATGTTTCTGAACAAGCTTTGGCTCTAATCTATGAATGCAAGGATAATCTCCAATTTATAAGAAGTCCTTTTGGTTTTAGCGGTGAAGGTCAAACTCGTAAACGCAGACCCGACGAAACTAAAGATGAATCAAAAGCATTTGATCAAGCATATGTACTTATTGAGAGATACGAAAAAGTAAAAGATAGTTTCATAAAACTGCAATCGATAAAATATAAATTCATGGCAATCTTTGGGAAAGAAACTGCAGAACCATTTAACGAAGTGAATAGAATTATGAATAAGCTTTTCCTTGCTGCAAAACGGTTAGGATTACGATATTGGAATCCTAAATACCAAGGTCAATCGGAACGTGATCCGAAATGGGGGAAAAGGATATTGGAATATGAGGCTAAGTTTTATTCAGGGGAAGAACCGGATACTATTGCGGAAAAAATGGATAATGTTGTGGGCATAATCGAGGGTATATGTTCAAAGATCATTCAGGGCAAAAAAGCAAAGAAAAGAACGCATTGACGCCATCCATGGCTGTTGTTTGGGTGGCGGGGACGATCGATTAACAATGTATTGTCGGCTGCGCGCCGATGTGAAAAACATCTGGGCTGGCGGCGCTCCGACCTACATCTCCGACCATAAAGTCCGTATCGCGACTAATGGCCGGGGACATCGACAATGCGCGGATGTTATACGCAATGCTATGTCCAGTAAGGAATGTGATCAAAAATGAAGCGATGCTTTGAAAAACCTTCAAAAGAAGTATCAGAAAGGATGAAGAAGGTTAAGAGTGTTGGAACCAGCTTGGAAAAAGGAATGGAAAGCATATTAAGGAGTCTTGGCATAAGGTATCAAAAGCAACCCAATCTTCAAGGGCATCCCGATTTTAGAATCAGTGGCACTAATGTTTTAATCTTTTGCGACAGTTCGTTTTGGCATGGAAAAAGAGAAAAGGAAATTACTGGAGAAGCTTTTAAAAAGAATCGGGAATTTTGGAAGAAAAAACTCATCGAAAATCGGAATAGAGACGCACGGAATAATCGCGCATTGCGCAAAAGTGGATGGTCAGTTCAGCGTTTTTGGGATACTGATATATTAAAAAAGCCAGATAAAATAATAAATAGATTAAAGAGGATAATTAATGAAGCAAATGGATAAAGTTTTAACTGCAATAGATTTGTTTTGCGGTGCTGGGAGTTTAACGCTTGGGTTGAAACGAGCGGGATTTAATGTCGTCGCTGGCATCGAACTCAATACTGAAATAGCAAAAACTTACAAAGCCAATCACCCAACGACGAAACTGTTAATAAAAGATGTCCGAGAAATTAGTGGAAAGGAAATTCTCGAATTAACGGGTTTAAAAGAAATCGACCTTGTTTCTGGTTGTCCGCCATGTCAGGGATTCTCAAAACTTACTGACAAGTATCGTAAGAAAGATCCAAGAAACGACCTAGTACTTGAGATGGCGAGGGTAATTGAAGAAATTGCACCCAAAATGGTCATGATGGAGAACGTTCCGGGACTCGCAACTCGGGGAAAATTCATATTGGACGAGTTTGTGGGAAGGTTAGAATCTATTGGTTATTTGGTAAACAAAGGCGTTTTACAGTTGGCGGACTACGGTGTGCCGCAATCGCGCAGAAGGTTCGTATTGCTTGCTGGCAAAGGATTTCATATCCCGTTACCTAAACGGACTCATTGCTGCAAAGGCGATGGGAAAAATAAATTAAAGCCGTGGCTAACTCTTGCAGACGTAATTAAAAACATGGAAGAACCTGTTACCCTTTCAAAAGCAATAGAAGGGGGTGGGCCTCAAAGGTTTAACTGGCATGTGGTCAGAGACTTAAAAGAAATAAGCATAGAGAGACTAAAGGCATTAAAAGCAGGAAGTAACAGAAGTTCGTTACCAACGGAATTACGACCAAAATGTCACATAAAGAGCAATAAAGGATTTCAAAACGTTTATGGAAGGCTTAGTTGGGAACAAATTCCGCCGACCATTACGAGTGGTTGCACCTCGCCTTGCATGGGTAGATTTGGACATCCGGAGGAATTGCGGACAATATCCATAAGAGAGGCAGCATTGATACAGACTTTTCCCAGACATTATAAGTTTGACACTGAGTATATGGATACCGCTTGTGATTTGGTGGGTAATGCGCTTCCCTGCCTTTTTGCTCGCAAAGTTGCAACCACTTGTATCGATGCCATGAAAAAGAACATCAATTCATTAGGAGTCGAAAATGACTAATAAGAAAAATTCAAATAAAGAAAAACGCCAGCTTACGATGAGCTTCGCTGGTCGCTTAGTAAAGCATTTGGGATTACAAATGTATTCTGGAGCAGTTCCCGCCATAGCCGAACTGATAGCGAACGCTTGGGACGCTATGGCAAAAAACGTTTACATCAATGTTCCTCTTGGCAAGAGTCTCGAACATACGGATAAAATCATCATCAAGGACGATGGACACGGGATGAGCTTCGAGGAATGCAACGATCACTATCTGGTCGTAGGTAGGGATAGACGTCTCGAAGAGGGGGACTATGCGAAAAAATACGGCGCGAATAACCAAAGAAAATTGATGTCGCGGAAAGGAATAGGCAAGCTTTCGGGTTTCGGCATAGCAAATAGAATAGAAGTGAGAACGATAAAAGACGACTCAGCGACTCATTTTGCGCTGGATTACGATGCTATGACGAGGAGCAACAAATTCATAGAAGAATATCATCCAGAATTGCTTGAGGATAACGGCAAGAAAGTGAATGAGCCTAACGGAACAACCATTACCTTGGCCCAAATAAAATTGCCGCGATCAATTAAAAAAGATTCTTTTAGAGAAAGCTTAGCGAGGAGGTTTACTATACTTTCGGACCCGCAATTTGCCGTTTTCGTTAACGACGAGAGGTTAGCTAAAAGCGAGCGTAAATTCCAATTTCGTTATCCTTCTGAACCCGGCACATGGCAATCTGAAAATGTAACTAGTATCGGAGAGTTAAATTGGTGGATTGGTTTCGAAAAAGACCCAATTCCGAACGAAGATGCAAGGGGAATAGTAGTATTTACGAGAGGAAAGATGGCGCAAGCCCCTTGGTTTTTTGGATTAAGCGGCGGAGCTTGGGGGCAGCATGGAATGCAATACATGACTGGCGAAGTTATAGCGGAGCAACTGGATTTGACCGATGGTAAGGATTACATCGCTACCGATAGAGCGAGCGTGTTATGGGAAGAACCCGTTCCTGCGGCATTGAGAGAATGGGGACTTAAGAAAATAAAAGAGTTGTTAGGGGAATGGGTAATTCAGAGGAAAAAAACAAAACTTCAACGCCCAGAAGTTTTAAAGTATGTTTCATACGCGGAGAAATTACCAGAAAAGGAAAGGAGAATATTTAATTCCTTCGTAGACAAAATATGTTCGATACCGCAAATAGACAAAGACAAAGAGATTTTAGACGAACTGATCCAGTTTGGTTACAATGCTCTTACGAATTACTGGTTTTTAGAAGTAATTCGACAAATAAATGCTGCATCAAGCGAAGACAGAACGAAAATCTTTGAGATTCTATCAGAATGGGACGTTATGGAAGCAGTAATGACTGCCCAAAAGGTTAAAGGAAGGGTCGAAATTATTAGAAAATTTAAGCAAATGATTGAAGATGCGGTTCCGGAAAAGCCAGACATGCAGGATTACATAGAGAAACATCCTTGGTTGATACACCCGGGTTGGGAATCGTTCAAGCGAGAAACGAGCATTAACAAATGGTTACACGATGAATTTGGAATGCCGAAGTCTGAGGATAAATCAGGTCGAACGATACCCGATTATTTTTGTATTGGTGAATCGAGAACCGTACAGGTAATCGAACTAAAGCGTCCTGGCGAAACTGCTGGGAAAGTTGAAATGGATCAGATAAGGGATTACGTTTTTCACGTGAGAGAAAGAGCAGAAAAAGAGGCTTCAGCAGGTAGTTTAAAAAAGGAAATAATAGAAGGTTTATTAATTTGTGGCAATCTCGCAGATAGAACAAAACAACATATTGAAAGCCTTAAAAACACGCAGATACTGGTATGGACATGGGATTATCTACTTAGAACTGCTGAAACGCTTCATAGAGATTACTTGGAAATAGTAAAAGACAGGGCTAAAGAGAAATCTCCAGACGATCCGAGGATAAAAGCGTTGGAAGAAACTGATGAAAAATCAGAACTGAAGGAGAGGTGAAGAGTTAAGTACGGGCACGGCACGGCGTATAACACAGTATAAAAGGTTCATGTCTTACGGCACTCCCCCAATTTTTTGCTTCGCAAAAACTTCTTTTATGTTGGGAACGTTATGTGATAAGTCCGAAAGAAAAAAGAAAAGTTTTAGAGGAAATAATGAGGTCAGATAAATGGATAAACTAATGCAAATAATACCCCTAATCAACCAAAAGGGCAGGGCAGGAAAAACTACTCAAAAACGATTAACAAATATTGCAAATTAAAATAAATAGGGACAAGGGGTGCCAGGTCAATAATTTGGTAACTTTTAGCGGAAAACCTATAGGATCTGGGGAGTTTCTTGTCCAGATGGTTGAGGTTTTAGGTGTTAATATATCGATAAACATCCTAAAGGAAGACTTCGTGAAAGGGAAAATTAAACCATAGAAAAAAATAGGATGTTTCCCTATTTTAATTATCCTGTGGATAGATTTTAATTTAGAGAATGGCAAAATCATGTTATATTGCAAATTTTGCAGTGTTTCTCCAAAGATTTAGGTCGTATAATATACGTTAAGGTACTTATAATCATGATTAACAAAGAACATATTTTTATCGCTTTTTTACTTCTACTTTTTATTACCAATAGAGTATTCGCGCAATCAGGAGAAATTCCCGTAGACCCGAAAGTATTATTAAATATTGTAAAGGTGGAAACTTTTTCAGAACTTATACATGAACCGATTTCAGGTTCGGGATTTATTGTTTCCTGTGGTATCAAGTTGGGTGAACTTAATGGAAGGGCTAAATTTCTTGTTACAAACAAACATATGTTAAGTGATTGGACATTAGCCGATGGGAATATTTCGAAACTCAATAAATACATAAAAGTTTATTTTTACAGCAATGATTTCAATAAAACCGAACCTATTAATCCAATAACGATCGTTTTGCAAAGTGACGAGGGTAGCTTGATCAACCAAAAAGCTGAAACACACAAGGATGATCTCGTAGATATAGCTATTGTTTATTTAAATGAAGATCTGAAGGGTATAAAAAACATAAAGGTACCAAGTTTTGATATTAGTTATCTTCGCCCTTTTGATTCAATCACTTCTATGTACTTTAACATTGGAAGCCAAGTATTCGTCTTGGGATATCCATATGGCATTACATCTTTAAAAAACAATCTACCGATAGCCAAATTTGGTTTTATTGCCTCTACTCCTGGCGAGATATTTTCACTTAAACTTCCTGTGTCCAATAGAAGGGGCATAAAAGAATTAGTTCAGCTTATTGGAAAACTTTTAATAATAGATGGTCTAATTGTACCTGGAAATAGCGGGGGACCAGTAATCTTACCATCGATAATCAAGACTCGTATCAATCCCGAGACTCACAAATGGGAATATATGACAAAGCCTACAAAAAATCTTGTGGTCGGTGTTTTAGCTGGTGGATTTGGCTCATCAGGATTAAGCTATAGTTACAGCTCAGACTATGTCGTGGAAACGATCAACCAATTTTTGAAAAAGCGGAACTGGGAGCCAACAGAGAGTTGGCCCTAATATATTGATGAATCAGATTCGGGTTACTTCGCAGCCTTACTGGTAAGCAGCGGCGTTAGCGCCGCCCTTCGTGCGACTCAAATGGCAGAGTTACAGGAGAAGTAGTCTATAAATAATAGAATAAATAGAGACATATCCCATTTTCTTAGACAATTATTATTTTGCTTTTAAATTAAATAAATTGAAACAGGTTTACTAGCTCAATAATTCGTTAACTTTTAGCGGAAAACCTATGAGATTTGAGGAATTTCTTAACCAGATATTTGAAACTTTAGGCATTACTGTAGATATATGCCCTAAAGGAAGGCTTCCTAAAATGAAAAATTAAATTATAGAAAAAATAGGATGCTCGCCTATTTAAATTAATAATTCTGAAAAACAAAATAGAAGAGGAGATCGTCTTGGCCAAATTCAACAACCCGCAAAATTTGAAAGAAGTTATTGTCTCATGGAGTGGAGGCAAAGATAGCTGTTTGGCTTGTTATAAAGCAATGGGTAAGGGCTACCAAATAGGATTTCTTTTAAATTTAATTTCGAAAGAATACCAAAGGTGTTGTTTTCATGGCATTCGGAAAGAATTAATTAATTTACAAGCAAACCTGATTGGTGTTCCTTTGTTTCAAAAAGAAGTTAGCATCAATATGGAACTTTATGAAAAGGAGTTTAAAGAGGCAGTAATCTACTTGAAAACAAAAGGAGCCAAAGGTATGGTTTTTAGACATTCAAGATTACCGGTCAATTCCTTGGAATAAATAGAATAAGTAGAGATACATCTTCTTTAATTTTCAGTTTCTAATATTTCTAAAAATACCTCCACGATTTTAGGTTCAAACTGCGTGCCGCTTCCCCGTTTAAGTTCCTGGATAGCTGTTTCTTTGGTTAGAGCTTTACGATAGGGTCGATCGGATTTCATGGCATCATAGGCATCGGCTACAGCCAGAATGCGGGCACCTAAAGGAATATTTTCTCCGGATAACCCATCAGGATAACCTTTACCATTGTACCATTCGTGATGGTGTCTGATTAATGGCCTGATTGATTGTAATAATTCTATGGGTTTTATAATGCCCTCGCCGACAAGGGGATGTTTCTTGATTTCATCGTATTCTTCACTGCTTAAACCATTAGGATTATTTAAAACAATTCCCCTTACTCCAATCTTTCCGATATCGTGCAGGATTGCTGCATATCTTAATGAGTCTATTTCTTTTTTTGGTAGTCCCAATTTTTGGGCAATTTGCACGGTATATTGCATAACTCTTTCCGAATGACCGTGAGTATAAGGGTCTTTCGCTTCTATAGCCTGCGCTAATGCTTTTACTATTTCGAAATAACTATCCTGAATTTTTTGATATAAGCTGGCATTATTAA